>Ga0310342_100000062_pt1 | contig 47874 bp, 47 predicted proteins | sample S15DNA20500_MG_FD_206155 | JGI IMG/M metagenome (GOLD analysis project Ga0310342, IMG submission 206155) | Marine microbial communities from station ALOHA, North Pacific Subtropical Gyre - S1503-DNA-20-500_MG | ecosystem: Environmental > Aquatic > Marine > Oceanic | place: Pacific Ocean: North... | reverse complement strand
AGTAAGCGGGTCTGTGTTCTGCCCTTCCGGGACCCTGGAGAACAGGACGTTCGACAGGGAGCGTACAGGGACGTATTCACAGCGTTCCCGGAAGGGCAGAACACAGACCCGCGCCCCCTGCTGGAGAGAACAGCACACCTGAATTGTAAATAGGAATGACTTGCATTCAGGCCGCGAGGTGCTAGACTCCGGCTCTCTGGCGATATCGCCATTTTCTGCTTTTTCCGTGATGGCGGTATGCGCCCGTCAACAGGAGTTCGGACATGATGTCTTCCTTGCAGCTTCAACTTCCGGAGTGGTTTGTCGCCGGGGGCCCCGCCATGTGGCTTCTGGCCATACTGTCGGTGGTGGCGCTGGCCACGCTGATTACCAAAATACTCCAGTTCGCCCGCCTGCGGCCGGTGGCCAGCAAACAGGCCGACGCCCTGCTGGAAAGCCTGGAACGCGGCGACACGCCGGCGGTGGGCGACGCCGGTCGTTCGCCGGTGGATCAGGTGGTATTGAGCGCCTGGCACAACCGCGCCATGGATCCGGACAGCTGGGAAGAAGACAGCCTGCGGCGCGGCCGTGAAACCCTGGAAGACATGCGCGGCGGCCTGCGCACCCTGGAAGTGATCAGCGCGCTGTCTCCGCTGATCGGCCTGCTGGGTACCGTGTTCGGCATGATCGGCGCCTTCCAGGCGCTGGAAGCCGCCGGTTCCCAGGTGGACCCGTCCATTCTGTCCGGCGGCATCTGGGAAGCGCTGCTCACCACCGCCGCCGGCCTCACCGTGGCGATCCCCGCTTTGGCCGCCTTTCACTGGGCCGATCGCACCATTGAGCTGTGCCGCGAGAAGCTGCAGGATCGCCTGGCTCGTTTGAAAGTGCAGGTGCGCCGGCACGTCGACGCCGGGCAGCCGGCGAGCGCCGAAGCACCGGCCCGCGATCAGGCACCGCGCCGGGTCGCCGTCGGCGGCTGATCCATGCACCTGGAACCGGAACGCCATCGCTCCCCGACCATCAGCCTGACACCACTGATCGATGTGGTGTTCATCCTGCTGATCTTCTTCATGCTCGCCAGCCGCTTTGGTGACTGGAAGGATCTGCCGGTCAATGTGCTGCCCAGCGAGGCCAGCGAACAGCGCGAGGACAAGGACTGGCTGACGCTGACGGTGACCGCCGACGGACAGGTGGAAATGGAAGGCGAGCGTTACCCGGTAACGGCACTGGCGGAACGCCTGCAAGGGCGCAATGACACCGTGCTGATCACCGGCGAGGCCGAGGCGCCGTTGCAGGCTGCCCTGGCGACCCTGGACGCGGCCCGCGCCGCCGGCATCGAGGACGTGCAGCTGGAGCTGATGCCATGAATCTGGAGTCTCCGGACAGCGGCCGCCGCCCGCCCCTGGAGCCGGTGCTGCCGCTGATCAACGTGGTGTTCCTGCTACTGATTTTCTTCATGGTCGCCGGCCAGCTGGCACCTCGCCCGGAAGGCGACGTGGACGCACCGGACAGCGCCAGCGCCGATACCAAGGAAAACCTCGAGCAGTTCATGCTGGTGCTGGACAAGGAAGGCCGGCTGCTGCACCAGGGCCAACCGGTGCCCCCCGACGGCGTGGCGGAATTGATCCGTGCGCACCGCACCGCCGCGACGGACACCGATACGACGCCGCTGGCGGACGCCGCCGACGGTGACGGCAAACAGCCGGTTCGCCTGATGGCCGACGCCGACACCGCGCTCAGCACCCTGCGTGACAGCCTGGAAACCCTGCGCGACGCCGGTGTGGAAGAAGTACGCCTGGTAACCCGAAGTAAGAGCACACCGTGATGCCCAAACCCCGCGTGATTCTCGCCTGGAGCCTGGCCCTGGCCGCCCATGCCGTGTTGCTGGTGGGCGTGGGCAGCATGACCCTGGCTGGCGGCCGCCCCGCCAAGCCGGGTCAACAACAGGCGGTAACCCTGAACCTGGCGCAAAAGCCCAGTGACAGCCCGGTGGCCACCGCCCCGGAGCCGGCCCCGGAACCCAAGCCCGAGCCCAAACCGGAACCCAAGCCCGAACCGAAGCCGAAACCAAAGCCCAAGCCGGAACCCAAACCCGAGCCGAAGCCGAAACCTGAGCCCAAACCACAACCCAAGCCCGAGCCCAAGCCGGAGCCAGAACCCGAGCCCGAGCCCGAACCGGAAACCGCGCCGGCGGCGCCCGCGCCGGAACGGGATACGGAAACGCGCACCGCCAACCAGGCCCAGCAACAGCCCCAGGGCCAGAAAGGCATCGCCGGCGATCCCGGTGAAGGCGCGCGTCAGAGCGGCGATCATGACAACCTGCTCGATCGCTACCTCGGCAAGGTGCGTGACACCATTGAATACAACAAGGAATATCCGGCCCGGGCGCGGATGCGCCGCCAGCAGGGGGTGGTGGAAGTGCGCTTTTCCCTGGACGGCGACGGCCGCGCCCGGGACGTGACCTTGGTGAGCGGCTCCAGCAGCCGTATCCTCGACCAACAATCCCTGGAACTGGTGCGCCGCCTGCGGTTCCCGGAGCCCCCCGTGGAGCTGGCCTCGGAACCCATCGAAGTGACCGTGCCGATTCACTATAGCCTGTAACCGGGAGCCCGACCCATGGAGGCGATGCCGCAAGCATTGCTGCTCAGCCTGGTGGCCGGCGCCACCATACCGCTGGGCGGCCTGCTGGCCCGTTTCGAGCGTATTCATCCTGACTGGCTGGAAGCGGAATTCCGGCACAGCGTGATCGCCTTCGGCGGCGGTGCCCTGCTCGCCGCCGTGGCCCTGGTACTGATCCCCGAAGGCAGCGCCCGTCTGCCGAGCGCGGTCACCCTGATGGCTTTCGTGGCCGGGGGCGTGGTGTTCATGCTCGCCGACCGGGCCCTGGCCCGGCGCGGCGGTGCCGGGGCGCAGTTGATGGCGATGCTGCTGGACTTCATTCCCGAGGCCATTGCCCTGGGCGCCACCCTGGCCGCCGGCCAGGGTGGCGGCGTCCTGCTGGCGCTGCTGATCGCCCTGCAGAATGGTCCGGAAGGGTTCAACGCCTTTCGTGAAATGCGTCAGGGCACAGGCACAAGCGCCGGACGTTTGTTGTGGGTGTTCACCGCCCTGGCGTTACTGGGGCCGCTCTCCGCCGCGATCGGCGCGCTCTGGCTGGCGGACGCCCACCGGCTGCTGGGCGCCATCATGGTGTTCGCCGCCGGCGGCATTCTCTATCTGATCTTTCAGGATATCGCCCCGCAAGCCCGGCTGCGCCGTCACTGGGGGCCGCCGCTGGGGGCGGTGGCGGGCTTTACCCTGGGCCTCGCCGGCCATCTGATGACCGGCGGCTGAGGGCCGGGGGACGTTACTCGCCCCAGCGTTTCACCAGGGTCTGGTCGACGCCGAGCTGATCAAGAATCCGCGCCACCACGAAGTCCACCAGATCGTCGACGCTTTCCGGGCGGTGATAGAAGCCGGGCGCCGCGGGCAGGATGGTGACCCCCAGCCGCGCCAGCTTGAGCATGTTTTCCAGATGAATCGCCGAGAACGGGCTTTCCCGGGGCACCAGGATCAACTGACGCCGCTCCTTGAGCGCCACGTCCGCGGCGCGCTCGATCAGGTTGTCGCTGGCGCCACTGGCGATCGCCGACAGGGTGCCGGTGGAACAGGGGCACACCACCATGGAGGCCGGCGCGCCGGACCCGGAGGCCACCGGCGCGGTCCACTGCTCGAGGCCACAGACGGTAAGCGCGCCCCGGTCGGTGCCGGCGTACTCGCGCAACACGGTCTCCGCCTTGCCGGTGCCGGCGGGCAGGCTGAGATCGGTCTCCATGCCGATCACCACCCGCGCCGCCTTGGACAAAATCACGAATACCTCGCGGTCCGCCGCCAGCAAACACTGCAGAAGGCGCAGGCCATAGGGGGCACCGGAGGCCCCGGTGAACGCCAGAGTGACCCGTTGGCGGGTGCCGTCAGTCATGGTTTCCACTCCCTTGCCCCGGCCGCTTTCGCAGCGCCGCCAGTAGTTTTTCGTGCACGCCGCCGAAGCCGCCGTTGCTCATCACCACCACATTGAGCGGCCCGGGCCGGGCCGCCACCGACGCTACCAGGGCGTCCAGGTCGGTTTCCACCCGCGCCGGCACCGGAGAATCGGCGACCACCGCGTCCAGCGACCATTCCAGCCCCGGCGGCTGATACCAGATCACCTGGTCCGCGTCCCGGGCACTGGCCGCCAGAGCCTCCCGGTGGCGGCCCAGGCGCATGGTGTTGGAGCGGGGCTCGATCACCGCCAGCACCTTTTCATCGCCGACCCGGCGCCGCAGCCCGTCCAGCGTAGTGGCGATGGCCGTGGGGTGGTGGGCGAAGTCGTCGTAGACGCGCACGCCGTCCACCTCGCCGCGCAGCTCCATACGCCGCTTCACGCCCTCGAAGCGCCCCAGGGCGGCGGCGCCGTCTTCCAGCGTCACGCCCACATGGCGCGCCGCCAGCAGCGCGGCCATGGCGTTGTTGACGTTATGGCGACCGGTGAGCGTCCAGTCCACCACGGCAATGTCCGTCCCCTTTTCCATTACCACGAAGCGGGACCCGTCCGGTCGCTCCAGCCGGTAGCCCGGATCCGCCTGCTCGCCGAACCGTTCCACCTCGCTCCAGCAACCCCGTGCCAGGGTTTCCTCCAGGGCGGCTTCGCCGTGGGGCAGAATCACCCGCCCCTGGGAGGGCACGGTGCGCAGCAGATGGTGGAACTGGGTCTGGATAGCGGCCAGATCCGGGAAGATGTCCGCGTGGTCGAACTCCAGGTTATTGAGAATCGCGGTGCGCGGCCGGTAGTGCACGAACTTGCTGCGCTTGTCGAAAAAGGCGGTGTCGTATTCGTCCGCTTCAACCACGAAAAACGGCGTGCCGCCGAGCCGCGCGGAGACGCCGAAATTGCCGGGCACGCCGCCGATCAGATAACCAGGGTCGAGGCCCGCGTCTTCCAGAATCCAGGCCAGCATGGACGCGGTGGTGGTTTTGCCGTGGGTGCCGGCCACCGCCAGCACCCAGCGGCCGGGCAGCACCACCTCGGCGAGCAGTTGAGCCCCGGAGGTATAGGGCAGGCCCTGGTCCAGCACATGCTCCACCGCCGGGTTACCCCGGCTCAGGGCATTGCCGATCACCACCAGATCCGGGGCCGGCTCCAACTGGGCCGGGTCATAGCCCTGGATCAATTCAATGCCGGCGGCACTGAGCTGATCGCTCATCGGCGGGTAGACGTTCTGGTCGGAGCCGGTGACCCGGTGCCCCTGGGCCCGGACCAGCTGCGCCAGCGACCCCATGAAGGTGCCGCAGACGCCGAGAATATGGATGTGCATGAAGAACCTCGAAGCAAGACCGGATCAGGATACAGGATGCAGGATGCAGGACGAAGCCCGCGCCAAACGTCTTACCCGTGCCCTGCATCCTGTATCCTGTATCGGCTTTTATTTTTGAATCGTTCGAGGAGAGACCAATGCTGACAATCAACGGCCCCGAAGAGCTGAAGAGCTGGGAAGGCAAGGAACTGGGCGTCACCGAGTGGATGACGGTGAGCCAGGAGCGCATCAACCAGTTCGCCGAGGCCACCGGCGACCACCAGTGGATTCACGTGGACGTGGCGCGCGCCAAAAAAGAATCGCCCATGGGCGGCCCCATCGCGCACGGCTACCTGACCCTGTCGCTGATCCCCATGTTCAAGGATGAAATCTATACCGTCGAAGGCGCCAAGGCGGGCCTCAACTACGGCCTCAACAGCTGCCGCTTTCTGGCCCCGGTGCCGGCCGGTGCGCGCGTGCGCGGCCGCTTCGTGATGAAATCCGTGGCCGCCAAGGGCGAAGGCCGCTACCTGCTCTGCAACGAAGTCACCATCGAACTGGAAGGCAGCGACAAACCCGCCTGCGTCGCCGAAAGCCTCGGTATGATCCTTTTTTAGTTAATAGTTAACAGTGAATAGTTAATAGCGCGCGGTACGGTTATGTGCCGGGCTGAAAGCAAAGAGGCCGCGCCCGGGGTTTGGGCGCGGCCTCTTGCGTTTCGGGCTCCACGGGCGTTGCCCGCGTCGCTGTTAACTATTCACTCTTAACTGTTAACTGAATCAGTGGCTAATCATCCAGGGCCGCGCGGAGGGGAACATCTTATTGCCTTCGGCGGTGTAGAAGACCTTGGGTTTGTGGCGTTCATGGTGGCAGCAGCCCTGCTCCTTTTCCGAGTGCTGGTTGCCGCGTCGCGGTTCGTGGCGGGCCCGTTCGTTACGCTCGAAGGCCGAGCGCCGCTGCGGGGCCATGTCGAGCACCTCCGGGGCGACCAGAATGACCCGGGCGGACAGCACCCCGCAGGTGGGGCAGGGGCAGGTCTCTCCGGACGCCTGGACCGGCACCAGTTCGTGAAACAGGCCGTGCTCGGTGCATTTGTAATCGTACAGCGGCATGGTCGCCCCTCCCCTATTTGTCCTTCGCCAGCGGCACGTCAGTGCTGCCGGCCACGCTGTGTTGCGGACCGTCGACGCCGGGCTTGAGGTCGAAGTCGAAGATGTCCGTGGGCAGCCACAACGTGGCGCAGGCATTGGGTACGTCCACCACCCCGCTGATGTGACCCTGCACCGGCGCGCAGCCGAGCAGCGAGTAGGCCTGGGCGCCGGTGTAGCCGAACTTCTTGAGGTACTCGATGGCGTTCAAGCAGGCCTGACGGTAGGCGATGTGCACGTCCAGGTAGTGCTGTTTGCCCTGCTCGTCCACGGAGATCCCTTCGAAGATCAGGTAGTCGTCGTACTTAGGCGCGATTTTGCTGGGTTTGAAGATCGGGTTCTTGATCGCGTACTTATCCATGCCGCCTTTGATCAGGTTGACGCGCATGTGAATCCAGCCGGCCATCTCGATGGCGCCGCAGAAGGTGATCTCACCGTCGCCCTGGCTGAAGTGCAGGTCGCCCACGGACAAGCCGGCGTCTTTCACGTACACCGGGAAGTAAATCTGCGATCCCCGCGACAGGTCCTTGATATCGCAGTTACCGCCGTGCTCACGGGGCGGCACGGTACGCGCGCCCTCGGCGGCGGCGGCCGCTTTCTCGCTACCCTTGAGCTTGCCCATATGGGCGGTGTCGGCGAACGGCAGGTTCACCAGGCCGGGCACACGGTCCGGTTCGGTGTCGTAGAGTTCTTTTTCGCGGGTGTTCCACTCGTTGAGCATGTCCTTGGACGGCAGGCAGCCGATCAAGCCCGGATGGATCAGGCCGGCGAACTCAACGCCAGGGATGTGCCGGGATTTGGTGAACATACCATTGAAATCCCAGATGGTTTTCTGCGCTTCCGGGAAGTGTTCGGTGAGAAAGCCGCCGCCGTTCTGTTTGGAGAAGAAGCCATTGAAGCCCCACTGGCTCTCCTCGAAGGTGCCGATATCAAGAATATCCACCACCAGCAGGTCGCCGGGCTCGGCGCCTTCCACGCCCACCGGGCCGGACAGGAAGTGCACCTGGGTGAGGTCCACGTCGCGTACGTCCTCGGCGTTGTCGTCGTTGTGAATCTGACCGCCGGTCCAGTCATGGCATTCAACGATGAAGTCATCACCGGGTTTCACCATCGCCGCCATGGGAATGTCGGGATGCCAGCGGTTGTGCACCATATCGTTATCGTAGGGAGAAGTGTCGAGATCGATTTTAATGATGGTCTCAGCCATGGTGTCGGTTCCTCCAGTTTTGTCGGGCAAGCGTGATTCCGTGGGTTTGAATATCGGTGATCGGCGCGCCGCTCACCATTCGCGAAAAGGCCCCGGCGACTACGTCAGATGACGTATTGCTCCATTCAGCGGCCCACCGGGATCACACGGATCCGGTCACCGTCGAGCAGTGCCAGAAAGTCGTCCTCCGTGGGGCGCTCCAGCAAGGCTCTTCCCAATGCCGGCTCCAGTTCGGCGCGCAGGCGACGGGCCAGGTCACGGGCGCCAAAACGATCATCATGGATACGGCATAAAAACTGCCGCGCGGTGTTGTCCAGCTCCAGACGGGCGCGCCGGCGCCCCAGGCGCTGATTGAGTTTGCCCAACTCGATATCCAGCAGGGTGTCGAGCCAGGCGGCGCCGAGACGCTGGAACGAAAGAACCCGGTCGATTCGGTTGATGAACTCCGGGTCGAAACGGCGATGCAGGGCATCCTCAAGCACCCGCTCCTCGTGGCGCGGCGACATTCCCAGCCAGCGCCGCCAGCCGTGCCGGAAGCGGGCGCGGTAATCGCCGGCCTCGCGGGCGCCCACATTGCTGGTCATGAAGATCAGCGTGTTGCGAAAGTCGATGCTCCGGGTGCCGCCGGACAGCAGCAGCCGACCGTTTTCCAGCACATTGAGCAACGAGCGGATTACTTCGGTACTGGCTTTTTCCAGCTCGTCGAACAGGACGATGCCCGGCTTACTGAAACTGCCCTGAATCAGGTCCACGTCGAACAGGGTGTGGCCTTCTTTACTGCCCACGTACCCGGGTGGCGCCCCCGTAAGCGCGGCGGCGTAGTGCTCCTGGGCGAGGGTGTTCATATCGATGCGGCAAAAGCCGTCCGCGCGTCCGTGGATCGCTTCGCTGATCAGGCGCACGGTTTCGGTTTTCCCCACGCCGGTGGGCCCCATGAACAGATTCACCGCCAGTGGCCGGTGCGGGTCGCCGATGTCCGCCTTGACCACCCTCAGCATGTCCTCGATGGCGTCAAGCACCGGGCCCTGGCCGACGATGCGGGCACGCAGGCGCGCCATCACCGCATCCGGTTCGAACACAAAACGTGGCGCGCGCTCCGGCCGGACGGCCCGCTCTTCCTGGTCCAGCCGTTCCTGATTTTCCCGCAGGCGGTCGTTGATAAACGGCATGGCGGTGTCAGGCATGCTTCTCTTTGCCGTCCACCGGCAAGTCCTTCACCGGACACTCCGCCACCCCCACCGTGGAACGGGTCATGGCCTCCACGTTTTCCCGCGCTTTCTGGGCGTCCATCACCCAGGTTCGATAGAACTCGAACGGGCAGTCGGCGATGCCCTTGTCACCGTCGCCGGAATCATGGATGCCGGTGTAACCCCGGTGCAGCAGCTTGAACAGGTGGTTCTGGGACTGGTCGTTGGCGCGGGCGTCGCGGATCTGGCTGATCGAAAGCTGGGCGTATTGAATGCCCATTTCCTCCTCGCCGCATTCGCCGAGGGTGCGGCCGTCGAAGCCGATAATCGAGGAATGTCCGAAGTAGGAGTAGACGCCGTCGAAGCCGGCGGCGTTGGCCACCGCCACATAGCAGTTGTTGGCCCAGGCCATGCTCTTGGACATCAGCACCTGCTGTTCCTTGGCCGGGTACATATAACCCTGGCAGCGCACGATCAGCTCGGCGCCTTTCATGGCGCAGTCGCGCCAGATTTCCGGGTAATTGCCGTCGTCGCAGATGATCAGGCTGAGTTTCATGCCCTTGGGGCCTTCGGTGACGTAGGTGCTGTCACCGGGATACCAGCCTTCAATCGGACACCAGGGAATACATTTCCGGTACTTCTGCACCACCTCGCCCTGATCGTTGATCAGCACCAGAGTGTTATAGGGGGCCTTGTGGGGGTGTTCCTCGTGGCGCTCCCCGGTGAGGGAGAAGACGCCCCAGGTTTTCGCCTCGCGGCAGGCGGCGGAGAAGATGGCGGTCTCATCACCGGGCACCGTGGCGGCGGTCTCCATCATTTCATCCGGGTCGTACATGATGCCCATGGTGCTGTATTCAGGGAACACCACCAGGTCCATGCCCGGCAGGCCCACCTTCATGCCCTTGATCATCTCGGCGATGGCGCGGGCGTTATCGAGCACCTCGGCGCGGCTGTGCAGGCGCGGCATCTTGTAGTTGACCACCGCCACGCCGACGGTATCGGCGCTGCTGGAAATATCACCGTGTCGCATAACATTGCTCCTCGCTTTCGTTTAGCGGATTCAGACCGCCAGATAACTGGCGATCTTGTTCTGATCGGCGTCCTGTTTGTCTTCCTGATGCACGATGTCGCCCTTCTCGATCACCAGAATCCGGTCGGCGATTTCCATCACGAAGCTGAGTACCTGCTCGGACACCACGATGGAGAGGCCTCGCTCGTCGCGGATGCGCTTCAGGGTGCGCGCCATCTCCTGGATGATGGACGGCTGAATACCTTCGGTGGGCTCGTCCAGTAACAACACCTTGGGACGCGTCGCCAGCGCCCGGGCGATCGCCAGTTGCTGCTGCTGCCCGCCGGAGAGGTTGCCGCCGCGCCGGTGTTGCATTTCTTCCAGCACCGGAAACAGCTCATAGAGATCCCGGGGCACTTTCTTTTCACCCACCGCCGCCAACCCGGTTTCAATGTTTTCGCGCACCGTAAGAGCGGGGAAAATCATCCGCCCCTGGGGAACGAAGCCGAGCCCGGCACGCACCCGCTGGAAACTTTTCATGCCGCTCAGATCGGTGCTGTTCAGGGACACGCTGCCGGCACGGCTGGGGGTCATGCCGATCAATGATTTCATCAGCGTGGTCTTACCCATGCCGTTGCGCCCCACCACGGCGACGATCTCGTTCTCGCTCACATCGAGATTTAAATCGCGGATGATGGTGCTCTGGCCATAGGCCACGGAGTGATTCGATACCTTCAGCATAGTGGTGCTCCATCAAGCTGATAGTGGCGGCGTGCTAATGCCCCAAGTAGACTTCGATGACTTTCGGATCCTTCTTGACGTGCTCGATGGACCCTTCGGAGAGCACCTTGCCCTGGTGCATCACGGTGACGCGGTCGGCGATATCACCGACGAACTGCATGTCGTGTTCGATCACCAGCACCGTGTGGTCGCGGGTAATAACCCGCAGCAACTCGGCGGTTTTCTTGCGCTCCGCCACCGACATACCCGCCACCGGCTCGTCGAGCATCAGCAAGTCCGGCTTCTGGATCAGCAACATGCCGATTTCCAGCCACTGTTTCTGACCGTGACTCAGCAACCCGGCGGGTTCGTTGAGCTGATCGCTGAGGAAGATGGTGTCGGCGATGCTCTCCACCGCTTCGATAACCGCGGTATCACGCTTGAAGGCGAGCGCCCCCATCACCGTGTGCCCCTGCGGGTAAGAGACTTCCAGGTTCTCGAACACGGTCAGGTCCTCGAACACCGACGGGTTCTGAAACTTGCGGCCCACGCCCGCATGGACGATCTGGTGCTCTTTCATCTTGGTGAGCTCCTTGCCGCCGAAGCGGATCGAGCCCTGGGTGGCGCGGGTCTTGCCACAGATCAGATCCAGCACGGTGGTCTTACCGGCGCCGTTGGGGCCGATGATCACGCGGATCTCCTTGGGGTCCAGGTAGAAGGACAGGTCGTCCACCGCCTTGAAGCCGTCGAAGGACACCGTCAGGCCTTCCACCGCGAGCAGGAAGTTTTCCTTTTTCGCATTCATCAGGATTTCTCCGCGCTGAGTTGATCGGAGGCCGGCGCCGGCGCTTGCGGCGCGGCGTCGTGGTCTTTGTCCAGATACTTGCCGAGGACCGGCAAGCGTTTCTCGAACGGCATGATGTAACGTTCATAAAGACCAGCCAGGCCGTTGGGGAAAGCCAGCACCACACCGATGAACAGGGCCCCCATGGCGTAGGGCCAGAGTTCCGGGAAGGATTCGGAAAAGCCACTCTTGGCGGCGTTGACCAGCAAGGCGCCATAGACCCCGCCGAGCAGGGAGTAACGGCCACCCAGCGCGCAGAACACCACCATTTCGATGGACGGCACGATGCCCACGAACGAGGGCGACATGAAACCCACCTGGAGAGTGAACAGGGCGCCGCCGATACCCGCCAGGGCGGCGGCAAGACAGAACACGAACACCTTGAACGAGGCCACGTCGTAGCCGGAAAAGCGCACCCGGGTTTCCTGGTCGCGCATGGCCACCAGAATCCGTCCGAGCTTGGCGTTTTGAACATGACGCGCCACCAGAAGGCTGGCGAACAGCAAGCCCACGCACACGAAATACAGCGTGGTTTTTGCCGCGTCGGTGCGAATGTTCCAGCCCATCAGCGTTTGCAGATCGGTGATGCCGTTGACGCCACCAGTGAGCCCCTGCTGACCGATGATCAGAATGGTCAGAATGGCGGCGATCGCCTGGGTGATGATGGCGAAGTAAACGCCCCCGACACGGCGCTTGAACATGGCCACGCCAATAACGAACGCAAGCAGGACCGGCACCGCGATCACCGCGATCAGGGTGAACGAGAAGCTGTGGAACGGCTGCCAGAAGGTCGGCAACTCGGTGATCTGGTTCCAGTCCATGAAGTCCGGAATGCCCGGGGTGGACTGATGCCGGGTCGCCTCCGGCGTGGACGCCTCCAGCTTCAGGAACATGGCCATGCAATAGCCGCCCAGCCCGAAGAACACACCCTGGCCGAGACTGAGAATGCCCGCCTTACCCCAGCACATCACCAGACCGATGGCGGCGAAGGCGTAGGTCAGATATTTGCCCACCATATTGAGCCGGAACGCATCCAGGGACAGCGGCAGCACCACCAGCAGCAGCAAGGCCAGCAGCAGGTAGTACACGCCTTCCCGGGACGTCAGCCATTGTAGGGGAGAGTTGGTTTTCATCACGGACTCCTAGCGACGGACCTTCAAGGCCATCAGGCCTTCCGGACGCAACATGAGAATGCCCACCACCACCAGCAGGGTGAGAACCTTGGCCATGGAACCACTGAGGAAAAACTCCATGGTGGACTGGGCCTGGGAGATGCCGAACGCCGAAACAATGGTGCCGATCAGGCTTTGCGCGCCACCGAACACCACCACCAGGAAGGTATCGACGATATACGCCTGGCCGGACGACGGCCCGGTGGAGCCGATCATGGTGAAGGCACTGCCGGCGACACCGGCGATGCCGCAACCGAGCGCGAAGGTGGCGCGGTCAACGCCGGCGGTGTTAATGCCCACCGCTTCCGCCATAGGCCGGTTTTGCACCACCGCGCGCACCTTCTTACCCCAGCCGGAGCGGTACATCAGCAGGTACACCGCCAGCGCGATGGACAAGGCGATGATCATCACGAACAGGCCGTTAATAGGCAGCTGCACCATGTCGGTGACGTTGAACGCGCCCATCATCCAATCGGGCAGATCAACACCCACTTCCCGGGCGCCGAAGATCGAGCGGTAGGCCTGCTGAAGAATCAGACTCAGACCCCAGGTGGCGAGCAGCGTGTCCAGGGGCCGCCGGTACAGATGCCGGACCATGGCCCATTCGACGAAGGCCCCCAATGCCCCGGAGACCAGGAACGCCAACACCATGGCGACAAAAAATGAACCGGCGAACAGCTCCGGCATAACGTTCTGGAAAAACTGAGACGTCAGGTAGGTGGTATAGGCCCCCAGGATCATGAACTCCCCGTGAGCCATGTTGATCACACCCATCTGGCCGAAAATAATCGCCAGGCCCATTGCCATGAGAACGAACACGGAAAACAGCGACAGACCGGCGAAGCCCTGCATGGCAAAGATGGACATCAATTCCGTTGAGGAATAATCAGCAAACATGGCAATGCTCCCCTGCGGTTAAAAAATCCCGACGCCCACCGGGGGCGCCGGGTACGGACGGTTACTTGTAACCTTCAGGGAAGGGATCGGGCTCCATCAGGTCCTTGGTTTCATGGACCACCTTGTATTGACCGTTGGTCTGCGCCACGCCGATGCGGGTCTTGGACCACAGGTGGTGGTTCTCATGGATGCGCACATAACCTTCCGGTGCTTTCTTGAATTCGATGCCCGGCGATGCTTCACGAATCTTGTCGACGTCGAACGAGCCGGCCTTCTCCACCGCCGCTTTCCACAGCCACGGGCCCAGATAAGCGGCCTGGGTTACGTCGCCGATCACCATGTCGTCACCCCAGCGTTCCTTGAACGCGGCCACGAATTCCTCGTTATTGGGGTTGTCCAGGCTCTGGAAGTACTTCATGGAGGCGTAGACGCCCTCCACGTTTTCGCCGCCGATGCCGCGGATTTCATCCTCGGTGACGGAGATGGTGAGCAGCAGCGGATCCTCTTCGGTGAGGTCCACGCCGGCGGCTTTCATCTGCTTGTAGAAGGCCACGTTGGAGCCGCCCACCACGGAAGCGAAGATCACATCCGGCTTACGCAACTTGATTTTGTTGATCACCGAGTTGAACTGGGTGTGGCCGAGCGGGTAGTACTCCTCCCCCACCACTTTGAGACCCTTCTTCTCGATGTGGATGCGCGCGATCTTGTTGGAGGTACGCGGCCAGATGTAGTCGGAACCGAGCAGGTAGAACGTCTTGGCGCCCTTCTCCTTCACCGCCCAATCGATACCGGCGAGAATTTGCTGGGTCGCTTCCTGACCGGTGTAAATCACATTCGGGGACTGTTCGAGACCTTCATAGAAAGTGGGGTAGTAGAGCATGCCGTTGAACTGTTCGATCACCGGCAACACGGCCTTGCGTGAGGCGGAAGTCCAGCAACCGAAGATCGCCGCCACATCGTCCTGGCGCAGCAGTTTGCGGGCTTTCTCGGCGAAGGTGGGCCAGTCGCTGGCGCCGTCCTCCTGAACGTATTCGATCTGACGTCCGAGCACCCCGCCCTGGGCGTTGATCTGCTCGATGGCCAGTTTCTCCGCCTGCACGGAGCCGATCTCACTGATCGCCATGGTGCCGGTGATGGAGTGCAGGATGCCCACCTTGACGGTGTCTTCGGTGACCGCCAGGCCGGAGGTGTTGACCTCGGACGTGGGCGGCGCGGCGAACGACGGCGTGCTCAACGCCAGTACCGCCGGCAGCGCCAGCAGCCCGGCCAGCAGACGGCGGCGCGGACGCGACGACAAGGAATGCTTCGGTGTCTTCATGGTTAACCCCTCGTTAGCGACATTCATGGATTGCCAGGAGCGTGATGGCTCCGTCGACCCTCGCTAACGAGTATGGGAAGGCGGTGGGGCGCCTCCCATTCGGCGAATACGCCATGCCACTACGTCATTTGACGCATTCCGCGATGCCGGGGCCAGGCCTAGGCTGCGCCCCTGGGGTATCCACGTTAAGGGGGTACGGCACGAATCGTGCTTTCTTCCTGGCCCGGGCTTCGGGTACTGCGGGCGAACAGGCATGGCCATCGAACAACGCATCTTCCGGGTGCGGCGCAACTACAATAAGTGGGTCGCCAACCAGACCCTGGAAGACTTCGCGCTGCGCTTCACCGGCAAGGCGGCGCGCCGCTGGTCGGCGGGGCGCGTAGCGAACACCGCCCTGGGCGCGATTTCCTTCCTGGCCCTGGAAGCCATCGGCGGCGCCATAACGCTCAACTACGGCTTCACCAACGCGGTGGCGGCGATCGCCGTGGTGAGCGCCGTGATCTTCCTGCTCGGCCTGCCGGTGAGCTACTACGCGGCCCGCTATGGCGTCGATATCGACCTGCTCACCCGCGGTGCCGGCTTCGGCTATCTGGGCTCCACCCTTACCTCGCTGATCTACGCCTCCTTCACCTTTATCTTCTTCGCGCTGGAAGCGGCGATCATGGCGATGGCGCTGGAGGTCCTGTTCGGCCTGCCGCTGACGCTGGGGTACGTGGTCAGCTCCCTGGTGGCGATTCCGCTGGTGACCCACGGCATCACCTACATCAGCCGCTTCCAGCTCTGGACCCAGCCGCTCTGGGTGGTACTGCAGCTGGCGCCGTTCGTCTTCATCCTGTTCCAGGATCCCGAATCGCTGAGCCGTTGGCAGGGTTTCGAGGGCGCCATGGGCGGTGGCGCTTTCAACCTGGTGCTGTTCGGCGCCGCCGCCACGGTGATGTTTTCCCTGGTGGCGCAGATCGGCGAGCAGGTGGATTTTCTGCGCTTCATGCCGGAGCCGGGACCGGGGCGCGCGCAGCGGCGGCGCTGGTGGCTGGCGATGCTGGCCGGCGGCCCGGGCTGGATCGTGGTCGGCGGCCTCAAAGCGCTGGCCGGCTCCTTCCTGGCGGTGCTGGCGTTCTCCCACGGCCTGCCGCACGCCCTGGCCCAGGAACCCATGCACATGTACCTGGTGGCGTTCAGCCATATCACCGCCCATCCGGCCACGCTGATGGCCCTGGCCGGCATCTTCGTGGTCCTGTCCCAGCTGAAGATCAACGTGACCAACGCCTACGCCGGTTCCATTGCCTGGTCCAACTTCTTTTCCCGGCTCACCCACAGCCACCCGGGGCGGGTGGTGTGGCTGGTGTTCAACGTCATGATCGCCCTGGTACTGATGGAGATCGGTATCTACCGGGCGTTCGAGTCAATCCTCGGCAGCTACGCGATGGTGGCGGTGGCGTGGATCGGCGCCCTGGTCGCCGACCTGGTGATCAACAAACCGCTGGGGCTGAGCCCCAAGGGCATCGAATTCAAACGGGCCTATCTGTACGACATCAATCCGGTGGGCTTCGGCGCCATGGTCATGGCGACCCTGGTGGGCCTGGTGGCGCGCAGCGGTTTCTGGGGCGGCGACGCGGCGGCGCTGGCCTCGTTCCTGGCGCTGTTCACCGCGTTCGTGACGTCGCCGTTGATCGCCCTGTTCACCAACGGCCGCTACTACATCGCCCGCACCCCGGAGCCGGCCACCGCCACCCGGGGCCGCCCCTGTTGTATTTGCGAACACCGCTTCGACGACGAGGACATGGCGTTTTGCCCGGCTTACAACGGGCCGATCTGCTCGCTGTGCTGCTCCCTGGACGCGCGCTGCAACGACGCCTGCAAACACCACGCCCGCTTTCAAGAGCAACTGATGGACTGGCTCGGCGGCGTGCTGCCGCGGCGCATCGTGGCGCACCTGCGCTCACGCCTGGGGCATTTCGTGGGTCTGCTGACCCTGGTCACCCTGGTGATGGCCGCGCTGCTCACCCTGGTCTACACCCAGGTGGCGATTACCGACCCCCAGGTGCGCGACCTGATGGCCGCCACCCTCGCCAAGGTGTTCGCGATTCTGATCATCATCAGCGGCGTGGTGGCCTGGCTGTTCGTACTCGCCCACGAAAGCCGCGTCGTCGCCCAGGAAGAATCCCACCGCCAAACGCGCATGCTGATGGCGGAAATCAAGGCCCACGAAAAAACCGACCGGGAACTGCAGAAAGCCAAGGAACTGGCGGAGGCCGCCAACCAGGCCAAGAGCCGCTACCTCACCGGCCTCAGCCACGAACTGCGCTCGCCGCTCAACGCCGCCTTCGGCTACGCCCAACTGCTTGAGAACGACCCCTCGATACCGGAGAACCGGCGCGGCGCGGTGGCCGCCATCCGCCGCAGCACCGGGCATCTTTCCGATCTGATCGAAGGGCTGTTGGAGATCTCCAAGATCGAAGCCGGCCGCCTGGAGCTGTACCGCAACCGGGTGCGGGTGCGCTCGCTGATCGATGAGCTGGTGACCATGTTCCAACTGCAGGCGGCGGAAAAAGGCATCGGCTTCGAATTTCACAGCCAGGGGCGTATTCCCGAATGGGTCACCACCGATGAGAAGCGCCTGCGCCAGATACTGATCAACCTGCTTTCCAACGCCATCAAATTCACCAGCCAGGGCCGGGTGGTGCTGCATATCCGCTACCGCAACCAGGTCGCCGAATTCACCATTCGCGACACCGGGGTGGGCATCGCCGAGGAAGATCAGCAACGCATCTTCCGGCCCTTTGAACGGGTTCGTAAACCGGGCATGCCGGCGGTGCACGGCACCGGCCTGGGTCTGACCATAACCAAACTGCTGGTCGATATCATGGGCGGCGATCTGCAAGTCAGCAGCAAACCGGGTCAGGGCAGCGAATTCCGCCTCTGGGTGATGCTGTCCAGTGTCGCCCACGCGGACGCGGACCGGGACAGCCAGCGGCCGGTGGTGGGCTACCAGGGGCCGGCGAAATCCTTGCTGGTGGTGGACGACGACCCCTCCCACCGGGGTCTGGTCAGCGACCTGCTGACGCCGCTGGGCTTCCAGGTCACCGAGGCGCCGGACGGTCAGACCGGCCTGGACATGGCCCGGCAAATCAACCCGGATTTGATCCTGCTGGACATCGCCATGCCCGGCCTGGACGGGTGGCAAACCGCCGCCGCCCTGCGCGCCAACGGTTTCCGGGGCAGCCTGGTGATGCTGTCCGCCAACGCCCGGGAGAGCCAGACCGACGCCCCCGCCGGGCTGCACGACGACTACCTGATCAAACCGTTCAAACTGGGCGGCCTGCTGGACACCCTGGCGCGCCACCTGGATCTCACCTGGCGCCACCATCTGGACGGCGACCTGCGCGAGACCCGGCGCATTCCGGTGTCGCAAATCCGTCTCGACGACGGACTGCGCGATGAACTGCTGGCACTGGCCGAAATCGGCCATCTGGCCGGCCTGCGCCAGGCCCTGCATCGCGCCGAGCAGGACCGGCGGCTGCCGCCGGCGCTGGCCGGCACCTTGCAGGCGCCCGTGGAACGCTTCGATTTCCAGGCCCTGATCACCTTACTGGAGCAGACCCCATGAGCCCTTCAGTCCGCAAGGACGTGATTCTGGTGGTGGACGACTCCCCGGATTCGCTGGGCATGATCCACCACGCCCTGGACCAGGCCGGGCTCACCGCCCTGGTCGCCCTGGAAGGCGAACAAGCGCTCGGTATCGCGGAAAAAATGGTGCCCGACCTGGTGCTGATGGACGCCGTGATGCCCAACATGGACGGCTTCGAAACCTGCCGCCGCCTGAAACGGCACCCGGAACTGGCGGCGGTGCCGGTGATCTTCATGACCGGGCTCACCGACGCGGAGGATGTGGTGCGCGGCCTGGAAGCCGGCGGCGTGGACTATGTCACCAAGCCGGTGCGTCCGGACGAGCTGATCGCGCGCATCCGCGTGCACCTGCACAACGCGCGTATGACCCAGGGCGCCCACGCCGCGCTCGACCGGCTCGGCCAGGCCTCCTTTTCCACCGACCGCCAGGGCCACTGGCGCTGGGCGACCCCGCAGGCCGAACAACTGCTGGCCGAGGCCGGCGGGCAGCGCGACGAGCGCCTCGACCAGCTGGCCGGGCACATCCGCCGCTGGCTCGGTCACCACCCGGAACCCGGTGATCAGTCCGCGCTGGACAGCGACCACGGCGAGCTGCGCCTGCGCTATCTGGGCGACACCGGCACCGGCGAACCGCTGTTCCGGCTGTTGCAGCGGGACGGCGAGGAAGAAAGCGAGTTGCTGCGTGAGCAACTGCGCCTGACCCGACGGGAATCCCAGGTGCTGCTGTGGATCGCCCAGGGCAAGACCAACCGGGAAATCGGACAGATTCTGTCTCTCAGCCCGCGCACCGTGAACAAGCACCTGGAACAGGTATTCCGCAAACTGGGCGTGGAAAACCGCACCGCCGCCGCGGCCATGGCGCTGCGCTGCCTGACCCGCACGTAGGTCGGGTTACGCCTACGCCGCCTGGCCGGCCTGTAGCACCTCAGGCATCAACGCCCCCACCAGCATAAAGGTGAGAATCAACAAGCCGAACGCCATTGCCAGGCCCAGCAACGGGCCGATGGCGAAGGCGCGGTGGAAAATAAACGCCTGCACCGCCAGCTGCCAGCTCACCAGCAACAAATACACGCCCTCCAGGATCGACGGCGTGCCGCCGGCCGCGTGGCCGATCAGCAGCATCGGCAGCGCCAGCAGCGACAGCCCGATGTCCACGCCGATCAGCGCGATGGCGGTCTGCGTCCAGCGTCCCAGCAGGTTCTTGAACGCCAGCACCAGGGCGCTGGACCCCAGCAGCAACCCCATGGCCAGCAGCTGCACGCCCACCATCTGCGCCACCGTGAGCCCGTCCTGCAGGGCCGCGCTGAGCAACTGGATCACCATCCACAGCGCCAGCAACATGCCCACCAGGGGCGGCGCGTAGGGCATGTCTTCCGGCCCGCGGCGGAATACGCACAGGCGGGCGAATACGTTCAATAAAGCGTTCATGGCTCCTCCCGGCGCGTATTGTTCCAGAGCCCCGCGCCGGAGGCCATCCCACGGTCGCCCTGACGTCCCAGGCAGGCTAAAATGCGCGCGAATTTCAGCAGGAGGTCCGCAATGGCGCGCAAAAACGCTTTCTACGCCCAGTCCGGTGGTGTCACCGCCGTGATCAACGCATCCGCCGCCGGGGTGATCGAAGCCGCCCGGGAGAACAAGCAGACCATCGGCAAGGTCTACGCCGGCCGCAACGGCATCATCGGCGCCCTCACCGAAGACCTGATCGACACCAGCAAAGAAAGCAAAAGCGCCGTTGAAGCGCTCAAGCACACCCCCGGCGGCGCCTTCGGCTCCTGCCGCTATAAGCTCAAAGATCTGGAAAGCTCACGCCGCGAATACGAGCGGCTGATCGAGGTGTTCAAGGCCCACAACATCGGCTACTTCTTCTACAACGGCGGCGGCGATTCCGCCGACACCTGCCTGAAGATCTCCCAGCTGTCGGAAAAAATGGGCTACCCGATCCAGGCCATCCACGTGCCCAAGACCGTGGACAACGATCTGCCGATCACCGACGTCAGCCCGGGCTTTGGCTCGGTGGCCAAGTACACCGCCGTGAGCTGCCGCGAAGCGTCCCTGGACGTGGCCAGCATGTGCGCCACCTCCACCAAGGTGTTCGTAATGGAAGTGATGGGCCGCCACGCCGGCTGGATCGCCGCCAGCGCCGGGCTCGCCAAGGACAACCCGGACGACGCCCCACACGTCATCCTGTTCCCGGAAATCGCCTTTGACCGGAAGGCGTTTCTCAAGAAAGTGGACGACACCGTCAAGAAAGTGGGCTACTGCGTGATCGTGGTCTCCGAAGGCGCGCGCACCGCCGACGGCACCTTCCTGGCCGACGCCGGCACCACCGACGCTTTCGGCCACAAGCAGCTCGGCGGCGTGGCCCCGGTGCTGGCGCAGATGGTGAAAAGCGAGCTGGGCTACAAATACCACTGGGCGGTGAGCGACTATCTACAGAGGGCAGCGCGGCAGATTGCTTCCAAGACCGATGTGGACCAGGCCTATGCCGTGGGCCGTGCCGCCGTGGAGTTCGCGGTCGCCGGCAAGAACGCGGTGATGCCCACGATTGTTCGCAAGAACACCAAGAAGTACGCCTGGAGCATCGGCGAGGCGCCGCTCAGCAAGGTGGCCAACGTGGAAAAGAAAATGCCGCGCAAGTTCATCAGCAAGGACGGCTTCGGCATCACGCCCTCCGGCCGCGCCTACCTGGAACCGCTGATCGGTGGCGAATCCTACCCGCCCTACAAGAACGGCCTTCCCCAGTTCGCGCAGCTCAAGCTGGTGGCCGTACCCAAAAAGCTCAACGACGCTTTTCAGGTGTAGCGTAGGTCGGATTAGCCGAAGGCGTAATCCGACAGCCGACCGTTTAAGGACGCGCCGAGCGTCGCTGTCGGACAGACCATGTCGGGTTACGCTTCGCTAACCCGACCTACATTCTCACTTCCCGCCCTCCAACCTGGAAAGAGAATGCAAGCAATTCTCATTTTGGGTAGAATCCTGCCCCGGAACTACTCATAACTCGAATTCGGGGCCCACCATGCAACATCCTGCTTTCCGGCTTTCCGCGCTTTCCCTTGCCATTCTGGCCAGCGGCGCCTTTACCCAGGCCGCCGCGCAAACCGGCAACGACGACGACACCGCCAGCAACACCCTGGCCCCGGTGGAGGTGCAATCCAGCGCCGACGCCTCCGAGGGCGGCCTGAGCCAGGCTTACGCCGGCGGCCAGGTGGCGGAAGGCGGCAGCGTTGGCATTCTGGGGAATCAGGACGTCATGGATACGCCCTACAACGTCACCAATTACACCGAGCAGCTGATCGAGGACCAGCAGGCGGCCAGCGTCGGCGAAGTGCTGCTCAACGATCCGGCGGTGCGGGTGGCACGCGGCTTCGGCAACTACCAGCAGGTGTATCTGGTGCGCGGCCTGCCGATCTATTCCGACGACATCACCTATAACGGCCTGTACGGCTTGCTGCCGCGCCAGTATCTGGCGTCCAATTTTATTGAGCGGGTGCAGGTGTTCCGTGGCGCCAATACCTTTCTGAAAGGCGCGGCCCCGGGCGGCAGTGGTCTGGGCGGCGCCGTCAACGTGGTACCCAAGCGCGCGCCCAACCGCCCGCTCAACCAGGTGACCCTGGGCACCCAGAGCGGCGGCCAAGCCTACGCCGCCGCCGATCTGGCCAACCGCTCCGACGACGGCCGCTTCGGCATCCGCCTGAACGTGGCGCGCCGGGACGGTGACACCGCAGTGGACGGCGAGGAAGCCGAGCTCTCCATGGCCCACCTCGGCATGGATTTCCGTGAAGAGAACTTCCGGGTGTCCGCCGATCTGGGCTTCCAGAAGCACCGCATCGATGGCGGCCAGCCGAGCATTACCTTCGCCGCCGGTGTGCCGATTCTGGACACGCCGGACGCGGACGAGTCCATCGGCCAGCCCTGGACCTATTCCGACTCCAACGATGTGTTCGGCACCCTGCGGACCGAATACGACTTCGCCGATAACATCACCGGCTGGGTCGCCTTCGGCGCCCGCCGCAGCGAAGAAGATTCCATCTTCGCCAATCCCACCGTCAATGACGCGGACGGCAACTACACCGCTGGACGTTTCGACACCGCCCGCGAGGACACCGTGACCACCGGGGAAACCGGCGTGCGCTTCAACTTCGACACCGCCGGCATCGGGCATACCGTGAGCGTGTCCGGCTCCACCTATGAACTGAAATCCAGGAACGCCTTCGCCGGATCATTCGGTGGTGTCGCCGGCAACATCTACAATCCGTCGGACGTTCCGCCACCGGCTTATACCTTCTCCGGTGGCAGCCTGGACAATCCCCAGCTGACCGTGAAAACTCAGTTCGACAGCATCGCCCTGTCCGACCAATTGTCCATGTTCGAAGAGCGCCTTCTGGTCACCCTGGGCGCCCGTTACCAGAACATTCAGGATAAGAGCTACGACTACGGCGGCGGAGATCGGAACGCCAATTACGATGACAGCGCGCTCACTCCGACGCTGGGTGTTTTGTACAAACTGCGCCCTTCCATCTCGCTGTACGCCAACTACATCGAAGGCCTGCAGAAGGGACAGGTGGCACCGGATACGGACAGCAATAACAATCCCGTGGTCAATGGCGGTGAAGCGCTGGAACCCTACGAAACCCAGCAGACCGAAGTGGGCGTAAAATACGACGGCGGCCGTATCGGTGGCAGTGTTTCCGTGTATCGCAGCGAGAAGCCGATCGCCGGTCTCGACGCCGCCAACGTCTACAAAGTGATCGACGACCAGGAAAACACCGGCGTGGAACTGATGGCCTACGGCAACGCCACCCAGAACCTGACGGTGCTGGGCGGTGTCAGCTTCCTGGACGCGGACGTGGACGGTAACGACGCCATCGGCTCGCCGGACACCCAGGCCAACCTGAACCTGGAATACCGGGTGCCGCAACTGCCGGACCTGGCCGTGGACGGCCGGGTGATTTACACCAGCTCGCAGTACGCCGACGAAGCCAACCAGCAAAAGGTGGATTCCTGGACCCGGCTGGACCTGGGCGCGCGCTACCTGATCGCGCTCGGCGACAGCCAATTCCTGACCCTGCGCGGCCGGGTGGAGAACGTTACCGGCGAGGACTACTGGGCCTCCGCCGGCGGCTTCCCCGGCGCCGGTTACCTGACCATCGGCGCACCGCGCACGGTGCTGGTATCCGCCACGCTGGACTTTTAAACGACAACTCAAGCGCCCCGCTTTCCGCGCCGGGCGCTCAGGCAGTCAGACATGCAACAGAGCACCATCCGCGCCTGGTCGGCGGTACACAAATGGACCAGCCTGATCTGCACGGCGTTCATGCTGATGCTGTGCCTGACCGGCCTGCCGCTGATCTTTCACGATGAGATCGACGCGGCCCTGGACGACGGCGCCTGGCAGCCGGCCAACCCGGATGGCCCGCTACTGTCGCTGGACCGCATGCTGGACGCGGCGCTCGCCAACCGGCCGGATCATGTGCCGCTGTTCATGAGCTTCGACACCGACCGGCCGGTGGTGAACGTCACCAGCGGTCCGACACCGGACGCCTCCGACGGCGAGATGCACTTCGCCTCCTTCGACCGCACCAGCGGCGAGCTGGTCCCCGGTCATCACGAAGGCGGTGTGATGGATTTCATCCTGCAACTGCACACGGATATGTTCCTGGGGCTGCCGGGCATGCTGTTCCTGGGCGCCATGGGCTTTTTGCTGTTCATCGCCATCGTGTCCGGCGTGGTGCTGTACGCACCGTTCATGCGCAAGCTGGACTTCGGCACCCTCCGCACCGAGCGCTCCAAACGCATCAAATGGCTTGATTACCACAACCTGCTGGGCGTGGTGACCGTCGCCTGGCTCACGGTGGTGGCGCTCACCGGCGTGGTCAACACGCTTTCCACACCGATCGTGGACACCTGGCGCGGCCAGGCCCTGGCGGACCTCACCGAAGGGTATCAGGACGCCGCCGTGCCCACGCCCGCGGAAATGGCCTCGCTGGATAGCGCCGTGAATCAGGCCGTGGAAGCGGCCCCGGACATGACCCTGCAGTTCGTCGCCTTCCCCGGTGGCGGCTGGTCCACCGATCATCACTTCGCGATCTTCCTGCACGGCAACACGCCGCTCACCGAGCACATCATCACCCCGGCCCTGGTGGACGCCCGCAGCGGCGACTTCGCCGACATGCGCGAAATGCCCTGGTACAACAAAACCCTGGCGCTGTCCGGCCCGCTGCACTTTGGCGACTACGGCGGCCTGCCGCTGAAAATCCTCTGGGCGGTGCTGGATGTGATCACCATCGTGGTGCTGATCACCGGCCTTTATTTGTGGGTGGCGCGCCGCCGGGCCAGCCCGGCCAGCGCCCGCGCTAAAGAAAACGCCAACGTTCCGGCGCAGCCCGCCGGAGGGAAACCCTGATGCACCCGCACCCCCTCAAACACCGCAACACGCCCTGGCAAATCTTCGCCACGCCAACGCTGATCGCACTACTGAGCCTGATCGGTCTGATCGCCGCCCTGCTCGGCAACGGCGTCTTCGACTGGGTATCCTGGATCGGTCTGGCGGCCCCGGTGCTGATCGTCGCCTGGGCGATCAAGGCCCGCCGCCGCTGAGCGCCATCGGTCCGCCCGCGCATCACCGGCGCAGGTTCGAGTACAGGCTCAGCCCGCTGACCGTCGCCAGGATCAACACCAGGCCCAGGATTTGCGGCGCGGCCAGGGTTTCCCCCAGCACCAGCACGCCGAACGACGACGCGGTGACCGGCTCGACCATGGCCACGATGGCCGCCAGGGTGGGCGCGGTGTGTTTCAGGCCGACCACGTAAAACGCGAACGACAGCCCGGCGCCCAACACCCCCAGCAGGGCGAACATCCACCACCGCGTCGCATTCAGCACCGCCATGGCCTGCGTGGTATCGCTTACCATGAGCAGAATCACCACCGCGAAGGACAGCGCGATAACAAGCACCGCCTGCGGGCTGCCGTGACCGGCGGCGAATTTGAAACCGTAGATAAAAACGCTGTAGGACAGCCCCGCCAGAAGACCGAAACCGATACCCGCCGCCGTCACTTTGCCGGCATCCACGTTGTACAACCGCGTGAGCAATACGATGCCGAGCATCACCAACGCAATCGCCATCCATTTAGCCGGCGTGGGCCGCTCAAGATTGAAGCCGAAGGCGACCAGGTAGACGAACACCGGCGCCGAATACATCAGCGTGGCCGCCACCGCCACGCTCCCCTCATCAATGCTGAGGAAGTAAAAGCTAAAGTTACCCGCCACCCCGAGACCGGCCAGCACCGCCCATAGCCATAAGCGGGGATGCCTAATCCCGCTGCCGCCGGGGCGGATGACCAGATAGGCGCCGACCATCAGCAGCCCGACCGCCGCTCTGTAAAAGGACACCACGGAGGCGTCCCAGCCCTGCTCGATCAGTATCCCGGCGATACCGCCCGAGACACCCCAGCACAGCGCCGCCAAGGCGACCAGCACCAAGCCGGCGCCGGGCACCGATTGTCCGCTCCGCATAACCACTCCCGTCCTTGGTAGCCGGTGCGCGCCGGGTTACAACGCACCGGCGTATCGCTAACATCGCCTCATGAAAACATTGATCGCGGCCGTGGCAACAGTGGTACTGATCACGCTGGCGCCCGTCGAGACGCGGGCCAGCGACGATCCCACCACGGTGCTGGTGGTGCGCCACCGGTGGCACACCGGCATTGTGCTGCCGGCGGACCGGCTGGCGCCGTCCCTGGCGTTCCTGGACGCGCAATTCAACGACCCGGTGTGGTACGAAATCGGCTGGGGCGACAACGACTTCTATCGCCGCACGGACAACCTCTGGCTGCTGGGCAAGGCGCTGTTCTGGCCCACCGATACGGTGCTGCATGTGGTCGGGCTGGATAAGCACCCTGCCGACCTGCCGAACAGCGATGTGCAGGCGCTGTGCCTGTCCGCCGACGGCCTGAAGCGTTTACAGGCCGCCCTGGCGAAGGATTTCAGGCTCGGCGCTGATGGTCGGCCAGTGGCGGCGGATCCGGGCCTGTACGGCGACAGCCGTTTTTTTCCCGCTCGCGGCTATTTCTGGTTCGGTCGCACCTGCAACACCTGGACCGCCCAGCGACTGCGCGACGGCGGCGTGGACATCCGCACCTTCATGACATTGCGCGCCAAGAGCGTGATGGCGCAGATCCGTGACCACGGCCAGGCCGGCGCCTGCGTGGAATAACATCTCTCTGGTATCCTGCCGGGTGGCCGGAGGCCACCCTTTCGCGGGAGAGTCCCAGGCACCAAGGAGAAACAACCGATGCGGAATCTGTGCGTGTATTGCGGGTCCAGTCCGGGGCGGCGGGACGACTATGTGGCGGCGGCGCGGGCATTCGCCCGCGAACTGGTGGCGCGGGGCCTGGGGCTGGTCTATGGCGGCGCCAGCGTGGGGGTGATGGGCGCGGTGGCCGACGCGGTGCTGGCCGAAGGCGGTCGAGTCACCGGGGTGATCCCGCAGGCGCTGCAGGAAAAAGAGCTGGCGCACCCGGGCCTCACCGAGTTGCATGTGACCGGCTCCATGCACGAGCGCAAGACGCGCATGGCCGAACTGGCGGACGGCTTCGTCGCCATGCCGGGCGGCGTCGGCACGCTGGAGGAGCTGTTCGAGATCTGGACCTGGGCGCAGCTGGGCTGGCACCACAAGCCCTGCGCGCTGCTCAACGTGGCCGGCTACTACGACGGCCTGGGCACCTTCCTGGACCATGCCACCGAAGAAGCCTTCCTGCGCCCGCACCACCGGGGCATGCTGATCGTGGAGTCACAGCCCGCCGCCCTGCTCGACCGCATGGCCGATTACCAGCCGCCCCAGGCCCAACAATGGGTGAAGAAAGACGACTTGTGACGGGTTGTGGGAGCAAGCCTATGGGAGCGGGCCCGCTCCTACAAGTCGCGGTCTTTGCGAGCGTGGTCGAGCAGGTCGTCGACGTATTCCCGTTCTTCGTGGAGGTCGTCGGCGGTGGCCGGCGCGTCGGGCAGTATCTGATTGAGGATCACCGCCACCAGGCCGCACAAACTGATGCCCTGCAGGGTGAATTCGCCATTGCCCATCACCATGCCACCGATACCGAAGATCAGCGTCACCGCCACGATCACCAGGTTACGCTGAGCGTGCAGATCGACCCGCGCCTTGATCAGGGTGTTCATGCCGACGCTGGCGATGGAGCCGAACATCAGAATCAGAATGCCGCCCATCACCGGGGTGGGAATGCTCTGCAGCAGCAGGCCCACCTTGCCAATGAACGCCAGGCTGATGGCGAATACCGCGGTCCAGGTCATCACCACCGGGTTGAACACCTTGGTGAGCATCACCGCGCCGGTCACTTCCGAATAGGTGGTGTTGGGCGGCCCGCCGAACAGGGCGGCGGCCATGCTGGCGATGCCGTCGCCGGTGAGGGTACGGTGCAGGCCGGGCTTCTTGATGTAGTCCTTGCCGGTGACATTGCTGATCGCCAGTACGTCGCCGACATGCTCGATGGCCGGCGCCAGCGCCACCGGCACCATGAACAGGATCGCCGGCCAATGAAAGGCGGGCGCCACGAAATCGGGCACCGCCAGCCAGCGCGCCTGTTGGACGGCGCCGAAATCCACCATGCCCAGCGCCAGCGCCGCCAGATACCCGGTTACCACGCCGCACAGAATCGGCAGCAGCCGGAACAGCCCGTGGGCCAGGGTTGCCACCAGCATGGTGGTGAGCAGCGCCACCATCGACACCAGCAGGGCCTCGCCATAGGGAAACACCCTTTCGGCGCCGTTGCCGGTCATCCCCATGGCGAAATTCACCGCCGTGGGCGCCAGGCTCAGACCGATCACCATGATAATCGGCCCGGTGACGACCGGCGGCATCAGCCGGTGCAAAAAGCCCGGGCCGCGCCACTTCACCAGTGCGCCCAGCACCACATAGACCACCGCCGTGCAGAACAACGCGCCCATGGTGGCGGGGATGCCCCATTGCTCGACGCCGTGGGCGATGGGCGCCACGAACACGAACGACGACGCCAGGAACACCGGCACCGAACGGCGGGTGATCCACTGAAACAGCAGGGTTCCCAAGCCAGCGGTGAACAGGGCCACGCTCGGGTCCAGGCCGGTGAGCAACGGCATCAGCACCATGGCGCCGAACGCCACGAACAACATTTGCGCGCCGATCAGGATATTCATCGGGTACCGAAAATCTTGTCGCCGGCGTCGCCCAGACCCGGCACGATGTAGCCGTCTTCGTTAAGGCCCGTGTCCACGGACGCGGTATAGAGCGTTACGTCCGGGTGCACCTCTTGAACGCGGCGAATGCCCTCCGGCGCCGCCACCAGCACCAGAGCGCGAATCTGGGTGCAGCCGGCTTTCTTGAGCATGTCGATGGTCGCCACCATGGAGCCACCAGTGGCCAGCATCGGATCGATCACCAGGGCCAGGCGCTCCTCGAGGCCGTGGGCCAGCTTCTCGAAATAGGCCACCGGCTCCAGGGTGTCTTCGTTGCGGTAAAGCCCCACCACGCTCACCTTGGCGCTGGGGATCAGCTCCAGAACGCCGTCCAGCATGCCGATGCCGGCGCGCAGAATCGGTACCACGGTCACTTTCTTGCCCTTGATGCGCTGGGCCGGAACCGGCCCCATCCAGGTATCCACCTGGTAGTCTTCCAGCAACAGATCGCTGGTGGCCTCATAGGTCAAAAGACTGGCCACTTCCGCGGTGAGCTGGCGGAAGCTGCGGGTGCTCAAGGACCGCTGTCGCAGCAGGCCCAGCTTATGCTTGACCAGGGGGTGCGCAATTTCGTGAACATGCATGGTATCGGGCTCCTCAGACTGACGCGGGGCGATTGTACCCGCCACGCCGGCGGGAGGCACCGTCCGCTACGACTTTCGGCGATTAGCCAGGCGGGGCGCGCGGTTGCTATAATCCGCGCCCATTCACACAGGGCACCGCCGCGGTCCCTGCCCGATGACCCAATCGCTTAAAGGACAGACCATGGATTTTGCACAGGTACCCGCCGGGAAAGACGTTCCCGAAGATATCTTCGTCGCCATCGAGATCCCGGCCAACGCCGACCCGATCAAATACGAGATCGACAAGGACAGCAATGCCGTCTTCGTCGACCGTTTCATGGCTACCCCCATGTTCTATCCGGCCAACTACGGGTACATCCCCAACACCCTGTCCGAAGACGGCGATCCGCTGGACGTGCTGGTGGTCACCCCCTACCCGGTGGTACCCGGCTCCGTGATTCGCTGCCGCCCCGTGGGCGTGCTCAACATGACCGACGAAGCCGGCAAGGACGCCAAACTGGTGGCGGTGCCCCATACCAAGCTCACCAAGCTCTATGACGACGTCAAGGAAATCGACGATCTGCCGTCACTGCTGCTGGCCCAGATCAAGCACTTCTTCGAAAACTACAAGGATCTGGAAGAAGGCAAATGGGTGAAAGTGGACGGCTGGGACAACGCCGCCGCCGCCAAGAAAGAAATCCTCAAGTCCGTGGAAGCTTTCGAGAAGAAGTAACACCTTTTCGAAGCGACCTGTAGGAGCGGGCCCCGCCCGCTCCTACAAATCTTGCCTCTAGATCCCCTCTCTATATTCCCTAGGCGTCTTACCGCTCCATCGCTTAAAGGCGCGGGAGAAATTGGCGACGTCGTTGTAGCCCAATGCGTAAGCGACTTCACTGATTCGTGTGCCACGCTCCCCCAGCAACTTGCAGGCCTGCCGGTAACGGGCCTCGTCCTGTAATTGTCGGTAGGTGAGGTCCGCCTGCTGCAGATGGCGCTTGAGCGTGCGCGGGGACATGGCCAGGCGCTCGGCCATATCAGCGAGCTCCGGCAGCGGCGCTTCATGGTCCCGCAGCACGGCGCGCACCCGTTCCGGCAACGGCCCCTCCTGGTTGGCCCGCCAGCGCCGGAATTCCAGTTCGCATTGCTCCCGGGCCAGCGCCTCCGCCTGGGGATCGGCCAGGCGCGGCCGCGCCGCCAGCAGCGCTTCGGAAACGATCAGCGCGTCGCGGGCCTGGCCATAGTGAACCGGAACGGGTACCGCCTTGCGAAGGGCCGAGGCATGGGGCGGCGGGGCGCCCTGGAAATGGACCTCCGCCCCCTCCGGGCTGGCTTCCAGAAGTTGTTCCAGCATGTAGACGAAACCGATCACCATGGCCTCGATCACGAAGCTCTGGATCGGCCCGGGGCTGAAGTCGGTACGAAAACACAGCGCCTGGCGTCCCTCGGCCACGGGCACCCGCTCCACGCTCAGGAAGGGGGCGCGTAAGCCCAGATAGCGGCGCGCCGCCTCCAGCCCGTCGTCCATGGTGGGGCTGGAAAGCGCCAGCAGCCCCACCGGCCCATGCAAGGTAATGCGCATGGCGCGGGCGTAACGGAACCCCAGACCGGCCTCCCCGACCAACGTCAGTGCCGCCTCGGCGGCGGCATCCGCCTGCTCCAGGGGCAGCCGGTACTCCGAATCCAGCAGTTGCTCACGCTTAAGACCCAACGTCTCCAACAATGCCGCGGGGTTGTGCCCCAATTCACGAAGGACGTCGCACAGCAGCACCACATAGATGCCGGGAATACCGGGGGTGAACCAGGTCCGGCCTGAAACGACCACAGGTTGGCCCTCCACAACAAGACGGGAAGGCATGACTGGACCATAGTTGTTGACATCAATCAATGGCAGAAACCCGGAGTCGCCATGAAACTGCTTTCCCGTTCCCGCCGCGCCGTACAGCGTTTGCCGATCCGGCCGCGCCGCATGAACTTCCGTTTCAAAGGCCTGGAGAACACCCGCTACTGGTTCGACAACGACCCGGTGCTGACCCACTTCATGAACGTGCTGTCGGTGACCTTCCCGGACGGCGAGCGCTTCTTCGTGGACGCGGTGCGCGCCTTCCGCGACCGGGTCGACGATCCGCAACGCCAGAAGGACATTTCCGGCTTTATCGGCCAGGAAGCCATGCATTCCCTGGAGCATCAGGCGTTCAACGACCTGGTTTCCGGCAAGGGTTATGAGGCACTGGTGGAAAAAGCCCTGGGCGTGACCCGGCATCTGCTGGCCGGCGGCCGCAAGCACCTGAGCGCCGAGGAACAGCTGGCCGCCACCGCCGGCCTGGAGCACATCACCGCAATCCTCGCCGACACCATTCTGCGGCGTGGCGACATGGTGGAGAAGATGGACCCGTCCGTGCGCGATCTGTGGGTCTGGCATTCCATCGAGGAAACCGAGCACAAGGCGGTGGCCTTCGACCTCTATCAGGACGTGGACGGTGGCTACTGGCGCCGCCAGCGCACCTTCTTCACCGGCACCGCCTATCTGATCGGTTTCAGCGCCTACTTCACCTGGCAGTTCCTCAAGCAGGACGGTGTCAACCGGCAGCCGCTGACCCTGGCCAAGGGCCTGTGGAAGATGTTCGGCTACCGGGGCGTGGTGAGCGCTGCGATTCCGGCCTGGTTCCAGTACCTGCGCCCGGACTTCCATCCCTGGCAGGACGACAACACCCACCTGCTGGACGACTGGCGCGCCACCCTGCCCGAGCCGGCGGTGTCCGCCGCCGCCTGATCCGGTCCGCGAAAAAAATGGACAGCGGAAAACCGCCCCGTCATCCTTTGGGGCGGTTTTCAGCGTCAGGCGGACCCATGACTTCGGACCACGATCCCTCTTCCAAAACCTCCCCGGGCAAGGACCGGCTGTTCGCCGAGCAGGACCGGGCGATCAGCGACTTTGATTTCGGCGAAAGCACCGCCCGGGTGTTCGACGACATGCTCGACCGCAGCATCCCGCAGTACGGTGAGCTGCAGCGCATGATCGGCGAGCTGGCCGGCGAATTCGCCACGCCCGGCTCACGGGTCTATGACCTGGGCTGCTCCACCGGCCTCACTCTGAAAAGTCTGGACCAAACCGTGGACCCCGGCGCCACCCTGGTGGGCGTGGACTATTCCAAGGCAATGCTGGACAAAGCCCGAGAGAACCTCGACGGGCCGTACCGCGCCGGACGTCTGATGCTGGAACACGCCGACCTGAACGACGGTATCCAGATCGACAACGCCTCCGTCGTGGTGCTCAATCTGACCCTGCAGTTCGTGCGCCCTCTCAACCGGGAGAGCCTGCTGCGCTCGATCATCGAGGGGCTCAACCCCGGCGGCGTTTTGATCCTGGTGGAGAAGGTGCTGGGCAGCGACGCCCTGCTTAACCGCCTGTGGATCAAGCTCTACTACGACATGAAGAAGCGTAACGGCTACTCGGAAACCGAGATCGCCAAGAAACGGGAAGCTTTGGAAAACGTACTGATCCCCTACCGCCCGGACGAGAACATCAAGATTCTCGCCCGCAACGGCCTGGATAACGTGGACATGTTCTTCAAGTGGTACAACTTCGCGGGGTTCTTGGGAGTGAAGGCGTAGCGGGCGCCGTGCCCGCCCTCCCTGGCGATGGGCCGTGCCACTAGAGAGCCCGGCCCGGCCGTCCCTGGCCGGGGGTAAACCGCGCTGCTAAGCAATGCTTCGGTAGTGCCTTCTTTCCTCCGCCGTACCGGCCATCCTGGCGAGAAGCTTTTGCCATTAGAGGGCCCGGCCCGGCCATCCCTGGCCGGGCGTAAATCGCGCTGCGAAGCAGTGCTTCGGTAGTGCCTTCTTTCCTCCGCCGTACCGGCCATCCTGGCGAGAAGCTTTTGCCATTAGAGGGCCCGGCCCGGCCATCCCTGGCCGGGCGTAAATCGCGCTGCGAAGCAGTGCTTCGGTCGCGATTTACCCCTCCTGCAGAAGCTTGCGAAGGTCGACCAGGGAGGCGTTGGCGCGGGTGATGTAGTTGGCCATTACCAGTGAGTGGTTGGCGAACACGCCGAAGCCGGAGCCGTTGAGAATCACCGGGCTCCAGAGGGTCTGCTGGGTGGCTTCCAGTTCACGCACCATCTGCCGGAAGCTGACGGTGGCGTTCTTGCGACGCAGCACGTCGGCGAAATCCACCTCCACCGCGCGCATCAGCTGCACCAGCGCCCAGGACGCGCCGCGCGCCTCGTAGAAGACATTGTCGATTTCCATCCAGCCGGTTTTGACAAAGCGCTCTTCCTGATCCAACTGGCCCACCGGGGTGTCGTTGTCGGTATTGAGCTGGCTGCGGCCGACGCTCTGGCTGAGGCTCAGACTCAGGGACCCGAGCCGGTTCTGGACTTCGTTGAGCCAGTAATTGAGGTTGTCGGCGCGGGCATAGAATTGCGCACTGCCGTCCTGACGGCGCAGCGCCTCCAGGTAGTTCTCCAGCGCGCGGATGCCGCGACGATACTCGCTCTCGGTGGCCGGCATGGCCCAGCTTTCGGCATCGAAGTTGAACTGCGGCTCGGCGATCGCCAGGAACGGGTCCTCCTGACTCTGCGACTGGGATCGGCTCATGTCGCGGCGCATCACCCGGGTCACGTCCCGCAACTGCACCAGCACGCCGAACTCCCAGGAGGGCATGTTATCCAGCCACAGGCGGTGCGGCAGCATGTCGTTGCTCAGGTAGCCGCCAGGCTTGTCGAGCAGCGTGCTGGCCACATGAATTACTTCCCGGGTCATGGTTTCCCCGGCCACGGCGCCGTCGCGGCGATTCACTTCCGACAGTTCCGGCTCCCAGCTCCAGTACCAGCCCAACGCGACGTCAACCAGCAGCAGGATCGCCAGCAGCCACAGCAGCCCCTTCCAGATACGGTTGTTTTTGGGGTCCAGCAGGGTGTCCCCGACTTTTTGTCCGAATTTGTCGTCCGTCATTATCGTTCCCGAGTGTCGACTTGTCCCTCTAGGCTACCAGAGTACCGTCAAGCAGCGGCGAAGGGCGACCCCAAACGACAGCCCGCCTCTAATCGGACATCAACCAAAACCGGCGGTCCTCGCACCGTGGCGTCAAAGGCACCGGGGAACGGTCTCGTATCGAGTCGGCGAGCCGCTTCCGAACAGCCAGAACGTGCGCGCCGCCGGGATCGTTCTCGACGTGCTCACGCCATTTCTCCGGCGTCATTTCGGCAATCCGCCCGTGCCCGTAATAACGGGCCGAGAACGGCGCCTCGCCAATATAGGTCAACGGCTGTAACGCGGATGCGCCCATTGCGCGGTAACACTGGATCAGCGCCTTTTCCGTCTTCAACGCTTGAGGGTAACGCCACACGTAGACGCCGCCGGACAGCGCCAGTACCGGCATCAGGACCACCAGTGCCCGCCAGACAAAAGGCCGAGCGGGAACATCCCCGCCGCCAAGCGCCAGCAGCAAGGCCGCGAACGGCAAACCCGGCAGCACATAAGTGGCCAGGATATTGCCAGAAAAGGTAAAGAAAAAAACGGGAACCAGCGCGGCCAGCAACAGCAGCTTTTGATCGTCGTCCGGTCGCCAGCCGGCGCTTGCCTCCCGCTGCCGACGAAGCCTCTGAATCAGCCGCCATAGGATCACCGGCGACCAGGGCAGCGCCGCCCAGACCCAAAGCAGCCAAATGGTACCCCGGGGTTGATCATGAGCGCTGCCATAGCGGTCACCGGCCCAGCCCGGATCAAGAAAACGATTGAAGTGCTCGCCAACGATAAAGTAATTCAAAAAGCCTGGCGTTTTGAGCTCTGCCGCCAGGTACCAAGGTGCGCTCAATAGCATCATCAGGGCGCCACCCCGCCACCACGGCAATGCTCGCATCAGTGCTCGCCAGCGCCCGGTCCAAAACGCCCAACCCATCAACGGCGCCCCCACCAGCACCAAAGTCAGCGGGCCCTTGGCCAACAACCCGATCGCCAGACCGATAAAAAACAGCCACCGCCAACCCCGCCCCTGACCGCGCAAAGCGAACCCGGCGGCAACCAGCGAAGCCGTGGTGCCCAGGGTGAAAAAACCGTCCGTCAGGACCGCGCCAGCGCACACGTACACCAGCCCCATGGACGAATAAATCAGCGCCGCCCACATCGCACGGCGACGGTCCGCCAGAGCCAGCGCGTACCGGCCAATAAGCCACACGGTGCCCAGGTGGGCCAGCCAAGCGGGAAAACGCGGTGCGAATTCACGCCCCGGCAGAACATTCAAGGCCAGCGCTTGAGCCCAGAACGAGAGTGGCGGCTTGCCCCAGAACGGCACTTGTTCGCGGAACCAGGGTGTTATCCAATCGCCACTCACCGCCATCAGCCGAGCGATCTCGGCGTAACGCGCCTCGCTGGTGTCGGTGAGCGGAATCATCGCCATGGCCACCCATCTCGACAACAACAGCGCCGCCAGCAGCAAACACAGCGGGCTTACCCTAAGACCTTCACCCAGCCACCCGCGATCTTTAACGAACATGGACATGGGCCAAGGCCTCACGGGTGGGTTGGCGTTGTTCACCGCCCGGCGAGACCGGTTTTACCACGTCACGGACCAGGTAAATGGGGCGACGCTTAGCCTCCAGGTAGGTTTTCCCGACGTACTCGCCAACCAAACCGATGGTGAGCAACTGCAGCCCGCCCAGAAAGGTGATCAGCGCCACTAAAGAGGGGTATCCCTGCACCGCTTCACCGAACAACAGCGCCTTGACGACGATCACAGCGCCATAGCCACCGCCCGACAGCGCCGCCACAACGCCGGCCAGGGTGGCCCAGCGCAACGGTGCCACCGAGAAGGACGTAATTCCCTCCAGTGCCAGGCCCAGCAATCGTGGGTAGCTCCATTTGCTGTTCCCGGCCGGCCTCGGCGCGCGGTGGTATTCACACACCACCGTGGGCAGGCCGACCCACGCAAACAGCCCTTTCATATACCGGTTGCGCTCATCCAGCCGCCGGACCGCTTCCACCGCTTGCCGGCTCATCAATCGAAAGTCGCCACTGTCGGTGGGAATCGGTACCCGTGCCAGGCGGCGCAGCAGGCGATAGTACAAATAAGCGCTAGCGCGTTTGCACCAGGATTCACCCGCGCGGTCGCGGCGCTGCATTAAGACTACGTCCGCTCCTTCCCGCCAGCGCGCCAGCATCTCGGGAATGCACTCCGGCGGATCTTGCAGGTCCGCGTCCAGCAACACGACGGCCCGCCCCACCGCGTAATCGAGCCCGGCGGTAAGCGCCGCCTCTTTGCCAAAGTTGCGGCTCAGCCTCACCAATTGCAGCCAGGGACGGGTGCGCCCTTCCGCGATTAGATATTGGTCGCCGCCATCGTCACTGCCGTCATCGACGAACACCACCTCGAACCGTTCTCCCTGCGCCTGAAGCACCTTTTCCAGCCGATCCAGACAAAGCGGCAGCACTTGGCGTTCGTTGTAGAACGGGACAATCACGCTAATCACCGGGGGCGTTGCCGCCGCCTTAAAAGGAAATTCACTGAGATTCATAAAATACCCACCTGGTGTAGATCAGATAGTTGACGGCGGCGACACCCGACGTGGCGAGAAGTTGAGCCGGCAAGGGTCGGTCCGCGATCCGAAAAAACAGCCAGAAAAACAGCGAATTGAGCGACCAGGCGGCGACACAGGTCAGCAGATAGGCCGGCACCGACCGGCGGTGCGACGCCCGCGCTCGGTAGGTGAACCGGAACTGCAGCAGGTAATTGAAGAGCGCACCGGCCAGGGCGCCCAACGCTGTGGCTAGGTGCGCCCCGGCGCCGGCGCCCATCAGCGCCGCCATCACCGACCAATGCAACACCGAAGCCAACCCGCCGGCGAACAAGAAGCGCCGCACCCGGCCGGCTTGCAGGTCGTAAGCCATAGTCATTGGCGCGGTGTGCGCGCGAAGTGAGCCAGACGTAAGGCATGAAACACGCCGCTCTGCGCTTCATCCCGCACCAGAGTGAAACCCTGGGCGGCCATATCCGCGATTAACTCGGCGCGCCGGGTGTGGTTTTGGCGGTGACGCCGCCCACCGAGACGCCAGCGCAACCACCGCCGCACGCCGGTCAGGGACCAGGGTGTCAGATAGGAAATCAGCAGGTGCTCGTCACTGACTCGGCCTAATTCCGCGACCAGGGCACGACGGGTATCGGCGTCGGCGAAATGATGCAGCAACCGGAAACACACCACCGCTCGGAAATGCCGGTCGGCCCAGGGCAAACGGAAGATGTCCTCTTCGCGTACCTCGGCGTCGCAGCCCTGTTCCGCCATCAGCGCCCGGGTATGCTCCACGGCTGCGGCCCCCAGGTCCGTGGCGCTGACACGCCAGCCTTGGCGCGCCATCCAAAGGCTCAGCCGGCCGGCCCCGCAGGGCGCGTCCAGCACCCGCTCCCCGGCGGGGATGGCTGGCATTGTGCGCGCCACCAGGGCCATTTCGGCACGATGTTTGGCCGGTTTGCGGTGGCGATAAGCGGTGACGCTTTGCAGATCGGATTTCACCCGTTCACGGGACGGGGCACTAGAAACAGGGGTCATGGGTTGGGACTCCAGTGAGCAGGGCATTAGAAAATCGAGGCGGGGACCGGCCGGTCCACTACCGTGGTCGCGTTCGCGATACGTGCCAGGACGGGGGGCGCCAAGAACCGGGCTCGACGCGTCAACTGGTCCAGATCGGCCCGTGCGGCCGCCGCGCGCGAGCGCCGGCGCCGACAGCGCTCAAGGTCGAGCATTCGCACCGCCAGGGTTTCAGGGTGTATCAGCAAATGCGCGGGGTAACAGGCGCCATGTTGCCAACGCAGGGCGTGCAACAACGCCAGGGCGGCTCCCAATCGCGACGCTGCCGCCTGCAGGCGATGGCCGCTGGCGATCTCGGAGAGCGTTTTCAGATCGACAAAACCGGACGGGGCGCGGGTGAGCAGAATGGCGGCGTCACCCTGCTCGGCGTAGAGCAACCAATCCACCACCGGTACGCCCATGCTGGACAACCGGTTAAGAGCCAGAAACTCGTGATAGTAGGTGGGCCGGGAAGACCAGGGACGATGCGGGAAGCGGCGGCACTGGCCCTGTTGCCGTTTCACATACACGGTGACACCGTCCAGCGTCAGCCGGGTGACGCCACTCCAACCGCCACGCCGGACATTAGGAGGCTCCACCCATTGCTCCGGCAGACGCCAAAGCGCTTCGAACGTGTCCAGGCCGTGACGCCGCAACAGCACGCGCCAATCGTCGGCGATGAAACAATGCCCCATGAAACCTCCCGCAACCGTACCGGTGCTGTTGAAGACCGACTCAGGGTGCGAGAGAAAACTTAAGGTAATCTGAACAACGAAATCGCAGGCGCCGTCAGGCCACCGGGAAGCGCACTTCGGCGGCGGCGGGCCGGTCGGAGGCCGGCAATTGGAAGCTCAGGCTGCCGTGGTACAAATCGAGAATACGCTGCACGATGGATAACCCCAGGCCGGCGCCGGGAACATCATGGCGACCGCGGCTGAAGCGCTCCGACAAACGTTGCTGCTGTGCCGGCGTCAGACCCGGCCCGCCGTCGGCGATCACGAACACGACCCAGTCACCGTCACGGTGCCCCGACAGCGCCAACCGGGAAGCCGGTGGAGAATAACGACAGGCATTGTCGAGCAGATTACGCAACACCATCTGCAGCATTTCAGCGGGCACCGAAACCGGCAACGGTGCATCCACCGCCGACGTTATCTCATGGCCGTGCCGCGTCACCAGCGGCGCCACCGTGGCAAGCACCTCCCCGGCCACCTCCGCGCCATCGCAGCGTTCATCCGTGCGTGGGGCGCCGTGGGGGTCCAAGCGGCTGAGCACCATCAACTGCTCAACGGTGCGCGATGCCCGGTCAATGGCGCGCCGCAATTGAGACATGGACGCCGCCACGTCTTCCGGGTCGCTCAACTCGACCGCGTTGTCGGCATGCAGGCGCAGCGCCATCAGCAGAGTGCGCAACTCATGGGCGGCATCGGCGGTAAAGCGCTTTTCCCGCTCCAGCGTCGCCACCAGCCGTGCCAACAGGGCGTTAATCGCCTGGGTAAGCGGCGCCAGCTCGCGCACCCGGCGATGGCGCAACGGCGTCAGATTATCCTCATCGCGGGCCGTCACCGCACGCGCCAAGCGGGTCAGCGGGCCCAAACCCCAGCGAATCGCCAACGCCACCAAAATCAGCACCAGCGGCACACTGAGCAGATAGGGCGCGAGCACCGTGCCCGCCATGTTGCGCACCAGTGAGTGGCGAGCCGCGTCGCTTTCCGCCACCACCACCCAGCGCTCACCGGGCAGCGCAATGCCGTACACATGCCAGCCGTTGTGCTCAATAAAAACGCGCCGCTGGTTCTCGCCGGTTAGCGCTATCAATGGTTTCTCCGGCGCCCCGGCACTGCCCAACACCAACCGCCCGTGCTGCCAAAGCTGATAGATGAAATAACGCTGGTAGCGATGCTCTTCAGGCGCCAATGCCACCGCCGCCGGGTCGGGCACTTCGCCATCGCTCCAAAACGAGGCAATCAGGCGACCGCTTTGCACCAGCTCCGCGTCATATTGCTCGTCCAGCTCATGGTAGAGCGTTCGGTAGGTCCCCCAACCAAGCAACAGGCCGCCACCCAGAATCACCGCCAGCAAGGTCAGCATTAGAAAACGCCGGATGGAAAACATCATGGTGTCGCATCCTGGCCGTCCGGGACCGCCAGGCAATAACCGACGCCGCGCACGGTGCGAATCACCCCACTGCCAAGTTTGCGACGCAGATGGTGGACATGGACTTCCAGGGCATTGCTCTCCACTTCGTCGCTCCACCCATACAGCGCTTGCTCCAGATAAGCGCGAGTGAAGACGCGACCGGGATGACCGGCCAACTCCACCAGCAGGGCCATTTCCCGACGCGGCAGAGCCAACAATTCACCGCCGCGCGTGAGCGCCATGCGGTCCAGGTCCAGGACCATGTCGCCCACCTCGAGCACGCTTCGCACCCGCTCGCTCTGTCGTCGCAGACAAGCGCGCAGGCGGGCGCGCAGTTCTTCCATCGGAAACGGCTTAATCAGATAATCATCGGCACCGCTGTCCAGCCCGATAACACGATCATCCAATTGGTCCCGGGCGCTGATGATGATCACCGGCACCTCGTGTTGATGGCGTCGCGCTTGTCGCAGTGCCGCCAGACCATCCAGGCCGGGCAACCCCAGGTCCAGCAGCACCGCGTCGAAATGCCCATCGCGCAACGCCGGCAACACCAGATCACCCCGTTCCAGATGATCCACGGTATAGCCATCATGCCGGAGCGCGCGCCGCAGCCCGTCCGCCAAGGAGGCATCGTCTTCCACCAGAAGAATGCGCATCTTCACTGGTCCTGTTGAGGGTCCGTGGCACTATAAACGTCGATCCCCGCCCGCTCCAAACCGTCGCTTTGCGTGATCGCCGGGATCGGTGGAGAATGCCCGGCTCACGCCGGACGTGATAAGTCTGGCCGTGTCGCCTTAACGCTGCCTTAAGGCGGCACGGCCAGGCTGCCGGAACCTTCCCGGCATCGGGGGCATCCAAGCAGGAATTGATTGGGAGGAACGCATGACAGGCTTTTTGCGCACACCAGCACCGCGGCTGCTGATGCTGATCGCCGGGTTGATCCTGGCAACCACCGCTTCCGCGCTGTCCCTGGATGGCGGTGATAGCCTGTTCGGCGGCGACCCAGCGCGCCTGCCCAATGTGGACGAAGCGATCCAGGTGGTCCCTGACGCGGACTGGGACCGCCAGCAGCTGCTGGTCAGCTTCAGCCTGCTCGACCGGGTCTACCTCTACCGCCACCGCCTCGACTTCACCCTGCGCGACGCCAACGGCAACCTGCTGGACGATTTCGGCGACCTGGAGCTGCCCCCCGGCGAGGCCAAGACCGACGAGATCTACGGCGACGTGAACGTATTCTTCGGCCAGCTCGACGTGCGCTTGCCGCTGGACAGCGTCCCCCTGGCCGACACCGAGCTGGAGGTGCAATACCAGGGCTGTATCGAGGACAAGCTGTGCTACCCACCGGAGGTACGCACCTTCTCGTTCAGCGCGCCCGGCCCGGAGCGCGCCCCCGCCACCGTCTCCGCGAGCGGCACCGCACCGTCCGATCAACCCCGCGACGAGGACGGCGACTTTTTCGGCATCCTGCTGTCCGAGGACGCCAATGCGTTCAACACCTGGATGCACGACCGCGATCTGGGACTGATCGTGGTGCTGTTCTTCGCCGGCGGTCTGTTGCTCGCTTTCACTCCCTGCGTGTTCCCCATGGTGCCGATCCTGTCCGGCATCATCGCCGGGCAGAGCGACGCCAGCGCCCGCCGCGGCTTTATTCTAAGCAGCGCTTACGTGCTTGGCGTGGCCGTGCCCTACACCCTGGCCGGTCTGCTGGTGGCGGTGTTCGGCGCCGGCCTGAACCTTCAGTTTTTGCTTCAGCAGCCGGCGGCCATCCTCACCAGCGTGGCGGTGTTCGTGCTGCTGGCGCTGTCCATGTTCGGCCTGTATGAGCTCCAGCTGCCGGAGCGGCTGCGCAACCGTCTGAACAACGCCGGGCCCAGCGGTCGCGGCGGCCTCGGCGGCGCCGCCCTGATGGGCGTGATTTCCGCCCTGGTGGTGTCCCCCTGCGTCACCCCCATTCTCGCCGGCGCGCTGCTTTATGTGGCCGGCACCGGCGACGCCGCCACTGGCGCCGCCTCGCTGTTCGCCCTCGCCCTGGGCATGGGTGTGCCGCTGATTATCTTCGGCACCGGCGGCGGCCATCTGCTGCCCCGCGCCGGCCAGTGGATGGAAGACATCAAACGCTTTTTCGGGGTGGTGATGCTGGGCGTCGCCATCTGGCTGCTCGACCGCATCGTCAGCGACACCCTGACGCTGGCGTTCTACGGCCTGCTGCTGGCGGTTTATGGCGTGCAACTGGGCGCCCTGGAGCCGGTCCGCGAAGGCGGCTCGCGCCTGAAACGGGGGCTCGCCCTGGTGCTCGCCCTGTACGGCGCGATCATGGTGGTGGGCGCCGCCGGCGGCGGCAGCGATCCCTGGCAGCCGCTCAAACCCCTGACCCAGACACCGCCCGACAGCAGCGGCCAGACCGCCAGCGACCGCGCCACGCCGGACGCCGGCGAGCACGGCCCCTGGATGGACGTGGACGGCCGCCAGGGCCTGCGCGACGCCCTGGCCCGCTCCGCCGACGCGGGCAAACCGGTGCTGGTGGATTTCTTCGCCGAGTGGTGCGTCGCCTGCAAGGTCATGGAAGACACCACCCTCAGCGACCCGAGCGTGCTCGACGCCATGGCCGGCTACGACCTCTACCGGGTCGACATCACCGAGATCAACCAGGAAAACCAGACCATCATGGCCGACTACGACATCTTCGGGCTGCCCAGCTTCGTGTTCTTCGCCCCCGACGGCGACGAAATCCCCGAATCCCGCGTGCTGGGCGAAATGGATAGCGAGCGCTTCCTCAAGCACCTGGACCGCCGCGTGACGCCCCACCTCTGAGAGGCTCAAATAGCATTTCAGGAATCCTGCCGGGTGGCTGAAAGCCACCCTTTCGCGGGCAGGGCCCGCTCCCACAAGGCCAGCCCCACCAAGACCGCTCGCTGGAGGGACCAGACGTTCACTCGGACCCGTAGCGGTGACCTCTTCGCACCAGCGAGGTGCCGGGCAGGGCTGCCCAGGACCGTATTTGGCCAGGGATGGCCAAATCCGAGCCTACAAGGACGTACTCGTGGCGTGTCCTGGGCAGCCCTGCCCGGCACCTCGCCCCCGCTGGAGGGTGCCCGCCCCGCATGCGTCGACCGTACATGTAACCAATGGTGTAAAGTCCTTTTTTCCTTCATGAGATACCCTTAGACTCCTGAATACAGGTAAAAAGCCGGACAAACTGGCTTTTTGCCACACGTTCAACGCAGATAACGACAAATTCAGGGGTATACGCCTTGGCTAGCATCCTCGTCCTGCACGGGCCCAACCTGAACCTGCTGGGCCGCCGCGAGCCGGACCAGTACGGCGCCGCCACCCTGGCGGAGATCGATCAGGCGCTGATGGACCAGGCCGCCGAGGCCGGACACCACCTGCAGCATCTGCAAAGCAATGCCGAGTACGAACTGATCGAGCGCATCCACGGCGCCCCCGCCGAAGGCATCGATTTCATTCTGTTCAACCCGGCGGCGTTCACCCACACCAGCGTGGCATTGCGCGATGCGCTGCTGGCGGTGCGGATTCCGTTCATCGAAGTGCACCTTTCCAACGTGCACCGCCGTGAAACCTTCCGGCACCACTCTTACTTCTCAGACATCGCCGAGGGCGTGATTTGCGGCCTGGGCGCCACCGGCTACCGGCTGGCGCTGGCCGCTGCTCTGGAACAACTGGATCAGGCACAGGAATGAGCATGGACATTCGTAAAATCAAGAAGCTGATCGAACTGCTGGAAGAGTCCGGCATTGAAGAACTGGAAATTCAGGAAGGCGAGGAATCCGTGCGCATCAGCCGTGGCAGCCGCCACGCGGCGCCGGCGTACGCCCCGCAGCCGGCGGCCCCGGCACCCGCTCCGGCGGCGCCGGCCCCTGCTCCGGAAGCGGCGGCGCCCGCTCAGAACGACACTCCCAGCGGTCACCTGGTGCGCTCACCGATGGTCGGCACGTTCTACCGCTCTCCGTCCCCGGGCGCCGCGTCGTTCGTGGAAGTCGGCCAGAAAGTGAAAGCCGGCGACGTGCTGTGCATCGTCGAGGCGATGAAGATGATGAATCAGATCGAGGCGGACAAATCCGGCACCATCGACGCCATTCTCGTGGAGGACGGCGAGCCGGTTGAATTCGACCAGCCCCTGTTCTCCATCGTTTAACGGGGGTTGCCCATGCTGGAAAAAGTACTGATTGCCAACCGAGGCGAGATCGCCCTGCGGATTCTGCGCGCCTGCAAGGAAATGGGCATCCGCACCGTGGCGGTGTATTCCAAGGCCGACCGGGACCTGATGCACGTTCGACTGGCCGACGAAGCGGTCTGCATCGGACCCGCCCCGTCGGTGAACTCCTATTTGAACATCCCGGCGATCATCAGCGCCGCCGAGGTCACCGACGCCGACGCCATCCATCCCGGCTACGGCTTCCTGGCGGAAAACGCGGACTTCGCCGAGAGCGTCGAACGTTCCGGCTTTATCTTTATCGGGCCGCGCGCGGAAACCATCCGCCTGATGGGCAACAAGGTGTCCGCCATTAACGCGATGAAGAAAGCCGGCGTGCCAACGGTACCCGGCTCCAGCGGTTCGGTGGGCGACGACGCCGACGCGGCGCTGATGATGGCCGAGGAAATCGGCTACCCGGTGATCATCAAGGCGGCCTCCGGCGGCGGCGGACGCGGCATGCGCGTGGTCGAGAGCCGCGACCAGCTGCTCAACGCCATCACCCTGACCCGCTCGGAAGCCAAGAACGCCTTCGGCGACGCCACCGTCTACATGGAAAAGTTTCTGCAGAAACCGCGCCATGTGGAAATTCAGGTGCTGTCCGACGGCGCCGGCCACGCCATCCATCTCGGCGACCGGGACTGCTCGCTGCAACGCCGTCACCAGAAGGTGGTGGAAGAGGCTCCCGCGCCGCACATTCCGCTGCACCTGAAAAACGAAGTCGCCAAGCGTTGCGTGGACGCCTGCAAGGAGATCAATTACCGCGGCGCCGGCACCTTCGAATTCCTCTACGAGGACGAGCGCTTCTACTTCATCGAAATGAACACCCGCGTGCAGGTGGAACACCCGGTCAGCGAAATGATCACCGGCGTGGACATCGTCAAGGAACAGCTGCGTATCGCCGGCGACAACGCCCTGAGGCTGACCCAGGACGACGTCACCTTCCTGGGCCATGCCATCGAGGTGCGCGTCAACGCCGAGGACCCGGTCTCCTTCGTGCCCAGCCCCGGCCGCATCAGCTACTTCCATGCCCCTGGCGGCAACGGCGTACGAGTGGACTCCCACGTCTATGGCGGCTACACGGTACCGCCTTACTACGATTCCCTGATCGGCAAACTGATCACCTGGGGAGAAAACCGGGACGTGGCGTTCGCGCGCATGCGCAACGCCCTGGATGAAATCGTGGTGGAAGGCATCAAGACCAACGTGGCGCTGCACCGCGACAAGATTTTCCGCGACCCCGCCTTCCAGGAAGGCGGCGTGGACATCCATCACCTGGAGAAGAAGCTCGGCTCATGAGCTGGCTGCAGCTCCACATCGCCACCGATCCGGACCACGCCGATGCCCTTCAGGATGCCCTGGAGGCGCTCGGCGCCGGCGCGGTGACGCTCACCGACGGCGCCGACCAGCCGGTCTTCGAGCCGCCCCCGGGGGCGCGCCCGCTGTGGCGCACCACCGTGGTGACCGCCCTGTTCAGCAACGACACCGATACCGATGCGATCCTGGCCCGCCTGAACGATCAAGGCCTGGTGTTCGCCGATCACCGCGTCGAGACCCTGGCCGACCAGGCCTGGGAGCGCGCCTGGATGGATGATTTCCAGCCCATGCGCTTCGGCGAGCGGCTGTGGATCGTGCCCAGCTGGAGCGACGCGCCCGACCCAGACGCCGTCAACCTGAAGCTGGACCCGGGCCTGGCCTTCGGTACCGGCACCCACGACACCACCGCCCTGTGCCTGGAGTGGCTGGAACAGACCGATCTGGACGGCAGGCAGGTGCTCGACTTCGGCTGCGGCTCCGGGGTACTCGCCATCGCCGCGCTGTTGCTGGGCGCGGACCGGGCTCTGGGTACCGACATCGACAGCCAGGCGCTGACCGCCAGCGCCGATAACGCCGCCGCCAACGGTGTCGGTGAGCGCCTGGATCTGTGCCTGCCGGAGGCCCTGTCGGCGGACTACCGTTGCGACCTGCTGGTGGCCAATATTCTCGCCGCGCCGCTGATCGAGCTGGCACCGGTGCTGGCCGGCCGCTGCCGCCCGGGCGCGCCAATGGCGCTGTCCGGAATCCTCGCTGATCAGGCACAAAGCGTCCGCGACGCCTACGCGCCCTGGTTTGATCTCGGCGCCACCCGCCAGCGCGGCGACTGGGTACGAGTGGACGGGGTTCGCAAGGCGGACAGATAAGCGGCCACGGCGCTTGCCGCCACCCCCTGTTTTTCTGTACAACAAACTTTCTATCCCTCAAAACATAAAAACCATGGCCGGCCAGTACAAAACCCGCTGCCCGCATTGCGGTGCCCAATTCAAGATCAGCGACGAGCACCTGGGGCAGGCCCGGGGTGCGGTGCGCTGTGGTTCCTGTCTGCAGATCTTCCAGGCCACCGATCACTTCGTCGGCGAAACGCCGGCGCGGCCCCACGCCGATGACAACGACACCGCCCCCACCGGCGATAACGCCGGGCAATGGCAGTACGCCCTCGACGACGACGAGGACACCGACGGCCGGGACGACGGCAAAAAAAGCGGCGGCTTCGGCGATAGCGAGCTGAGCGATTCGTTCCTGTCCCTGGACCGCGACGGCGACGAAGGGCTGGGTGAGGACTTCTCGGACATGGAAGGCGCCGGCCGGGCCGGCGGCAGTGACGACACCGATGAAGCCTGGGCGGAAGCGCTGCTGGAAGACCTGGACGACGAGGACGAGCCGGCCCCGGCCAGCGCGCCGCCGCCGAAACCCCGCCCGGCGGCCGCGTCCCGCCCGGACCCGATCAGCGAACACGACGACCAGTTCGAGTTTCTGAACAGCACCCCGACCCGGCGCCATAAAGTCGCCAACGAGCGCCTGGACTACATGGCGGCGCCACCCTCCGGGCCGGCGGTGACCGCCAAATGGGCGCTGCTGTCGGTGCTCGCCCTGGTGCTGCTGGCGGCTCAATACGCCTTCTTCCATTTCGACACCCTGGCGCGCTCGCCGCAGTGGCGGCCGCTCTACGCGGAGGCCTGCCAGCTGCTCGGTTGCCAGTTGCCGCTGCAGACCGACCTGAGCCGGCTGCGCGGCGCCAACCTCGTGGTGCGCAGCCATCCGCACTACCAGAACGCCCTGATGGTGGATGCGCTGCTGTTCAATGAGGGCGACTGGCCGCAGCCGTTCCCGGCGCTGGAGCTGACCTTCAAGGATCTGCGCGGCGACACCGTGGCCATGCGCCGCTTCGCGCCGTCGGAATATCTGCGCGGCGAGCTGGCCGGGCTGGACGCCATGCCGGTGGATACCCCGGTGCACATTGCCCTGGAAATCGTCGATCCCGGCGAGCGCGCGGTGAACTACAACCTGCGCCTGCGCGCCCCCGCGCCGCCGTCGTCCCGGGTGTCCCAGCGGCCCTGATTGATCACGGGCCTTTCCCCCGGCGCTCCGGGTCACTATGATTGTCGCCCCGCGCGGCCCGCGCGGGGCACTTTCAACAGTGTTCCAGGCGACACCTGACTGCCAACCGAACCCGAATCCAGCATGCAAATCGGCTCCTACCTGCTCCCCAACCCCTTGATTCTCGCGCCCATGGCCGGCGTGACGGATCGTCCTTTCCGGCATTTATGCCGGGAGCTGGGCGCCGGGCTGGTGGTGTCCGAAATGGTGACTTCCGACACCCGGCTGTGGGACACCCGCAAGTCCGCCCACCGGCTCGACCATAGCGGCGAGCCGGGGCCGGTGTCGGTTCAGATCGCCGGCGGCGAACCGGACATGCTGGCGCACGCGGCCCGGGCC
>Ga0310342_100000061_pt1 | contig 48304 bp, 51 predicted proteins | sample S15DNA20500_MG_FD_206155 | JGI IMG/M metagenome (GOLD analysis project Ga0310342, IMG submission 206155) | Marine microbial communities from station ALOHA, North Pacific Subtropical Gyre - S1503-DNA-20-500_MG | ecosystem: Environmental > Aquatic > Marine > Oceanic | place: Pacific Ocean: North... | reverse complement strand
GATCCTGATCGTGAGGATTCGTAACATCAAGGCTGGGGTTCCCCCCGCTTCCCATACCGGAGTTCTTTAACAACCCCTGCCATGTGGACGGTAGGATCTGGTACTTACCCATTGCGTGATTGTATGGGTCAGAGTCTTCCCCCTTCTCCTTGGCATCAAGCCACTTTGCCAGACGGTCTGTATTAAGATCGTAGGACTCACCGGAACTGGGTGAATCTGTTTCCTGCTCTCCCAAGATATAGAGCAGTCGTTTCCCTACATCCAACTTCCCTTCATAATCGGCCCAACCTTCCCCAACCGGATGGGCCATACCCAAGCCGTCCCCATTTTGGAACTGGGGATTATAATAGTTTGCTTCAGGGAACGGTGACTCAATACTCTGCATGGTGGGTCTCATGCCAGCATTGCTTTGATTGAAAGCAGTCCGTATCTCTGGGTTCTCTACCTCCCCGCTAGTCCCATAGTGAAGACCCCCGAACAGGGAGTCGAACATATTGTTCATCGCCCCCATGCGGCTGGTCTTCCGAGATGTAGTCAGCCTGTATTTGTGGGTATTAACACCGGGGATCTCGTATGGGGTGGGGTCAGCCCGCAGCCCTAAGGGTTCCCACTGGTCTGGCTTCTGAGGATCTATCCCAATACCAAGATCAGCAGCCTTCGCTATTGCGTTTCGTTCAGCCTCAGCATTTGTGTAAACAACAAACAACCCCAGCCCATCTGGGAATGGGCTGATGGCAGGATGATCCATTAGGAATCCTGTTTTCTCACCGTGTATGTCGTAGAGCGCGTTGAATAGGTCTTCTTCTTGTTCCATCGTACTCTTGCCACGGATGGGGACGACCGTAGACCCAAGAAGATTTATCAGACCAAAGGCTCGGTCTCCGAAAGGCTTCCATAGCCCATTGAGAACCTGCGTTGATCCTTCATACGCCCAAGTCATTACCCTGCCACCCTGCTCCGTCGTGCATTCGTGCCGGGAGAGAAATACCTGAAGACATCGAATGCTGCGCGTGTCCGCTGCGTCCGGTCCATCTCTTCAGCGGTACCCAACGCCTCCATTACACGGCTTTCGATATCGTTCATAGCGCCAAGGCGTTCTTCGGTCTGTGCTTCCATCGTCTGATTGAACGTCGGTGAAAGCGCAGGGTTCTGGGCAGCAATAATGTTCTTTGTAAGGGAGTTACTGTCGAAGTTTCGGTGCCCGAACTCTTGGAAACCGATCGTGTTCGCAAAGTAGTTACCTGTCGCAGTCATGTTTCCAGCCCCGACAGTTTCGTTAATGACATGGAACAGGAACCGTGCGACGTTCTTCCGCTGATCGGTATCAAGCGTCGGCCTATGCCCGCCATACTCGGCCTTTCCTACATCTACGTCTACGCCAGCGAGGCCAGCGAGACGGAGTAGTTCTCTATGCGAACCCTGTACCCCAATCTTGATGTCCTCAGGATTTCCATAGAACCCACCGGGGCCGAATAGAAACGCATCAGCAGTTGCTACAGCCTCGTCGCTGACTGCCAGCCCCATCAAATCCCTATTAAGTGCGCTATCAAGATTAACTTCTCCGCTGCCAAGAACCCCTCGGACCAACTGGGAAATCTCTGCTGCCTTCGCATCATCGACCGTTATGTCCTGCGCTTCCGCAGAAGACTTTATCTGACTAGCCAGATCGTCTATGAAGCCCTGAGTTGGGTCGCTCGCGGCCCCACCCACCATCTTCGAAATCCAACCACCGACATAATCGTTGAACTTCTTATCGATGAAGTCATCTATTTCCAACGAGGGCAGAGGCAATCCGACCCTACGCGCGTCACCGGCTGCTGCTAAATGGTCGGTAAGCATCTCTGAAACAAAGCGGAACATCGCGTTCCGATCCATGTCCTGCGCTATGCCCCACCTGACGTTTCCAGCGTCCTCCCCGTAGTAGCCCATCATCCCCAACTGGGCTTGGACTCCTCGGAAATAGTCAGCGTTGTTGCGCGCCAAGTTTGTCATCAGATGGTAGAGGGAAGCCTTGTCCAGTGGCAGCCCTACTAATACTTCTTCAAGGGTGCGGACATCACCCATCGGCGTCCCATCGAAACTGGGAATAACACCGATATGGGTTTTTTCTGGCGTGTCATACCACGCCGCACCTGTACCCGTATCCGACGAGGCTGTCGGAGAGATATACATAAAGCGGTTGCTGCCAACAGTTTTAGTAACTTTGGGGTCATAAGCCTGCTGCTGGGCAGTGGAGAGATCATCCCACGCTGTCGGATCTGTTGTGTCGGCATGGAGCCACTTGGCGACGTACAGCCTGCCTTGCTCGCTTTGAAGATCGACCATGTTGTAGTTGTCGAATTGGACTTCTTCCCAATTCGTTACTGGCGCTCTGCCTGCCTCTGTCGGCTGCTCCCCCAAGCCGAACAGGTCGATACTTTCTGTCGATCCGGGGGCTGCGTCCATTGCATTGACAACGAATATGCGGTTGTCCAACAGTATATTTACTAACCGATCGAACCCCAACTGTTCGCCCGATGCGCCAAGGTAAATCTGTTTCAACCCCGGCCATTGTGCGGTCACGGCTGTCTGGTTCCCTTCTGGTTTGTCCTCCAAACCGGTATCGTTTGGATCGCCTGCGTCATCCGGCGGCGGCGGCTTCGTTGCCGTTGGTGGATCTGCCATTAGTTATTAATCCCCACTGTCAAGCCCTCGTCTGCGAACTGCCCCAACTGTAGTTTAATCGTCCACTCTTCGGAAATAAGAGGAACAAATAGGTTGTAATACATCTCGTTCAACCACGGCCTGCCTTCCAGCAGGGCTTCCATCTTCTTCATATGGTCAAACTTGATCCGGTTACGGGCCTGCTGTGCATCCTTGTCGGAACGGTCAGTTAGGAGATCCAACTGATTATCCATAGACACGACTAATGCCATACCCGCAAGGATGTCGTCCTTATGCGGAGTGTGATCAGGGACAATCGAAGGGTCTGCAAGCAACAACCGCATGTCCGTCATCAGATTCTCACGGCGCATCTTGGACTGCGACAAATGCGTCGATGCGGCAAAGATGGGATGAACCTTCTTGAAGTCCCTGTTGAAGTTATCCCACCTCCTTTCAATCAGTTTCACTAGATCCCGATCCCCGGCCAGACGCGCAGCGACAAGATCCTTCGTTGCCGCCTCGGCATACCCATAGTAGGCGATGCCAGCAGCAGAGATATAGATCGACTCTAGGTATTGTTCCGGGGTTTTCTCAAACCTCATATCCCTAGCGAGTTGCAGAGCGCGGGCTTCCGATTCGTACATCCGTTCGTCTTCAGTGTTCCCCCGTGGGATAAAGAAGGTTGAAGCAAGCGGAGCAGCATCCATCAGATACGGCACTCCCTCTGATGTCATCCAGTCCAAAGCCGCTACCGTCTGTGGCGTTGCCGCAACCGTGTATTTGCCGGTCTTGCCCTGCTGGAAAGCCGAGATTCGCAACAGTTCAGTTAGCCACTCAGACTTGAACGCCTGAGTGATCCCTCGCTGTGTCGTAGCGTCCGCTTCTTCCCAGTTCTGTGCCCAGTCGGGAGTTCCAAAGTGTTCTCCGACGTACTCATCCCAGAACTCAGTCCGGTATTCTTCCAGCATCTCGCGGAAAGCCTGCTCGTAGGGGATCCCCGTATCCCGCAACTGCTGAAACTTCTGGTTCCATTCCCAGTTGGGATCGTCAACAAAGGACCGGGGCGTTCCCGTAGCCAGCCCACCCCACCAAGAAAGATTCTGAATAAGCATGAGTTGTTTGGCGACATGGTTGAGAGCGTCGTAGACCTTCTGGGTCTCCAACTCCTGATTCGGAAACTCTCGCATCTCCTGTTCGCTGGGTAGCCAGCCATTGACTGCCGCTGCTTCAATCGCAGACATCATTGACTTAGCGTGTGTCCCGCCGACATCACCGACTTCTATCCCTACAACAGCGAGGAGTTTCGCTATCGGTGGTGGGACAATCGTCTGCCATATCAACTCAGACGCTTCAGAGTCGTACCCGTACCGACCGACGATATTATCGTGGAACCCGAGTATGCCCTGCCCTCGTAGCGTCGGATCCAGCGTGGACAGACCCAGCAGCGGGATGCCAGCCATAGGACCGTACTGAAGGTTCCCGGTGGTTTCGCCGTAGCCGGGGAGCAGCAGTTTGGTAACGCTTGTCATATCGCCACCGATGAATCCGATCCCCTCCTCTCCCATTAGGTTCTGAAGGAAGGGGAACTGAGTGAAGTTATCCATCATGTAGGGGAAGAAGGAACTACCCGGCACAAATACCCTCATGGTTCCCATGTCGTCTTCGTATGTCAGACCTGATCGTTCCGATGCGAACAACGCAGCAGAGAGGTTCCGTAGCGCATCCGGGCGAACCTCCAATGTCCGTAGCCATCTGCGGAGGAACTGCTCTTCGGCAAACCAGAAGGGGACCATCGTTCCGACTGATTCCTGCCATTGTGACCGTAGGGAGTGGTCATCAACGAAGAGTGACGTTTGCCACAACGCTCGTTCCGATGCGATATTGACATGCGCCTGTTCTTGCAGGCTCTTCAAGTTGACGTATTCCACTACCTGCCGGGTGAACAAAGCATATTCATCGATTACCTGCCTGCCTTCGTCACTGGCTTTAAGCATCCTCTCCTTGTTCTTCATATACATATTGACAAAGAACTCGCGGTGTTCTGGGAACGTATCGAACCAAGTACCACTAGCCACCGGGCGTAGGTTGGGGGGCGGTCCTTCAGTGATCAGCACCCGGAAGAAGTCCTCGTCTCCCAAACGACCGGCATCAACCAAGAAACCGAGAGCCTGATCTTCAGTTAGCGCACCGATCTTCGGGCGCACAGCATCATCGACACGGAATATCTGCTCTACGATCTCATGCCGTGGACGGATCCCCTGCTGGTAATCACCCAACAGTTCCGCTAGTCGCTTGTACCTAGTCAGGCCGCTGTTGAGATGTTCAACAGAACCGATTAACGCAGGTGCCCCTTCTGGGGGTAGAGCGTAGGGTGCCCACGGTATTCCAAACTCAATGAACTCCTCTAGTTCAGGGATATAGACCTGTTCAACCCCGTTCTCGTCTATCCTGCGGGTGATTGTCAAGCGGGTCTGCTCAGGACCATGCCCAACGTAGGCAGGGTTCAGCCTTCGATGGGCATAAACCTCGGCTGGTATCTTCTCATTCGAAGTTTTAGCGACTCGTTCCAACGCCCTGAAGGACTCAGGTGCGTGCTGGTAATAGTTGCGGACTGCCCTTGTCATTGGCAGGGCTTCAGCGAAATAGAAGTCGAACATAGGTTCGCGTGAAATAGCACGGATCATGGGGTTGACAGCGCCGTCGAAGAAGTTGCGGGCTACGCTAAGTGTCCGCTCGCCTGCGGTTGGTTTTGCTGTGATAGGAACCCGAGCAAGTATCTGAGGGGGCAGCAGGGAAGAGTTGCCCCACCTAGTGACACGCCCGGAACTCACAATCCCATCTACCGAATCGGCAAGTTCCATATTGATCTGATGGTGCATCTCGCCCTTTTGGGCCATAGTCGATTTACCAACACGCGAAAAGTTGGAAACCAAGTTGTTTAGTTCATCCACCCCAGTAGCGGCTGCGTGTTCGATCTGGTTGACCACATCGTACGGGCCAAGCCACTGTTCACCCATTGAAACCCACTCGCCCTGTTCCATCATTTTCTTTGCTCGTAGATCGGTGAGCAGCCGGGGCATTGTCTCTGCCCAGAACGCATCTACACTGGGATGGGTGATTTCCCCTGATTCAAGCAAGGCAGTTCTGAAGGCAGGGATCTGGTCGTACTTGGCGTCTAGGATTTCCCGCATCAGGGTCACATCTGCGCGTTCGCCTGCTATTACCGTTTCGAGCGTAGGGATCGGTTTCCCAGCAGACACCACAGGTGTTTCAGATAGTGAGTCCGTAAGGAATGTCTTAACCGCTTCATAGAGTTCCGGGTTCGAAGACGCCCTATTGCCAGCAACATTCAGAACTTGGATATTGTTTTCTTCTAGCCATTCAATGAACCGTTCCTTGGTCGGGTTGTCTATGAAAGGCTTACCGGCGTTCCGTGCTTCCCGTCTGGTAGCACCCTTGCCCGGACTCTCATTTCCAAACCAGATCGTGCCATCTGAGTTCTGAGTGTTCGCAGCGGTGCGAGGAACCCATTGGGGGCTTTCATGTTCCACCAACCCGAAGCGTTGCGCCAACGCCTCGTTGGTTCCACCCTCTACTCTGTAGCCCTTAGGCATATGACCGCCGGTTGCGATCCCAAGTTCTTCCGCAGCGAACAGCCCAGCCTCATCCCCGCCGGTCTGACCACCAGAGATGATCTTCTGGACTCCCTGATAGGTGCCGGGTTCCGCCCCCTTACCTGCTGCCCCTCCATGACGGGCAGCGACACGGGCCTCCTTCCCAGACAGATGTTCGAAACCGGCGTAATACTCGCCAGCCTTATGGGCTTGGAAAGCACCCTCAGCAGTATTGAACCGCTTACCCCGGAAGGTCATGGGATGCTCACCCCAGTTGGAAAGAACTATGTTCTTCCCCTGATCACCGTGGACCACTGTTGGCCCGGTAGGCATGCTGCCAGAGACTTCACCCGGATTGAACCACGGAATTGTTTCTTCCTGTCCTTCCCGCAGCCACATCATGTCGCCCTGCTTGTCCTGCCAGAGAACATTCTTTTTGATAGTGGAAGGATGCGCGGCTTGTTCCAACATCTCTTCTGGGAGGCTGTACGGGCTGACCCCTATATGTTCGCCCAGTGGCCCACCAGTAACATCGAACCCGCCCATGTCTCTAGGCGTGACAGGCCGCTGCATCGTGGTATCCCATGTCCACATCGTTCGTGGAGCCTGACTAGCAGGTTCGTACACTCGGGCTTTCACATGGCGTGCGACCGCTGAAGGGTTCCCGACTCTGGCTTCCCATGAGATCGGGACACTTCCCTCTCCAGCAACGGCGCGTGTCTGCTGAAGCCAACCGGGGATCCTGCCCCCCGGTTCCCCCGCTGCCCTTCTCGCACCCGGCGGCTTCCCGTGAGTTTGGACTCCTCCCTTACCGATGATCGGCGTGGGGGAGGGGATGCCCTGCATCTCACTGATACGCATCTGTAGGTAATCGAAGGTTTTAGGTGCTGTCTGCTGCATCCTTGCCCGACCAGTTCCCAAACCGGCTTTCGGGATTACAACTGTTGTACCTTCTGGGATCTGATCGAACGCCTCATCGATATGTCGCACATTCTGTGCATATTCACTGTCCCTAAAGAAGTGGCCCTCTTGCATACCGGGGTACTTCTTTGTTGGGATACCAATAGCGTTCGGTTCATCTCGGATGGCTGCCTGACCGGCCTTACCCCAACCTTCAAGGTTGTCGCCGTATAGGAATATCTTGTCAGGGTTGTCTCGAAGCAGTTTGGGAGTCAGGTTCGAAACAATTTCGACAGGGTTACGAGGCGCATGGGTACCAGACCCGGCGATTATACCGTCAACCTGTGACAGCCCTTCTGTAACACTCCCCGGTGAAGGGCCGTCACGGAAGAACGGCCAAATAGTATCGACCTCGCCCCGCTCTATCATCTGCCTGAGCAGCGCATCCCGGTACTCCCAGAGAGCCGCCGGGTCGATCGCATTTACCTCTTGGAAGTCCTGCTTAGGTTTGTTACCTCCCCACAGCCATTCCTTAGGATTGCGACGCGCCCCCTTCTTCCTTGTGACACCCCAACCAACCCCGCCAGCCTGCTCAGGAGTCAATATCTCTTCTCCCGCTGCACGTTCTTCACCCGTGCGAGGCCGCGCCCTGCCGCCGCTCGCCTCAGTCGGTCGTGCCCTCCCCATCGTTTCGCCTAGATACTGGGGTTCTCTTGGTACGTTGACATCTGTGTGGAGTGCCGCCGCCTCTGACTTGCCAGCAGCAGCAGCGTCGTAACGTACTGCCTTGGGGAATGCTTCTGTTACGGCACCGAACGGCTCTCCGATGAGTTCGATAGTAGGAACCATCTCGTCGGATCCATGTTCAGTGAAGATACGCCGAATGCCGTTCGTGCCTTTCTCGCCTCCGACAGTACCGATGAAATCTCTCTCTACTCCCTTGATTATCCTAAGATCCTTCTCAGGAGCAAACCAAGCGATTGCGTCTCCGAACTGTTCCGCTGCTACCCCGTGGGCCTCTGGCGCCATCTGCGCTTGGTGGAACCCACCACCCTTCGGTGCCACATATCCGTGGTAACCAGCATCGTGGAGATTTTTTCGCAGTCTGTCCAACGCTAGAGACACCATTTCGTTTACTTGGTTTCTAACTGATGCCGGAGTATGGGTAGAAACGTGGAAGGGCATCCCCTCTACGGTGTTTCTCTCCGCCACCATTTTCATAAACCCTCGCAAGGTACTCTCGGATCCGCCTATAACTGCCGCATCGGCAAACCCGTGGACATCGGCAAAGGTCGTACGCGGATTAAACAACTTCTCCATCAGCGGGGCCAGTTCAGCATCGGTCCACAGCCTTGTGCCAGCGTGTGCCTTCAGCAGATCACCGAAATGCTCTAACGTGTCCAGAACGGCCTTCCGGGCGTCATCGTGTATTCCCGTAGCGCCATAGTTCAGCAAACGGGGCGTACCCGTAGGTGTCTTCCCGATGAACTGCACTTCATGGACAACCCCATACCCCGCAGCAAACTCCTTATCAGGCGTCGTATACAACGCCTCTCCCATAGCGGAACGCCCGCCCAATGACTTTGCGCCTATGGGATCCTTGCGAACAAAGGCGCTGAGTTCCTGTTCGGAACCGTGGAACAACTTTGGGCCTCCTACCCATGCTCCATCAGGAATCCCCGCACCCGGTGGCAGATCACCCACGACCTCCCAGATAGCGCGTTCCAACTGACCAATCGTTGACTGCCCCGCATGATCGTTAATCGTCGTAAGTACCTTATTTACCAAGTTTCCGAACTGGTCGTAACCCGCATCTCGGGCTTCCCTACTAGGTGCGTGGTACCTGACCCGTGATCCTGTCGGCAACGACAGCATCGAATTCGAAAGATGTGTTACTTCTTCTTCCACCCATTCCCGCGCCGCAACAGCCGCCATCCGTTCGGTATCCCCTACCCCGGCAACAGTCCAGTTTCCTGTTGGTACACCGTCCGCCAACTCTTCAGTCCAACCGCTAGGAACACTCTTCGAGTTGCCCCATGTATCGCCAATGATTGTGACTGTTACCGGCTGCGCCTCTGCGGGGCCAGCACCGGAGGGGCGAGCGAACTTGTGCCCACCGGTTGTGCCGTAGTACCTGCCGTAACCGGGAGTTGCTTTGTATTCGTCGTGAGTCAGGAGGCGTCGGACAACACCCCAGCCTCCGGTTAGGCTTTCAGTAGCGTCGTCCATCAAAGCCCCAGCGACCTGCGGGGCTGGGATCTCTCCCTCATGCAGCCATGTGCGCCAATCCCTCAGCGCATGTAGAACCTTTTCAGTTTTCTCAGGGTTATGTGCCCCAGTGAGAAGCGGGATACGCATCCCTGCAACATCTGTAAGTTCTTTAACTCCTAGCATCTCATCAAGGGTGCTGGCGAGTGCTGCCGGTGAGGCGGGCTGTGATGCGATCGCTGATGAGATGATTCGGTCTGCGTCAGCCATGTAGAACCCCAGCCACGCATCAGGAGTCATGCTCCCGTGCGGACTCATCATCGGGTCCAACGTATTGAGAACCACCCGTGCTGAGTCACGGCTCCCTAACTCACGGGAAAGCATGGTCCCCAACATCTGTCGCATTTCGTTAGCGATCATTGTTTCCGGGTGCTTGAACATATAAGCAAGAGCAACACCTACATCACCGGGAACCTGCGGGAAGAAGAACCCAATCTCATACTCATTAGGCATAGTCATCGTGCGCTGGATCACTGGGTCAATGCCGGTAGACCGCACCATAGAGTTATTACGATCCTGTCCCAGTATGGTCATTCCCTCCGACATCCACGCTGCCCTCTGTGCCTCTTCAGACTTAGCCACATCGCTTAACAGGTCACCCATCTTCAGGTCACGATGAGATAACCATGCCAACGCTTTAGAAGCCTCATGGTCGGCTGCCCCCAATGTGGGACGGAGTATGGACGATAAGAAATTTCTTTCTGCTTCAGTCCGGCCCATTCCGACAAGTGCATCTGCGATATCCAATGGGTCGGTATAACCGTGCAGCGGAAAGCCGTGCCACGCCTCTCCCGGCTGGAACTTCGGTGCGTTCTCCCAATAGGCCCGCAGGTAACTACGCATCAGCGGATCGATGTCGTCAATGAGTTCGTAAGCCGTCCTAGCCGCCGCCGTTGACCCATCAAGGAGTTCGCTAGTGACCCCCTTGCTGATGATGTTGCCGCCCTGCGCTCGAACAGCACCCGAGACATCCGAGAAAGAGGCTCCCGTCGCAAGGAAGTCTGCTTGTCCAGCGAACTCAGACACCGCGTTATCTGTGAATGTCACCGACCCGGCAAATGGGCTGACCCCCGGTTCCAAATGCCTTGGCACTTCGGCACCTCTGAACGGATGAGAGATCGTCTTGAAAGTAATCTGTTCCATGTTGCCGTACTTCGCCCATTCCGCATCTGGAATCGGTGAACCGTAGCCCTCTAGTTCCGCCCATGCCTCTCGGCTGATCTTCTGGTTTGGCTTATACCGATCAGTTATCTTGACATAGACCTGCGCGCCGTCGGAATCTCTTATGAAGAGAACAGTGTCACCCTTCTTCACCGGCCCCAACTGTGCTGCTGTGCGTGTAGTAGCCATTCGCTGCCCAGCAACAATCGCATCGAAAGTGTTATCGCCTGTGACCTTTTCTGATTTCCCCAGAGCCTTGACAGCCTGAGACTTCTCATACCTATAGTTCATCTTGAAGGTACGAACAGCCGTCAGTTCGCCTTCCGGTGCCGTACCCGCCGGGATAGAAATCTCATAGTTGCGTACTGTCGTCCTCCCTGTACCTGCTATACCGACCCTCTCCCTCATCACCCCGATCATGTCGTCAGTCAGATTCCTTCTGAAGAATCCTTCCAACACCTCATCAACGTGATGCGCTCCTGCCCGCGCAGCAGCAACCGCTTCAGGAGAAGTCTGCATGGTGTAGAGACGCTGACTCGCTGCCTCCAACAGACCGAATTGTGTGCTACCCCCTGCGTCCATCTTCACATAAGTCATCTGGCTGTTGGCATAGTCCAGTTCGATATAAGGAATAGCGTTCCCTGCTGCGTCAGAACGCTGACCCTGAAGTTTCAATACTTCATCTAGTGAAGTCCCACTCATTCCACCGAAGTAGGAACGGAACGGAGAAAAGACCAGATCGTTTGCCGAATCAAGAATCACCGGATTCGTCATCTGCTTCATCTTGGCGTATATGAACCGCTCTCCATCATGCTGCCTTGCCAATGCCCATTGGGCTGCCTGCTGTTTCGTCGGCACGAAAGGAAGTCTCGCTGACTGATGAAACACCCGTCCCGTTATTCTCGCTGATGCTTCAAGCATCTGCATAATGGGCTTCCACCCCTTATGCGCCGCTACCCTGATCCCCATAGTTTCTGAATCTTTAGTAAGAAGATTCCTTGCAGCGATAACCTCTTTTTCCTGCCTTGCCGCCCCCAGCGCATCCCAGTTGTAGAGATGCTTCTCTTTCGCAACCTGCACTGCCTTACGAGTCATGGCTGGATCGCCAATACCTAGAACGTCACCGACAGCCCGCCATGTGCGAGCAATCGGACTGACAATGACGCTCCTACGGGTCTGATCAGTTGTCAGAACTGGAATCGCTCGGCCAAGGTGGTCAAAATGCTTCTGTGTACCGATAGCAGTCTTGGCTAGTTTCGCATTCGCAAACGACCTCGGACCCTCTCGAAGAACCATGAGCAGCGTTTCATCAACACCGTTACGAAGGCCGACGCCTATACGCATCAGGACCGCTGGCCGCCAGAACCGGGCGAAAAACTTATCCAACATGGCAGGGCCAAATGCTGAGTGCCCTATCATTCGCATCATGTTCATGTACGAGGAGGCTTCTCCAAGTTCCCTGTAACTGGGAAGAATGTTCAGTTTGGACATCTGAGCGCCGTGCGCTTCGCCGGGGAATATGGCACGCCGGTAGAGGGGCATCCCGCCGATGATCGCGTCGTTGGCGACATTGGAGTAAGCCGTGGAACCCTGTCGAATAAACCTGTTGAACCAACGCTGGATGTTTTGACCGCCATATACCAGCGCACCGGTACGACCCATGAAGTCCATGAGGAACCGTGACTGGATATCCCAACGGACCCCTTCGGTACCGTGGACAAAGGCCGAGATGTACCCTTCGATTACTGGCCGTGGCATTTCAGCCATGAAGCCGAGTTCTGCCAGCGCAGTGAACTCTTGGATAGCAGTCCTCGAATTAGTTACATCAATAAATCGATTTCTGGGGACGCTGCGTGTGAACTTTGCTGCCATGCGGGCAGGGTGGTACAGGGTGCTATGGACAAGTGCCATCCCTTTGTCAGTAAGTTTTCCGGCCCTGTCGTAAAGTACCTTTTCTCTGGGGACGATCCCGATGTCCTCGTCTAAGAACTTCTTTAGATCCTTTACTTTCCAACGCCGAGGAGCGGCCCATTCAAGTGTCGGTGCATTTAGTTTGTCTACAACTCGCCGGTAACCATGTACCTTGACTGCGGTCAATAGTTCGTCAGGTGTCTTGTATCCCGCCTTGCCAGCAGCAGTAGCAAAGTTAGTGTTGAGGATTGTTACACCCTCATCTATCAAGTCGTCCCATGTCCTATAGGCCACGCCTTGAATCATTCCGGGGTACATCTGAGCCGATTCGGCTTGGCTGCTCCCCGGTGGCATGTTCCTTGCTGTCCGCCGGTTGATCACATACATCTGTCCCCGACGGTTCCATGCCTTCATCCTCGGGTATTGCGGCTTGCCATCCTTGGTGAACTTCAGCAACCCGAAGGTGTCTTCATGGAGTGTGTAGAAGTCAGATAGCGTTGGCGCTCTTTCTTCAACGATCTTTACCAAAGACCTATCTATATCCTTCGGGATCGGTTCCTCTAAATGGATCGCCTTGTAAATCTCATGTAGATCCCTATGAACCTTGGTTTCATATGTAGCCATCTGTCGGTTCAGGATTGCGTAGTCTTCAAGCGTTATACCGTATTTGCGGATAACACGATCTGACGTTTCTGGCGGCTTGGCTCTCCTCCCCGGCCTAATTCTCACAAACGCACCCGGCCCACCGGCAATGCTCCGCGAGGTGCCCGAAGTCTCAAACATTTCTGCATAAGCCTTAGCAGGTAGTTCCCTTGCCTTGGCCGACAATCCGGGCAGCACCCCTGACTTCACATCCAAGAAGAGACGTTGGCCCAGATATCCTTCCTTGGTTATTATGTATCCGGCTGCTGCCTCTGCTTGAACATGCGGCCATGCGTTACGCATCCGGTTCGTGAAGTTATCCAAATAACCAAGTAGCCCTTCAGTGCCCGCTATCCGCATCCGGTTGAACTTCGTTAGGCGTGGGAAGAACAACTTGGTCTTCAGGTGCCCACCGAGACCGTTCTGTAGCGCGAAGTGGCCTGCTTCTTCTGCGAAGAACTCCCACACGCCGTCCCAACTATTCAGCCCCGGCTGCTTCAGGGTGACACCCATCTTGCCAAGTACCGTCTGGTCGGCTATCCGGTAGTTGTTCATCCTGTCGGTGTGCCACCTCATCATGTCTTCGATGACACGCCGATATTTGGGGTTACTTCTTAAAAACTCCACGACTGGGCCGGGAGTTTTAATCGGAACACCAGCCCTTGATGCCGCAAGAACCTCGGTGTTCCGCCAAATCTCGTACTCGTTAAAGACCTTGACGATCCTGTCGATTTCAGGATTGATTACTTTGTTGAACTGTCGCCGTATGTACCACGGACTTCTACCTACATAGTTTGGTCCTAGTTCAGCAACATATTCTGCGAACTCGTTTGTTAGGTTCTTCTTGGGGCGGAAGATCCCCCTGACGCGCCCGCCGGTAGCCATCATCCTTTCCGGGCTTTTACCAGACCGGTAGTATTTGAAGGTTGCCATTATCGACCGGGCGGCTTCTTCAGTTCGCTCTCCCGCTCGGAACGTAGAATGAATCTTGAAAGCCGATGCTGTCCTGTGCATCGTCCGAACCGTGTTCTCGTAGTTCCCCATCTGGGCCGTACGAATACCCGCTCGGGCACCCCGAACCATTGACCCGTACCCGATTGTTCCCCATGTAATCGGATCAAACACGATGGCGCTTGCCATCGTTCCAATACCGACAAAGCCAATCATCCCTGTCGTATAGCGGAACTTCTGGAATCCTCCCATGTCCGCAGGATCTTCAGGAGCGTCTGCAAAGCCGCCAATCCACCCCGGAACATTTCGGACCATCTCGTCGTACCGCTTCGCAAGGAGATGAGACGTTTCGAAGTTGCCTGCGTCTAGTTCCTCTACCGCAGCCTTCCACTCCCTGCTGTCCATCACGCCGCTTGTGAACCAGTTATTTACATCTATCAGCGCCTCCCCCTCAGGGTCGGGGCTGCCCGCTTCGGCTCTCTTCTCAGTGAAGTATTTAATAGCCGCACCTAAAACGTCACTCTCGCCGGTTCGGAACCCGCCGATCATTATGTCGTAGTCCTGTTGGTTACCTAACAGTTCGAGAGCCTTGGCGCGTGACTCCAAAGAAAAGGACGCATGTTCATATTCGGCGTTCTTCCACCGTGTTGGGAAACTGGTAATCAACTGGGCGTAACGCTGAGGAAGCCTGACAGAAGTACCCGCAGGCCGTTTGATACCTAGAAAGGGATCACTAACCAGCGGTTCCTCTTGCGCCATCGCCGTTGGATCCATCTGGTTATGCAGCGTTCGACCTAACCGGAAACTGAAGTTAAGAGACTTGTTGACTCCCTCCCAAGCCCCTCGGGCAGCAGGGGAAACAACGTACCTGAAAGGCGAAGTCATAGCGGCTAAGGGAACCCCTACTACCTTGCTTATCGGGACGTTCCCGATTCTGCCTTCTCTGAGTGAGTCATCCCAATCGAACGGATTCCACCAACTGATTTTGTCCGGCCTGTCCTTGGGAGGGGAGTACCCGTTGCTGTTCAGTAGCGCCTGTGTGGCCTTGGGGAATGCCGCCCACAACTGGTTCTGAGCCGGTTTGGTGAACTCCCTTATCCCTTTGAGCCGTTCTTGGAGTTCAATATGGCTTACCGATTCCAGAACAGATGCGATCATTTCTTCATCCGACAGGTCAGAGTAAATAAGATCGATCCAAACATCTGGATTGAACCCGAAGAGCAACCCGTCGCCGGAAGCCATCCGTATCATATGCAACCGGTCGGCGTAATACTCGTCCTCTAGCGCCGTGCTTTGACTACTGGTACCACCACGCCGTCGTGTAGCCCCAGTGCCGATCGAAACCCCGCCGCCACCACTACCACCAAGGGTCTCGGCCATTACTGCGAGGTTGCCCGCATCCGTTGCCCCTCAGCAGCGGAAACGAATTCTGGGTACCCTTCTGCCCCGGACAATGCAAGCCTTTCAAGAATCATCGCATTCGTTGCTGCTACACGCTTACCTGAAAGTTTAGCCGGATCCACTGACCTGCGGGCGAGTCCTGCTGTAATCGCCAAGGAAGGGTCGTCGTCAGGAGCGTTCATCGCCGTGACGCTCGGGTTGTACCCCTGCGCTGCCGTCATAGCATCCACGCCGGGTTGCTGCACCTGTGCCGCCGCGACGCCCCCCGCCCCGTTATTGATAGTCCGTGTCTTGGGTAGGGGAATGCCCGGTGTCACCCCTTCTGGGACGTTGGGGTTCTGAGCCTGCCGGTTCGCACCGGGTTCTCCATAACCGGTGTCGCCGCCCATCGGTGCAGCCGCTATCTTCTGCCCGCCGCGCCCCTTGCTGTCCCGCCTGCTTCCCATTACGGACCACCCGCTGCGAGCGCCTGCTGCATCTGGGCAACAGCCGTTTCAGGAGACATCTGCTGTGCTTCGGGAGGCAACGGCTGCTCCGGTGACGCTGCCTGCGGTGGACCTTGAAGGCCCAACGCTTCTTCCGGTGCCATCGCCTGTCCCTCCTCGGGAGGTGGTGCCAATGCCGCCTGCTCCTTGCTGATTTCCTCGTCTGCCTTCTGAATGGACTCAAAGATGTCGTGACCCTTTTTGCGGAATTTCTCTATCTTCGCTATATAGATAATCGGGAGCATCCCCTGTACGGCCTGCTGTTGGATTCCAGCCATAACCGCTTCTTCCAATGACTCTTCATCCACCCGGCGTCCTTCCGCCTCCGGGTCGTCAATGAACGGATGCCGCGCCCTGAAGGTAGCCAAACTAATACCCTTCATTTGGAGCAACTGTCCCAACTGGATAGTTGTTCCCTGTACGTCGGCACCGGGAATCGAATGCGACACCACGTTGTCATAGGTTTCAAAGTGTTCATCAGGAGTGAACTCAACCTGTCCGAAATCACCGGTATAGCCGGTAAAGGTTGAGATTGTCTTATTTCCCCAATACCCCTGCCAAGTAGCGAATAGACATTCGTTCAGATGGGGAAGATGCGCTTCCATGATTTCTTGAAGTTCCTGTACCCGTGGGTCAAGAGAAGCGCCCATGAGAGCGTCAATCCCCCGACCAGTGCGAAGAGCGCCGTACGACTCCCCACCGATTTGCGGGACCGTTCCTGTCGATACGCGGGCATTGCGTTCGAGCCGATCGATGGCGATGTTTGTTTGCTGGTCGGGCGCGCCTCGGAGTTCTCCGATTTGTTCTGCGTCAAGCAGTACGTTGACTTGTCCTTCACGGCCATCTTTCCATTCTCCTCCGACAATCATCGGAACCTGTCCAGACCGTCCAATAATGTAACGATCTGGGAAGATCGCCTTTTCTTGGGCGATCAGTTCAAGCGCCATAAGTTTCGCCATCAGGTCAACCATGCCGACGATGTTCGACACCGAAGATGCGATGCGATCCAACGTCACCTTTCCGGGCGTGATGACACACGGCCTTCCGGCCTTGTTTTTGTAACGAGACAACTCCTGCGAAGTTGACTGTGGCACCTTCTGTCCTTGCGCCCCGTATCGTGGACCCATGATGCCAATAACGATGTCCTCGGCATCGATCCATTCGACACAATCCCAGAGTTCCTGACAGGCATTGTTGTCAGGAGCGACTACGCCACCGTTCTCTTGGCGGCTCTTTGGGTAGTGCGCCCGCAGCCAGTCTCCCGACTTGCCGTAAAGCATTCCGCAGTTGCGAGGAACGTCGTAGTTCTCCGCAGCCTGTGGTTCCGGGTAGACCCCTAGCGGATCCCGAACTTCGATCCTTGGCATACCCATATCGAAATCGGGGATAACAACCAATGCCGTTGTGGCATATCCGGCGAGATGCCGATAGGCGCGCCTCATCTTGATCTTGTATTTATTCTGGTACCACGTTGAGGCAAGTGCCCGCCTGCGAATATCGGCATACTGGCGTGACCGTTTGCCTCGCTCTTTACCGGGATCGACAGCAGGACATCCGATGTAAGGGGTAACAGAGGCAGCCCGCTGTGCTATAGCATCAATATTTTCTGAAATCAATGCCGGGGTAAGCGGAGGAAGAATTGGCTCGTCATCCATCGATGGAAGTGGTATAACATAATCACCGTTATACCGATCCTTGATTTCATTCATACGGTCCAAAAGATCACTTTGACTGGATTGCCGCATACGGACAATCCCGACGATCTCTTCGAATGTATACGCCATTAGTACGCCCCGATTCCCACACGCCTCTTACTATAAGGTAGCCCCTTATAGTTAAACTGGCTAGTGTCCACTTGGAATGCGGCCCTTCTCTGCCGCCAAAGAATCCAAATGAACCACAACGCCATAACTCTGTCTTGCCGAAGATGCGTGCCACGAACTAGCGGGCGCCACGACTTTAACTGACGGATCAGTTCATCAGCCTGATGGCGCGTCGGAGCGTCCTCCGCATACGGAATCTCAATCTCGCCGCGCATAAATGACAGCGCCATCGACGGGATCCCGATGGTTTCGTCATACTTATTCATTCCAGTTAGATGCTCTCGTACCCTGAAACCATACTGGTCGGTCATCTCGATAAGGCGCTGGTCTCTTGACAAGCCCTTCTGGAAGACCATCGCCTCAATAACTACATCAGAGACGCTTGCCCCGTTCTTGCGACACCGGAGAACGGCGTCTTCGACAATGCCAAGAATCTGTTCGTTGCGGGTCAAACCGATGTCTTCCCGCAGGAACAGGATCTTCAACTTGTCCTCATGCGGTGTGGCTGCCATAACGCAGTTGTTCCCACCCAAAGCAGGATCTAACCCTATGTAGACCGTGCAGTCCGTAGGCGGGTCGTGAAGGGTGGACCGTAGGGGATTGAGGCATTTCTTAATAGAATCGTCGGTGAACGTAGCCGTGAGTGAACTTGACGGCTCCTGCATGTAGTTCCGAGACCATGCTTCTTCTCCGACCTTGCGGCGGATGCGGTCCAACGAGTCCAATGTGAACATTTCCGGCCACAGCGGTTCCGGCTCATCATCAGCGTTATTTACGATTGCAGGGAAGCGAATGACTTTGAGGATGTCTTCATCGATTTGCAGCATGACTCGCTCGTAGAAGTCGTCCTCACCGACACGGGTACCGTTAATGCTGGTTCGTCCATTCTCACCGGGACGGGTCAGCCAGTCCTGCCGGAAAATCTCGAACATCTGTTCTGTCAGGTTAAGAGACACCCTTGACTGGATATCGTCAATATGTAGATGATCGGTACGGGTACCGGCAATCTTGGACCGCCAACCCAAGGAAACCATCGAATAGTCACGTTCATCGTGCCTTGACTTCTTGAACACACTAAAGTAGTCGGCACCCCAAGGTTGTGCGGTTTTGCGCCCAGATTGGTTCTGGGGGACAAAAGGTCCGTATTTCGCTACATATCCGGGGAAAGGTCCGTGAGGTTCCATCCGTGAGCGGATACGGCCCAGAATCTTACGGGCCATATCCTGACCCTCGGATCCGACTGTGATCCTGAATTGTGGGTCAACAGCCAGTTTGTAACAGAAATAGTCCTCAGCGAGCGTTGTCTTGCCGTGTTCCGGGGGCCAGAGGATCAGGGTGATATTGCCGGGAGGGGTCTTCTCGTATGCGTCTATCGCTGCGATATGGAACCACGGAGACATATGTCCGAAGTATTCGTTCCTAAAGTCCTGAAATGATCCACCCTTCTCTTCAGGCGGACCCTCTTCAGCAAATCTGAGTCTGATCGCATCAACCTTGGCGGCGAACTCAGGGATGCGCTGCCGCCACTTCTCATACGCTGACCGTGTAACCCCGACGATTTCCAACGAGTCGTTAATCTTCCCGTGGTGTTCTATCGCCTCTAAAAAGAGTCTACGATTACTTTCACCTTTGGCTTTACTTGCATTCCCTGTCATTACGCAAAGACTGACTTTGCTACTTGCAATTCGATAATATCTGCGGCAACGACGCCCTCTAACCCTTTGACTTGGACGGTATGCACACCTACTTCGTCAAGGACCAAATCTGTGTAATAGATCCCTGTGGCGCTCCTTGTCGGACTTGGGGTCGAATCCGTACCAGCAGTTCCGGCTGTGTTCTTCCCAGATGGTCGTCGCCAAGTAAACACAACATCGGCGGTAGTGTCGGTTGGATCGGTATTAACGGCATCACTGGTAAACGTGGCCGTCAACCTAACCGAATCCCCTTTATCATAGATCGCCATAACTACTCCTTAACCGATTGCTGAAACTAGCAAAGTTACATCATTTGGTTGGGTGACAGTAAGAATAACATGCGGAATCGGCTTCCTAACGGTGAGTACCGTAGTCAGTGCTGCCGTACCCGTTATCGCTGCGGCAATCAACGCTTCCTCAATTGGATTGGCCGTAACCGACGCGGTAGCGGTAATCGCCGCCGCAATGGCCGCTTCTTCAACCGGGTTCGCTGTAACCGAAGCCGTCCCGGTGATAGAACCCGCGACGAACGCCTCTTCGATGAGTGTCGCCGTGACCGCCGCAGTACCGGTAATGGCCGCTACGAGGAATTCTTCCCCGATGATCGCCGTGACCGTCGCACCGCTTCCGGTGACAGCAGCGGCTATATACGAGTTCTGGCTCAACGCTGCGGTCGTAGCACCAGTAGCGGCGATTACCCCCTGAAGGGCGACCGACGACTGAAGAGCAGCAACAACGGCTGCCGTGCCGGTTGCCGCACCAGCGATAGAGGCTTCTTCGACAATTGCTGCGGTAACAGTTCCGGTTCCAGTAATCGCAGCAGCGATGGCTGCTTCTTCGACTATCGCCGCAGTTACGGTTCCAGTACCAGTCATCGCCGCCGTGATGGAGGCTTCTTCTACTATTGCCGCAGTTACAGTCCCGGTGCCGGTGATCGCAGCGGTGATGAGGAAAGTTTTGACACCCTGATAGTCGTAATCCCCGTCCCGATAGTCGATGCCGGACTGGCGATAGTCAATAGCCATTATTCGACACACCGCTTCCGAATCAGAGTGAGTCCCCCACCAAGTACCAGAAGGACAGACTCAACTGTCTCATCGGCCTCAACGTAGTCTACGAATCCTGTGTCACCAGTCTCATACATCACGTTATCGACTGCGATCAGTCCGTGGGGTGCCAACCGGGGTAGAAGCAGGTCGTAAACGGCCCGTGGGTGGAGGATGTCTATGAAAGCGAAATCAACCTGTTCGTCCAACAGGGGGAGAGTTTCCTCGGCTGGTGCTACCACCAACTCCACGCGGTCACCCACCCCGGCCCTATGCCAGTACCGGCGAGCCATCGCCGTGTGCTTCGGATCGGGGTCGCAGCACAGTAAGCGGCCCCCTTCGGGTAGGGCTTCGGCTATCGCCAGCGAAGAAAGGCCGGTGAAGGTACCAACCTCAACAGCGAAGCGGGGTTGACAGGCGTGTGTCAAGATCGACAGCAGGGTCGCCAAATCTGGGGCGACCTGCAAACCAGAGATGCCGCCCAGTTCTCTGGTTTCTTCCATCAAGGCTTCTGCGACGCTCATTCTGGGACCAGATCCCACTCGTTGGTTTCGGTGTTCCACTGGTAGAACGGCGGGTTGTTCCCATCGCCGGGATACGGGTTGTCGTCGGTGCCGCCCGGTGTGACCTCTAGGACTATCTCCACCCACTCCCCGTCGTCCTCAATCCAGTCGTAATACTTACCGGTCGTTGTGTCCGGTTTAGGAACGGGGGCTTCCCATTGGAAAGTAGATTCGTTCAAGGTCCACGAAGGGAAAGGCTGGGGCGGGTAGAAGGCGTCCAAGTCGGGGTCGTAGATGAGTCCTACGCCTGCGTAGTTGCCACGCACAGGGGTTCCCCCCAACCTGTGTCCCCCGGCGACGGTGTTGTACGAGGTCTGTATCCATGTCCCGCCAAGGCGAAGATCGTCGGCTAGGAACTCCTGCCCACGATGTTCGTCGGCGTCGGCAACCACCAAGACATCTACAACGATGTTGTCCTCGTTGATTTTAGCAAAGTGGGCCATTGCTACCACTCATAGTCAAAGTAGACGATAACTACCCCAGAGCCACCATTCCCGCCAACGAACGCCGACCCGTCCGATGAAGTCCGACCTCCACCACCGCCGCCACCGCCACGATTGGCGGCACCAGAAGTGGGAGCAAAGTTCACCCAGCCGCCATAACCTGCCCCGTAAGCAGCAGCGGCGGTGTTGTATTGGGCGCTGTTGCTTCCGCCGGAACCGCCTCCGCCGTACCCGATGTCAGAACCAGTTTCATAGTCGAAGTTGGCCCCGATTCCGCCCACTCCCCCTATGTTGGCCGTAGTACCGTTACCACCGGCAGCACCGTATCCTCCACCGCCGCCAGCAGACGGATGCCAGTAGTATGCCCCCTGAGCAGTTCCCCCATTGTTCCCCTGAGGAGATGGGGCTAACCCTGCACCACCGCTACCGGCGCTGCCACCGGAGGCTCCGCCACCCCCGCCGGAACCGCCGGTACCTCCGGCACGTTGGATCCCGCCGCTATCCCGAGGGCTGCCGCCGAAACCGCCGCCGTCCAAACCGGCCTGCATTTCCGTGGTCTGATTAGTGTGGAGGACATTGCTGTACCCCCCCTGAGTGGACTGACTGAACTCTGTTGAAGCACCATTACCCCCTCCACCAACAGTCACCGTGTAGGTGTCAACAGTGGAATCGTAGATCCGGGTGTGATAATACGTTCCGCCCGCTCCACCGCCGCCTCCGCAAGAACCACCGCCACCGCCACCGCCAGCACCGACCGTCAACCATTGCATCCCGGTATTGGTCGGCATGGAAGTAACAGTCAACGTGCCGGAAGAAGTCCACTTCAACGAACGGGTCTTGGTGCCAGAACGGGTGTAATCGGTAGTAACCACAGTGCCCGTCGTTGAGTAGATCAGCACCGCTGCGGTAGTTGACAAACTGGGAGTGTTCCCGTCGGTACCGGCACCCGCCTCGTTGATCGCTGCGACAGTGAAACTGTACGAAGTGCTTGCCGTAAGACCCGTAGCGGTGTAAGTCGTCCCAGTCGAACTGGTGTCGGCCACGATGACCGACCCGTCCCGCTTGATCCGATACCCGGAAACGGTACCGCCACCCAGTTCGGACGGTGCCGACCACGATAGGGCGATTGTCGATGCAGTTGCAGAATCAAGCGACAGGGTGCCCGGTGCGCCACAGGGAGCGATGCCACCCTGACCGGCAACTACAGACAGAAACATGGACATCGGACTAACCGATGTTACCGATTAGCGACCAAGCGTTCGTACCGATCTTCAAGGCGCATACAGCCGTGTACCTATCGCCACAAGTCAAGGTGCTGTCTTTCGACGTTATGGACGCGCCGGTGCCAGCAGCGAACGTGAGCGTTCCCGCCCCGTTGCGCTCATAGTAGATAGTTGTACCAACAGCAAAGGCTGCGTCTGTAGCGGAGTTCTGTGGCAGCGTGACGGTACAACCTGTTCCATGAGTGGTGAGAATGTATTTGTTCTCGTCGCCCTCCGTGGGGGCATGAGTCGTACCCGATTCGGTTTCGACAGTCAGATGAGTGAACATCTGACCGGAAACAGTCAACGTCCCCGAAACAGTCGTATTGCCACCAATGGTCGGAGTGGTCGTCCACGAAGTAGTAGACGCAGCCGACCCAACCAGAACCGCACCATCAACAGCGTTGGAGTCAGTCAGACCAAGTTTCGTTTCCAACGCGACAAGAGCGCCAGCGTGATTAACGTGCATGACATCATGCTCTTTACCGCTGGCATCAAGGTCGTCGGTGGATGCAATGTCCGTCCGCTGCTGAGAACCGGTGGTATCAAGCGCACCGGGATATGCAGTAGCCATTTACTTCTTCTTAAAAGAGTCGAAAAAAGAAAAACTAGTAAATGTGCTATGCCAACTCCTATCGAACTTCTTCTCTAGGGCCGCTTTCTGACCGGGGTCCAAAGTATACCCAGCCGTAGTATTCTTCTTCGGCGGACGCTTTACCCTCTTCTTCGCCTGCGAGACCTCCAGCGGAACCTTTGGGGGCTTTGGAGCATGCATCAGGCAAGCGTAATCGTAATCGCCCCGACAGCCACCGAAATGGTGTCACCGGAACCCACCGTCTTAGACGAAGTAACCGGCGTGTGAAAAAGCAGGTTCCCCGAAGACGCCGCATCCCAAATACCGATATGAGTCACAGTAGCCGCAGGCATCGAAGTGAAAGTCTCAATATCCGTATTCTGCGTCACACCAGTCGTAGCATGAGCAGCATCAAACGCGATCGCCTGACGGGCATACGACCCACCAGAAACCTCCGCACCCGAACCCGCATCAACCGGATCCGCCGTGTGCAAAGCAAGGTACACCGCAGCCGGTGCCCAATCCGCCGTGTCACGCAAGACGTAATCCAGAATCTTCTTCTCCAGATAGTCCGAAATCTCCGCCATGAAAAAAGCCTCCCGAAAAGACGTTGCAACCGTCGCCGTGTATGATAGGACTATAACACCGCCCCGTCCAGACCACAGGGCATACATAAACCGAGGTCTGCGAACCCTCACCCGGTTACGTTCGCCCGTAAGAAGGGCTACTGCCCCCTGCACAAAGCCAAGAGGCGCAGGGGCAGACCAAAGATGGTACTAGGTCAGGCGGAACCGTGCCACAAACGGACGGAGGGAACCCAAGGGGTGCCTATACCTACAAATAAGACCCCACACCAAGACCCCGGTGTCCATACAGACCCTAACCAGTCAGACACTCTAATATCCAAGGGGCTAATGGCACATCCCCCCCGGCTAAAACAACTGTTTACCCCCCACACGGTCCTAATGACCCTCCGAACATCGACCCCATCCCGACTGGACTAAAGTTGTGGATCGTCGCAGGTCATGCTGTCCGAGTGACGGTTGGGGATGGGGGCAATGTCCGGCTACCGCAAAGGGTATCGGTCTCGCTTATCTTGGGACAGGCTACCACGGGCCTGTCCGCTAACGGCTGGATGACCAGATCGTCGGAACGACTCTGACCCCTCACCCGACTTGATCAAACTGGCCGTTCGGGGAATGCACCCGAACACCAGTTCGATCTACATCGGATGCCCTCTTCTCCACCGATTCGCAGGCGAATCGTCGGAGCCTCTGAGGTCAGGAGGGGTCAGCCGACGATCGTGATCGTCCATCCATAAGCGGGGAGGCCGTCAAATCGGTTCCCGTGTATGCCACGTTGCCACAGAACATCTGTTCGGGAAATGCGCCCGAACATCTGTTCCATGCCAAGTGACACACACAACCCGATTGTGACTGCCTCTGACCAGTCCCGTGGGGGCCGTGGGGGTAATAGTCAACTACCAGAACCAATTGGAGGTTCTCAGCCATGCCGAACACAACAGCAAGTCAGCGCCCTAACAGCCCGCGCACAGAGATAACCACTGGCGTCTTCGCTGGTAAGTTTGCGAAGAAGTGCACTGGTCGTCGTTGGGCGATTGGTCCAAAGCACACCACCGGGATGTGGACTCCCTTCGCCTTCTCTGCCGTCGAGCCGAGCGAAGCGACTGCCGACACGGTGCGCTGGATCAACAAGCCGCACTGGACCACCGTCTGCGAGAAGGTCGGCAAGCCCACGCCTGAGCAGGCATTCACCTCTTGACACCCCAACCCCAACACCTGAGTACGCTCCTTCCGGCTCTCTTGGACCACTGGAGGCGAGTGGAATGGACATTGGTCCTTCCTGCGAGTGATACACAACTACGCCTGTTTTACGATGGGCGTCCCTATAGCAAGGAGACAGCACGATGAACAACTGGAAGATTGTGGATATGAAGATGGCTGGTAACAAGATGGTCAAGATGGTGACCGGGACATTGGATAACGGTCAGCCGTACGTCCGACCGATCAGTCCCACGCTCCGTCTAGAGCACTTCGCCCGAGAGATGGAGGCGATCAACGAGTTCCAGCGTAATGCGTTGGTTGCACTCAACGACGAGATGCCTGAGGTCATCGTTGACCACCGTGAAGTTCTTGTTGATACGAACCTGCTGGACCGATGACGGCTTGGCAGCGTTTGATCGACGCCGCTGTTTACCCGTTCACTCTGAACGAGTTCGACAGCGATTGGCAACATTGCACGATCTGCGGTGATTTCGGGGACTACCCCGGATGGATCCATGATTGTGAAGGAATAGACCTCCGAACACCAAAGGTGTGAGGGTGCTTCAGAGCAAAACCGCTCTGAGGCTCGAATAGAGAGAAAGAGAGACTGACATCAGTATCCTAAAAAGAATGGTTAACGGTAGCAATCCGTTAACGGGGACAACCGAAGAACGACAGGCTCGCATGGACGAGTTGTGCCGATCACTCAAAGAGTATCGGGACTTGAACTCGCTCAGGAATGGGGTGTCTCCGACATCCACGTTCAAGATGCAGTTCGACGGATTCCAGTCCGAACTCAAGCGTCCTACCGAGTTCAGCCCTGACAACCGGGGTTCGTTCACTTGGGCGGAGAAGCCGGGTAACCCTGCGATTCTGGATGGTGCGTTCGATGGTCTTGATCAGGAAGATCGACTGTCGTACACCTTCGAGTTGAACGGTGTTGCCGTGGATTACTTCCACCCGAACCACTACCGCAGCAAGGCCACACGGTACTCGCTGGTATTGGGAGCAACCCCGAAGTCACCCGACGGGATCATAGCGATTCAGGGCAACTGGGCCGCTACGATCCGTGGACGCTGGTCAAGTTGGTGGGTCTTCACGGCCCTTATGAAGCCAACGATCCCAGCAGAGGAATGGTTTGAAGAGTTCGTGTCTCTGAACTGGAACACTTCGACCTACGACCTCTACTCTGAGAAGGTCGAAGAGGAGCGTGCCTCTAGGGAGCGCGACTACGAGATCAACCAGAGCAAGGGACGCCATCGGGGCGCCGAACTAGCGGCCATCTGAGCCAAGGGACAACGAGGGGGTCGGCCCACACCGGGTCGGCCCCCTCCCCCCCTTTTTTTCAACCAACCGAACCGCCGGGATGTCAGCGAACAGCGACATTGGTCTTTTACTGATCAGCAATGAGGGTTGGGGATTGTGTTGGGTATCTTCCAACAAAAAGGAAACTGATGCGTAGATACTTAGAGAAACTTAAAAGGCTATTAGGTCCGCTGCTGCTTGGCCGACGACAGCAGAAGCGAGAGTCTTTAGAAGAACTATGGGAGCAGGGTCAGATACTTGCTGAGGCCGAGCGTGACCGTATCTGCCGGTGGTGGCCTCATTACACCACTGCCCAGCAGCATTATCAGTATCTAAGGATTATGGACACGTTCAACGATGACTACATCTGGTTCCTGTTGGAGAAGGCAGGACATGATGTTAGGGAGCGAGGCCGGTGTGGCTAGCGTAGTGAGTGGTGAAGACATCGTAGCGATTGTCTTGGACCCTGATGAAGCCCGAGCGTTGACAGATTTGCTGTATGCGAACAATGAGTCCGCGTTAGAAGACCTGACCAATGCTATGCTTACACCAGTAAGACCTGATGATCCACGATTTGATGACGTTGTTGTTGAGGAAAATGACGAGGTTGTGATGCACCCAGTATGCAAAGAATGTGGCAAGTATGTATTCGCTGTAGATGGATGTAAGGGTCATCATGCCTGACTTCCATATGCCTGATTCGTGGTATGACCCGCCTGATGACCCATGCGAGTGTGGTGATCGTTGTCATCTGTGTGACAGGGAACTGGCTGAGGATTATCGCTGGTCAACGGATCCACGGGTATGAGTGAGACCGAGGAGACATTCCGTCATTGTCCCCCTCCTATGCCTGCTGATGGTCCTTATCCGGCATGGGATGATTCCTTTGCGGGAGAAGATACAGTTGATTGGGAACAGGTGAAGGAACTGATTGCTGATTTCCCTGTCCATTCCATTACTGGTCCATTAGGTAATGGTGATTGTGAATGTGGTAAGTCCGAGACCACCTACGGGAATAGGTTCTTCAAATGACAACAAAGCCTGAAAGACGACGCATTCGTAAGCCTCGGTCTAACGATACGAGGAAGAAACGTCCTCTGCCTCCGACTGATGTCACAACCATGTACGACACTCTGACATTGGGTGATTACAACCGTTTGCGTGGGGGGAACCTTGACAAAGCCGCTCCTGTTCGAGAGAAGAGGCAGAAAGGTAATATCAATTGAGCCATAAAACTCATCATTGGGGTACCTCGTACGACGGAGACCGGTGTATCTGTACGAGTTGTGAGTGTTCACCGCTGAGTGCAGAGGCGAAGAGCGTGTGTATTGCTCACAGCGACTATGCGAAGTTGCGTTTGATTCAGTTAATTGAAAAGGACTCTCTGACTGCGAACGAAGTGGCAGAGATTAAAGAGATTTGGAGCAACAGTTATGCCTGAAAAAACCATCATTCATACTATTATGGATAGTAAAAGAGATGGGATACCTCATCTAAACCATTTGGCTCTTACGGACATGGAACTAAGCCAGTTGATAACTGGTTTAAGTGAGATCCTAGTCAAGCGTACCCACACGCTAGAGAGGGATTTCACACTTGGTGGTCTGCAAGATATGCAGACTTGTGTCTTTCTTATTGGTAAATGCCATCAAATGTTTGGACAGAACATAGAACAGGAGACTGTCTAATGGAGATCACAGCAGAACTTCCTGATGAAGAAGTTGAATCAGCCATCGAAACGTGGGCTGATAGCAATCTGGACTCACACATCGAATCGTATTTGGAGAACAACGATGTACCCAACGAGGTAATAGAAAGTTGCGTTCGAAATCTGCTGGAGAACTACGGGGCTGCTGGGGGTGCGTGCAGTACGGCAGAAGCATTCGAAGCAGCAGTCGGCAAGGTTCTGGACAAGCGCAGCCATATCAAGCCCAGTCGTGATGTGCTACAGGACATGGTAGTGACAGAACTGGGTCGTGCTTTCTACGACATGGAAACAATCCTAAAGAATAAGGAGAATGCAGCACGCAATGCTGAACTTCAATAGACCACCCCCCGTTGCTAACTGTCCCCGTTGTGGAGAGTTCTCATTGATGGACCCACAAGAGATCAATGCACTCAGTCGCACTACCCGTGGAGTCAATGATAGATCAGTATGGGTTTGTTCTGACTGTGGCACTGATGAAGGACTAGAAGATGCCTTCCTACAAGGACATACTTCTCAAGAGGATTGGCCTGTGAAAGAGCGATCATTCCAGTATTTCTTGGATGACATCGCTAAAAAGGAGCAGGAGTTTGTGAGGGTATCTTCCATCAAAAGCGGCGTAATCAGCGATACGCAGAAAGGCAAGGCAACCAGTGAATAGCGTTACCTTAGTAGGAAATCTAACCCGAGATCCTGAGTTGAGGATCTTCGAAAGCAAGAGCGTGACCAACGCTTCCATCGCAGTGAACGAGTCCTTTAAGGACACTCGTACCGGAGAGTGGAAGGAAACTGTTACGTTCGTGGACCTATCGATCTGGAACAACAACGGCTCTGAGAATGTCGCTGGTTCGCTAGCGAAGGGGGACCGTGTGCTTGTAACTGGCAAGTTGAAGATGAACCAGTGGCAGACAGACGACGGTCAGAATCGATCGAAGTTGGAACTGCTTGTGAATGAGATCGGCCCAACCCTGAAGTGGGCTGAAGTCGATATCACCAAGAACCCCAAGGGCAATGGTGGGCAGCCCTCGAACTTGCCCCCGGAAGAGGTGTTTTGATGGACGATAACAAAGCCTTTCATCTGGCTGACAACTTGCGGACATTCGCTGACTTCATTGACGAACATGCAGCCGATCTGCCAAAAGAGATCCAAGTTGATTGCTATACCTACATCTGGGACTGGGATCTACCGACTGATGCAGATGGAAATCAGGAGACCGTACCTGCCACTATCAGTCGTGCGATGCGAGCGGGACTGAAGGGCACTGAACAGATCAGGAAAGAGTATTCCGACTCTTACTTCAGGTTGTTCATGGACTTCGGCAAGAAGCAGCCAGTCAGGTACAAGATCGTGTGTAATCGTGAAGAGGTATGCGAGAAGCATGTGGTTGGTACTGAGAAGGTAACGAAGAAGGTTGCGCCTCCCGGTGAATGGACTGAGGAGGAAGTTGAGCAGGACATCATTGAGTGGAAGTGCAACCCACTCCTAGCCGTAGTCGATGGCGAGTGACGGAGAAGTATCAGATTGAACGAGATGCAGCGATGGAACAGGTCCGTGTTGCATCCTCTGTAACCGATAGAATAGCGGTTAAGCACGCTATCCTTGCTTGCATATACAGCAGTATGGACTTCACTAGTGATGATGTAATGAATTGGCTATCAAAGAGGGGCATTGAACTTCGGGAACCTCGCCTGTTGGGTCCGATCTTTGTTGAAGCAGTCAAGAAAGGAATCATTCAACCAGTGATCTGTCCTGCCTGTGATACACAAGTCACTGTTCCTTCCAAGCGAAGGCACGGAACTCCTCAGAATGTATGGCAGAGAGCAAGGAACTCATGAGTGAGCGAACCAACATATACAAACTGAGGAAAATCAGGGAGATCATTACTTCTTTCAATACCGGACTGCAATATAGGCCGTTCAATGACAGGATAGATCAGGCTAGAACTGCGGCGATACTGTCAGAAGTATTGAATGTCTTATGGGACGAGACGAAGAAGAAGGAAGCCGAACCTCCTGTCCCATACGCACCACCCGTACCTGCTATTGATCCCGAAGTTCAGAAAGAACTGAATATGGGAGAAATAAAGAAGATTCAAGAGAAGAAGAGGGTTCTATGAGTATGTGGTTGCAAGACATAGAAATGATGGACACTGAGGAGTTGGAGGGTCTCTGCGAGGAGTTGGAAATGAAACTCGAAGAGGGTCGTAAAGAACTAACTCGCAAGGAAGAGATGGCTGACGACATCATTGGTCCCGAAGAGATTGCTCGGGAGAATCGTAACGATGACATGGCTGCATGGCTCGGGGTTAAGCGAGCATGACACATTGGAAAGAGGTTATTACCGATGACTTTGACGCTGGGTACAGCGCCATTGCTGAGGATATGGCTGTCAATATATGGGACATGCCCCTCGCTGAAATCTACGCAAAATATACCAAAGAAATCGCAGAGCAATGCGAAACTCTCCTGACTAAAGTGCTTGTAGAAGCATTAAAGACAGAAGAACAGGAAGCAATAGATAACTATAAGCAGTCAATAATGTTAAGTGCCCTTCAACAAAAGGAGAACTGATGGCACGATTAAGGGAAATAGTAAGTTGGACCTCGAAAGGGGATCATCCATTTCTGGACACAGGAAAAGAGACCACAACAGCACATCAAATGCTTGCGAAAGCAGATGCAGACTTTGATGTGATCTATCCACCGGCCCGTTGGCGTGACGATAATGGCACTACCTATGGTGGTGACGACCGGTACCCGATACCTACAGATGGGAACGGCCCCGACGGTGGAACTCCGCTGTATAAGTGGGTAGTCCGTAAAGACACAGGTGACGTACTTGGATTGCATTCGGGGAACTACCCGACGCTTCCCAGTTACAACTATCTGGCAGATGTAGCAGAGGAAATGTTTCCGAACTCTACTACTGCTTGTACCGTGTTCGGAAAGGGCGAACGGATTGCATTGAGTCAGCAACTACATGATCCAGTTGATCTGGGTGGTGGTGACAAGATCCAGTCATCGTTGTTGTGGATCAGTTCCTTCAATGCACAGTGGGCGACAGCGGTACACGACAACATCCAGCGATTGTTCTGCATGAACCAGTTGGTTGGTAGTGTCCCACTGTTCAAGGTTCGACATACCAAGAACCACAATGCCACGTTGGACATGCGTAGCAGGATCGTGATCGATCATATGAGGCGGGCTGAGGCATTCACGAACATGGCCCTAGTTATGAAAGATCAGGACTTCACCGACGAGCAGTTCCGACTGTTGGTTAAGGATCTGGTACCTGATCCGAAGCCGTGGAGGGATCCGACAACTGGTCATCTGCTACCGCTTGAAGACAGGCAGTGGACACACATCTTGACCAAGCGCACGGCGTTCAAGGAGCGTTGGGTGAAGGAGTGCGAGGAATTCGGCACCATGCGTGGTGGTAACCGGTGGTTGGCCTATAATGCCATCCAAGGTGCAGAGCAGCATGATTTGGGAAGAGGTAAGCCGACCGAAGAGCGGTCCTTCCTGCGTGCTATTGAAGGCAAGACCCCACTCTCTGACAAGGCGTTGGTTTCCCTACGAACCGCTGCCTAGGCAGAGCGAGGTAGTCCGTATGTTTAGAGTTATCGCACTGGTAACAGGGCGTGTTCACGACACCAAGAAACGGCTCTGAGTCGGCATCATGGTGGGCATACGGGCTGCCTCACCCACTCGCGGGCGGGTAGGTGCGTCCTTCCAACCCCTCAGAATGACGACCCTATCCGTCCGCCCTTTCATGGGGGGTGACACATTTCTCTGGGGAATGGAAGTGTGTCACCTCCCGCCTTCGCTGTAATGCCTATTAGAAAAGAGTTGAGATTGATTTCCAACGACATCCATCCTGTCCGAGATATTCATCGGCTAGTTCTAAACCAGATCGGGGACTATTTCGGAAACGACACTGATCCTCCTCCGGTTCCAAGCGGTACCCTCTGGCGTGGTTCACAAGCCGGGACTTGTGCAAGACAAGTTGCTTACGCCACGATGGGGCATGAATCTTCTAACCCGATAACACCAGCGGACCACTGGCGTATGGGGTTAGGGTCAATAGTTCATACTCATCTGTCGCCTGCGATTGAGCGTTGGGTCGCTAACGATATGGATGTGATAGTTCACGAAGAGATGGAGACCCCTCTTGGTGAACACGGATTCGGTCATATCGATATGGTGATCGAAGTCGCCCAGCAAGGGGCAACCGACCCTGAAGAGAACAAGAAGATTGTTGTTGAACTGAAGACAATCAACGGCACTGGATTCAAGAAGTCCATTCAGGGGGAGGGACCACGGCACGGTGCAGTACTACAAGGATCTCTCTATGCCAATGCCCTTAACGCTGACCTGTTAGTTGTTTGCTATCTGGCAGTGGAGTTGCTGAGTCCCGGTTGGGCAGAGGCTAAAGGCTTTGACAACTATGGTCGGTTCGGAGCGGAGTGGCATTACACCCCGGACCAGTTCGTTCCTCTTGCCAAGCAGGAGATCGAACGACTGGAATGGATTGCTAAGACTGCTCACGGTGTGCCCGGTATCGAAGGTGTACCCCGTTCATTCAGTGAGTCTGATCCTGACATCCCTGAGGGTGCGGTGATCAGTGATCCTGCTACTGGGATATGGCACCAGCATCAAGACGGAGCGTTGATTGCCAAGGGTAAGGCATGGCAATGTAACTATTGTCGTTACCAAGACCTCTGTGTTTCCGATCATCACAGGGGGTTCTAATGGAAGAACCATTCCTAGAGATTGTCTACATCGATACGAATGCCCATGCTGATGACGATCCTGCACACCATGTCATTGATCTGACTTATTTTGAATGGCATTCAATAGTTGAGTCATTGAAAATGACACACAACTACATCCGTAAGCAGATTATCTTGGGTGAGGATTACGGATGGGAAGATAACCCCAAGGCACCAATCAATAAGGTCTCACCTAAAACCATCCAGCAAGCACGGGCTAAAGCAACTCATGTTAGGAAATACATGGCTGCGAGGCACCAAGGGAAGGATGCCAGCGCCACTACCTACAACTCTGAACTGTATAACGACGAAGAGGACATGCCAGATGCCTAAAGATATTGTTCCTATTGCAAAAGACTACGGACGGATGCCAGAACAGGGACGGATACGTCTTGGTATCAAAACAGACCGGGCTATGAAGGCTTTAGAGACCTTCCGATTCACTTCCCCGGATGTGGGTGCTATTGAGGCCATTGCTGCCCGCTACGGGGGTCGAATGAGGGCATGGAGTGACAAGAAAGCGTCACCTAAAGACCAATGGGAAGTAGTTACTGAAGCAGATTCAATAAGGGTGTTCCTGCCTCAGAACAGCATTGATGTGTGGTACGAGGAGTGGTCTGGTGGAGGGCTGCTCCGCCGTTGTGACGGCATTGAGGCCCAAGTTGAAATAAAGACTCCTGATGGCACGGACATCGACATCGTTCCATGTCATTGCTCGCAGTTGATTGAGAAGGGGAAGCAGATGAAGTGTCGTCCTTATACACGGCTGAGTGTGATCCTTCCTGAGATCAGATTTGGAGGCACATGGAGGCTGGAGTCTAAAGGATGGAACGCTTCAAAGGAACTGCCTGCAATGGCGCAGGTCATAGCACAAATGCAAACGATTGGGATTGTGGAAGGCGTACTCAGTCTTGAGAAACGAACCAAAGTAAGTGGGGGGCAGACAAAACACTTCGTTGTACCTAAACTAAGTACGGATACGTCCCCCGTGGAGATTATGGCTGGTGCTGCCCGACCTCAGGCTCAGATAGAGGCTCCTGCTCTAACCGAAACGGTTCAGAAACAGGTTGACGACTTCACAATGCTCGCAGTTGTAGATGCCGAGGTAATAGAAGAGGGAGCAGAGATCACTGGTGACTCCCAACACATCTCAGTCCCAATGAAGAAGAACCCTAATCCCCCACCGAAATTCATTCCCGTATGACTGTGAAGTTGGAGAAACAGACGATCTATTTAGGTGCAGGCTTGACTCGCATCGGATGGATTGTATGGGACAACAACGAAATGGTGGGGTGGGACTTAGATTACGACGTTGCCCACCGACGGGCACACGATGTGATAGAACAGAAGGAACACAGGGATGGAGCCTAATGAAAACCAAAACCATTGATTTGCGGGTCACGATTGATTATCCACGACGCTGGCGTGTGGGGAAAGCGATCGGTGAACTGGAAGATATCGTACAGATGACTGAAGACACGGCTATCAGGATCACCGACATCGGGAAACTGAAACCGTTTAATGAAACCAATTCGTGAGGCACTAGACAGAGATTCCTATCTCAAAGACTATGCAGAGGGCTGCCCCCTCCCGCCCTTAAATAAAATAGATTTCAGCGCGGAAGTTTGGTGGCAATGCACATGCCTCAAATGCAAAGCCGAATGGGCACAGAGACCCAACGGTCCTAAACCCACAGGCCAGTGTCCTCAGTGCGGCAGTGGTAGGTTCGGATACGAATGAGCAACATCTATGGCAAGGGCAACAAAGGCAAAGCAACTAAGTTACACGCACAGATAATCAGAGACCGGGGTGCTTGCGAGAAGTGTGGTTCTAGTAGCAACTTGCAATGCGCTCACATAATCAGTCGGAAATACAGTTGGACTAGGACATCCCTAGATAATGCCTTCTGTCTGTGTGCTAGATGTCACAGGCACTACACCGATAACCCGGTAGAATTTGGAGAGTTTACAAACGAAATGATTGGTGCAGATAAATACCAAGAACTTGTAGTTCTAAGAGAAACCATTATGAAATTCGACTGGGATGCAGAAGCAGACAGGCTGTATGCTATCGCTAAGGAACGGGGGATTCTCTAGTGGGCGACGAGTTCGATGAGGACTATGAAGAGTGGCCCAACCTTGATGAGAACTGGGGAGTCATGCTCAACCTTGATCCAGAGACACGGATCTGGGAGATGCGAGCCAGAGGGACGGCAGCCATGCTGATGTTCCTTCTTGTTGATGCTTCAGAAGGAAGTGTTATGCAGAAACTCTTAGACGAGGCCAAGTTTGATCAAGTGGTGAAGAGTTTAGATGGGCCGTGACCAGCACGGTCGTTCCAAGTCATACGTCCAGTGTTGGAACTGTGGCGGATGGGTCGGTGAAGGTCTCTTGGATGAGGACCACTATGACAACGAGTGCCCACTCTGCCATGCTACAGGACTACTTGAAATAGGATAGTTACCAACCCTCAGCCTTCCTGTCACAGACAAGAATCGGTGTCTGCCACAGGATCCCCTTGTCAGGAACATTGATCCAAAGCGCCTGTTGTGGCGGCTCGCAAGGAAAGTTCATCACTGAAGCGAACTCGTCGTATCCCTTCAGACTCCCATTCAAAATGAAACCAGACGAAGGAGCCATAACCAACTGGTGCCAATGACCCAAGACCATGCAGGTGAAGTCGTTGTTGTTTCGTTTGCGGGCAACTAGCCGCATGATTGGAGGCCAGATCCCTCCGATCCCACCACCACCACTGGCTTGATCCCCATGAGTAAGGAGATAGGTTGCATCATGGACAGGAACAAAAGCGTCCGTCCCATCAGGAATATCGAACGTAACACGGTCATCAGAAAGCCATTGAGATTCCAAAGTCTTAGCAAGGAACCAATCGAAGTTATCCCTAGCCCTGAGTTTGGCACGGGGTTTCCGGGTGCGACGGCCATGATTGCCGACGACACATGGAACATAAACCTCTCCGAATTCGTCGGCCAACATGCCAATCCCAGCGGAGATTTGCTCAGTCCAGAACAGGACGGAACCGAGCATGGTGTCTTCGTTGGTCTGTGTCAGTTCATCGTGGATGTCCCCCGAGAAGATGTCGCCACCGAGGAAGAGAACACAACCCGAGTAGTTCAGACCGGTGAGATAATCATTGGTCAGAAGAACGATCTTCTCAAAGAACTTTCGGAGACGTTGGACAGCGATCTCTCTGTTGTATGCGTTACGTCCTTGGATTTCATTAGGCGAGACAATCTCATCAAAGTGCGTGTCGGAAAGGACGGCACAGACTATGCCAGTGTCTTTGGCCTTTTTCTTGGGACGAAGCCAAGAGGGTGGCTTGACAGAACCGGCTTTCAGATTGCTGAGAAGATCAACTTGTTGTTCAAGCGTTTGAAGTTCCGCAGTTAAACCTCGTACCTGTGCCTTTGCTATCTCTGCATCCGTCTTGTATTTAGACGCTGCTCGTAAGGCTTTCAGTGCTTCCTCTTGCTGTGAATACTCAGAGAGACTATCGGCGCTCACGGGCCATCACCGTCTCAACACGGCCAGCGGTTACATCTGCGTAACCAAGTGTCCGTAACCAAGCAGCGGAGGTTTCTTTGCCGATATTACCCATATGTCGGGCATCCCATATCTGATTGAAAATCTCATCAGGGAGATCATCAATCCATGCTTTCCCATTCTTGGGACGGTTAGCAAAGTCTGCTAACGATATATCAGAGGCCATCCACTACCTTGGGATCCCACAGGGCCGTCCAAACTTTTGATGTGACGACACCATTCGGTGAGTGCAACATTGCTCTTTGGAACTGCTTGACTGCGGACTTGGTTTTCCAACCAAATATCCCATCGGCAGTACCACACCAGAAGTTTAGCGCATTGAGTCGCTTCTGAATGACATCTACCTCTGGTCCCCGTGACCCCCTACGCAATGGAGACGCACCGATCTTCCGTCCGATCTCTTTGTGCCATGCTATAAGCGCACCCCAGTCCATCACTGGTTCTGCTACATGAACAGGTACTTTATTTGAGGTCACATCGAACCAAGCCTTACCATTACGAGGCTGGAAATGCCACCACTCACCCTTGACCGTAGGGAGTATCCCATATTCTGCTGCTACACGGGTGATAGTTGGCTTACTAACCGCGCCTATGGCAGATAGATCAACGGCGTATGAGTAACCATCCGGCTGCTCCTGATGGAACGACCCGCGAAAGAATCCATCTGGACGTAACCAATCTGGATTAGCAGCAAGATTCCCTTTGCCAGCACGGTACTTGTCGTAGAACCGTTTCTGTTCTGCGTAAGAACGGCAACCAGAACAGACTGCGATGTGACCAGCGACCCGATCGTCGTTAAAGAAGCGATCCAACCGCGTGAGGAACCGAGGATGCAGCAATGAGAGATCCACTGATTTCTTAGTAACTATTATTCCCATATATGTTCCACCGGTTCAGGCTGATCGTACTCCAATACGATCCTACCCTCTTCATCGGTGCAGTCGGTGGCAATCATGTGCGAGTCGTGCCGCTCACCTATCACCATCCAGTTACACACCGTGCCCTCGTCGCCTGTAATGGTGAGCGTGTCCCCCTCGAACGACCACTCCACTACCTCACCGGAGGCAGCAGCCATAGTCCACGGCGTACAGTTCAACGCTTCCCATGTGCCCTCAGCCATACCAAACTCTGTGTCCATACTGATGGCTGTCGGATTGGTGCCTAGTGTGACAGTGCCACGATAGATCAGGTCAGCCTGTGGTCCCTCAATGAATGAGTGGCGTAGCCGCTTGCCCTCTAGCACGGGGTGAGCGATGTCGAATGTGCCGGATCCCTTGGAGATACTGCCGGTGACAGCGAGGTTGCCTGAACTGTTCAGTGTCAGCAGGGTGGTGATACTGCCCGAGTCGGCGTTGTCATACCAGTAGTAGTTACCAGCATAATGTTGGATATAACCACCTATATTAGAGTCGCGCGACCAGTAAGTTATTGCTTCCCACGGGTTGTCATTATTAAGATCGGATACACCAGTAGCAGAGAACAACTTGCTATACGCAGGTGAACCTGTATCCGAATACTCTCTACCCCACCAAGCAGCGATCCAGCCATCGTCAATAAACGACGGTGGGTTTATTTGTAACTGACCATACTGTCCATTGGTATCATGGATACCTTGAAAGGTTCTTTGTCGGGCACTATATATTTCATCCGCATGGCCGGTACCGAATTCAAGTTGCCCATACGCAGTAAAAGCATCATGCGGACTGTCGATCACGCTAAGGCGGACAGACCCGCCACCGTCTGAGGCTGATCCCTTGTATTCCGTGAACCCACCTGTGCCGATACGCTGCTGCGCCCGAGGCGGTGTCGAACCATAACCGTAAGTAGGGAAGAAACGCTCAGTCATCCGGTACTACTCACATCGGTCGGTACAAGCGTGACACCAGTCTGCACAGTTATCAAAGTAACTGTAATCACACCTTCCACCCACCGGTCCCGCCTGTTTTCCAACCGCTGAATACTATCCGACCACTTATAAATCGAACCTTCCGCATAGGCAAGACCTGAAACGTACACATTCTTAGTTTCATTTCCAATGATGAACGTAACTAACTTTCGATCTTCTAAAAGTGTACGAAGATAGGTGTAGTCTTCATAAATATCTTGATAAACCTCACGGTTATCATGTTCAGTAAAGGTCGTCAAGATAATCGGCAACGCTATTACCTCTGCCACAAACGGCATAGGTATGGCCCGTGTCGTCCACCTATATAGCGTGGGAGTAGCCGCAGCCGTCCCAGTTAAAGTAAGACTTGGGGTAATGTATTCGCCTGTCACACCTTCGGCAACTTGAATATCTGGTGTCACATTCCCAACTGTGTCGGATGTAATCGTATCCGTACCACCCGCGTCGTCGGTCAGGGTGATAGCAATAGATTGATCTGCAATAAGGGCACCGTGCCTCAGATCGACAGACACAGCAGTCTTCAGTTCGGTGATACCCCATCTGAATCTTCCTTCATCGACAGTACCAGAGGTCACATAGGTATCTTGTTCCCGGTAAGCGCCTTCTCCTGCGACCGAGAAGATTCGTATATCACCAAGAGTAACCACACCTTCAATGTCCCCTTGTGCCACCGCCATAAGGTCACTCGCATACGCCGGTACCAACGGACCAGTTAGTTCTTTCAAACTCAGCCGACCAAGCCCAGTATTCGTACCGTTGTAATTCTTCCACCCGAACCAAACGAACTCTCCCTGTGGTTCTAAGACACTAACGCCGTTGGTGATATCGATCCGTGGTCCGTATGTCAAATAGCCTTGACCTGTGATCTGTGCTACACGAATCCCTTTAGTTGTACCTATAATCAGCAGGCCACCATACTCTGCGAGAACATTTATTTTCTCCCCGAGTGGGAGTTCTGCCACTATGACTGGGACATTGAGAGCAGATGTCGAATCGTTGATCCCAACGTAGTAAATCTTGCCTTGGTCGCCTTGGTTACCGGCAGCATAGATCCCAACCGGAGTACCGATTACTGATTTCCATTCGCTAACCTGAGTGAAGGCCGCTGAAGTTATGTCAGCGTTGGTTGCCAAGGCAGAACCAACCGATACGACAGTGAGACGTTTAGCGATGGATGTAATGAGATAGCCATTGGCTATCCACAGGCCATCGACATCATCGATCACCCAGTGATCCGTATTGAGTGAGGCACCAGACACCGCTGTTCCAGAGATTCTTTGAATCTCTCCCGCACCAGCAGCCGAAGCCACATAGACGTAGTAGCCATCGGTAGCCATCGCCGTGATAGCCCCACCGGCAGGATTTGAAATAACGGTCCATGCAGTACCGTTAGTCGATTGGTACACATCCGACCCGTCGGCTATGTAGGCACGTTCCGTGCCACTATCCGCAACGACCATGAACAGATCCGAGTTGGATGTTGAGCGCGTTTCGGCAGTTGCTTTATGTAATGTCAATTCATTCTTCACCCAAGGGTTGACACCAAGGCTGGTATTGAACCTGCGTAGCGCCGACTCAGGTGAGTCCGCTTCACGCTGACCAGCACCCAACTCCCAGTCGTTCCTACTGCGCTTCCAAACACCTGCCTGATTTAATGACTGCTCACCCGGCTGCCCCTGTGTATCAAACCCTTGACGGATTGGATCTATAGTTGACCGCACCAAGCGAGTAACATCGATATTATATTTACGATCACCTAACCGAACAGGAAGGGCATCCCGAACAGACTTGTGTAACCCGGAGGCTGGCGGAACAGGCATGGTTAAATACGAACATTCGTCCGACGGATCGTTGTCGGGAATACAGAAGAAGTTGCTGCATCTGTCCGTATCCCCCACTTCGCCATCAGACGACGGGCCTCCTGACTTACCCGACGATCATATTGCGCCTGTAATATCATTGAATAGCGACTCCGATCGCCGGGATTCAATGCGCCGTCACCCCTCGAATCACCAGCGGCATGAAGATCAAGACGAGTTGACTCCTCAGCAAGCATCAACGCGGATGCTGCTCCTAATGTGGGAATATCTGTCATCTCAGACGACATTCCAAGATCATTTACAAGATCGTTACTCAGAGGTAGACCAGCGGCTACGAGAAAGGGATAAGCATACGTCAGATTGACGGTTATTGCCTTCTCAATACCTTCGCGTCGTACCAGTTTGAATGTGCCGACAGGGTATTCCTGAACTGTCACATTGAATCCGAGTCGCCGGTCTCCACCTGCATGGGCTGTTCGTGTCGCAGATAAAATCTGAGTAAAACTGTTATTTTCAAATGTAACGTCTGCGGTGCTTGCGGAGGTTGAGAAGTCCACCGCAACAGTGGCTACTGCGAACAGATTCTCAGGCAAAGCATTAATAGAATTGATCAATGCCTGATGGATCTGATGGCCGGTGAACCGTGGCTCAACTTCAATCAATGTAGTGTCTGCATCCCAAGCCTGTGCTGTGCTGCCGTCCATCCCCCGCTCCACATACACGCTCTCGCCGTTGCGAGAATGAACGTACATGGTCTCAGGCAACTGGGTGGTTCCGTTCTTGGTGCTTACGGAGATATAAGAACCAGCACGGATGCCGTCGGTCTCATGCTTCAGGGTAATAGGAGACTCAACGGCAGTTATACCTGCTGCAAGTGCATCCAATTCGGTGCGTGTATTACTATTCAACAGTCGTTTCGTATCCGTAATGGCGTCAGCAATAGTAGGCATAGACCGATCCTAGTAGGTAGTGGAGGGCAGGGGTAGATCCCACTGCCCCCCACAAACCTACTTTGTTAAAGGTTACGGAGTTAAAGGTTACGGAGTATCTGTGTAACCACGGAGGTTGGTGAACCTCGCCATGTGCTGTTCGCCCTTCACCTGAAGGCCTTCCTCACACACGATCTGCACCTTGTCACTATCACCGGTCTTTGCAAGCGGCTCAACTACGAGAGGCTGCATAACCCGGCGGCTAACACCATCCTTCTGGACAACAAACGCACTTTCGGAGTGCATCCAGCGGTTCCTGACACACTGTGTCTCACCAAATTCGGTGAACACAGACATGACAGGTACCCGGCCACGGCGGGGGTCATCGATAACGTGACGCACCGTGTCGGTGTTAGTGGTGTCGTTGAGAGTAGCAAACGAAGCAGGATTCGCAATCAAAAGATCGGGAATACCGCCTGCGTTGTAGCACTTCTGCATCAACGACTCCAACGCAGTAGTAGTCAGCGTTGTGCTGCTGGCGTCGGTGTTGGTCGTGATGAAATCCATCAAGCCACCAGTTGACCGGCGCTTGTTGGCTGTATCATCGCGTCGCTTACCGTAAAGGTAAGCCTGCTCACGGGTGATGACGTTCTCAACTGAGCGGCCATACAACTGCTTGGCAAACTCGTCGCTCACGCCATACCGGGTGATCTGCTGCTCAGTACGAGTCATGTTAACGGGTGTCGGCCCGAAAATCTGAGTGTAGTTTGAGCGGATCGTCCGGTCAGCCGACCGGGCGGTACCCGGATCGGAACCCTCAACCAGCGCAGTACCGACACAAATAATCGTGTCGTCTACTGTTGGAACAGGCCAGACTGAAGCATTGATCCAGTCTTGTACCTCTATAACTCCCGTACCGGTCGTTATATCGGTAACAATCTTAATCGCTCCGTTGACAGTCTCATCTTCTGCACCATTGTTCAGAAGATCGCCAATCTGGAACTTAAAGACATCGCTAGTGGAGACAGTGATTTCTGTAGTACCTGCCCCTCCAGCGCCCGTCGTTGCTGATATCTGTGCACGGGGAAGCAAAAGTTCCTCGTCCATCCATTTGAATTCTGTCTGATCGACACCAGAACTGGCAAGCAACTGTCGCCCATCAGTCCCGATACCGTTGATAAATGGCGAATCAATGGGCGAAATCATATAAATGAGTTCGTCCATGTTGATCTTGACGCCGACGGCTAAGTCATAACTGGTGACTTTGCCTGAGTAACCTACGATGGTCACGATTTCACGCTCCTAGTAGTTAAGTGGATTGGTTCTTTTTCCTCCGCAGAATCCGCTCATACTTTTTGCGATTATCGGCAAAGTCTTTGACACCTATCCGACTACCCTCTTTGTCCAGATACGGAACAAAGGATCCATCCCGCCTAGTTTCACCAGCGGTTCCCTTCTCCCAGACCGGGTTGGCCTGAGGTGGAGGAACCTTATTCTTCTGAGATGGCGCAGCCGCAGCCGTTAAGGCTGGCGATTGGAGAATCCGCTTCGCAGTTTCTTCTCCACAATCCTGACAAACCTTGTCGGGATTGTCCGCTATCCGCTGTACCAGTTCGTACTGAACATGGCACTCAGAACATCGGTAAACATATGTAGGCATTACCTGTCAGTAAGAACCCGTGAATCAGGGTCCGCCCCACCCGCTGCTTCTAGCACCGTGTGAATGAACGTGGCTGCGGAGTCTTCCTTCGGACGACCCGCATCCATCATCGCCTTGAACTCACGATGACCTGCGTCGTATGGGCTTTCTGTCTGGTTTTCAGGTGGAACCGTGTTTTCAGCAAGCGCCCGTCGTTCCTGAGTTGCCTGACGATCTGAATCATCAGACATTTCCCGAACCGGGGCTGAGGCTTCCCGAAGGATGCCCAACTCTGCTGCTTCGGCACGAAGGAGGTCTGTTTCCAGTTCCCCGTCGTAAGCCTTGTAGAGAAGTTGCCCTGCTTTCGTATCTGTATCGACTCCGGCTTTTAGAAACGCCATCTCGCGTTTCATAGCATCAAGTTCCTGCGTTGCTTTCTTGCCACGTTCTGCGGCGTCACGCAAGTCTTTGATCCCGCCAGTGTCATCTTCTGGGTAGTCATCCATGATGTCTCTCCGTTGCCGTGTCGCACATAGTAGGAGGGTCTATGTGGTGGGACTATGTATGAACCTCGCCGGTTGTCAAGCCGGATCGGCCTCCACTTTGTACGCGCTAGGAGCGTGGGAGTCCCTAGCGGCTATGTTGTAAGCGACACACCCGGCCTAAGGCGTCACAGGCGGCCTACATGAGTAACCCTAGCACACCCAGACACGGGATTGCTACTACGGCGCGCCCGGATGGTTGGAAAGGAAGGCTTCATACGCTTCCGGGCTATTCAAAACGATAGTCACACCCGCTGGTGTATCCTTCTTACCTATTGTCATAGTGATTGTGCCGACTAACGTGCCGATGGCAACAAGTAGCGCAGTGATTCCTGCTATGAGTTTGGTTACGTTACTCACCAGTTCTCGTCGTACCAGTCATCGCACCACTTCCGGGTGCGGCAAGCCTGCTCGTTCATATCAGTACGCCACCACAAGTCACCTAGTTCCCAACCCATTTCCTCTAGGCGCTGCTGGATCTCTTCGATCTCGTCAACCCACTCAGGCTCCCTGTCAGCATCAAGCAACAGGGCGGCGACTGAATCCTGTAGGTCTTCAAGGTCGTCAGATACATCCTCATAAGCGGCCTGCTCTATCGCCACCAAAGATTCCACCATGTCAGTAGTGGCTAGACCAGACAGATCCACTTCGGGAATAGCCTGAATGGCTGCTAACAACTGGGCGCTGGTAACAAGATTGCTGGTATCAACGACCTCAATCTCTGCTACCGAATGCTCCAACTGATCTATACGGCTGGCGACCTGAGCAGCGTTCCAAGTAACTACAGCACTGACAGCAATGATCGACCCAACAAGGCCCAAGGTTAGTTTAGATACTTGGACCTTCTTTAGTTGGTCAACCACATCGTCAGACATTACGACGCTGCCGACGCCGATCCGTCACCAAACCTAGAGGCAACAACACCCTTGACAAGACTCAACGCAGCCGTAGCACCAGCCAACGCAGCCGCCTTAGCATTACCGATATCCCCACCAACAACAAAGATACCGAGGAACGCCTGAATAAAGGTAGCGGCTACCCGCTCAAGAACATCCTTAGTAAACACTCTTTACCTTCTTTCCGGTTTTCTTAGCGTGCTTTTTAGCAGCAGCCTTACCCTTTTTGGTATAGGCAAACTTCTTCTTACCAACTTTAGGCATTAGCCGATCCGAATCCTGTAGTCGTACCCGATACCATAGCACCGCCACCGCCTGCGAAGTCAGCCGCACGCTCTCGTCTACGACGATTAACTCTGTCCATGACATCGCTATCTAATTGAAGTGCGGCTGATACACCTTCATCTGTAATCTTAAAGTCCTCTTCGCCTGCACGTTCTGCAAACAGTGAAGCCTGCCCCGCCAATGCGGTGTATGCCTCTTGGAGTTGCTGATTGGAGTAGTCAAGATCAGCGATATCTTCCGCCATCTGCTTAGAAATACCCTGCTCGTCAAGAGATCTTTTTGCCAAGCCACCGGCCATAGCAGCCCCAGCCTTTGTCGCAAGATCCGTGAGTTCCGCTGTGGGATCTAGGTAGGAGGCCAACAGGGCGTTCTCCCCCTCTGACCCATACCACTGTTCGAACTGTTGCAGCACCTCTTCGGGGGCGTCCAGAACTGCTGCCACCCCTCTTGTGATCCGGGTGTCCAACTGCTGCAACGAGACGTTCCCACTGATGAGGTTACCGATGTATTCTTTTGTGCTTCGGCCACCTTCTGCGATGATCGAATCAAGACCGTACTGCGTCATCAGTTCATGGAAACGGTCTTCATAAGAAAGATAATCTTGGATGTCGATAGCGTTGTACCCACCGTCTATCCGTGGGTGGTAGCCGGGGAACCTGACCTTGAACTCATGCTGTTCGTATAGTTCAGGCAACAAGTCGGCTGCTTCATCCGGTGGCAACATCACTGTGCCTGTCTCGGCGTCAACATAGGTGCCTTTTAGCCGTGGGATAATCCAGTCCTCCAACAGCCTGCCGATCGCGTTCGTATCGAACCCAGCCATTCGTAGTTCTGCTTCTAGCAGGTTCCGGGCATAGACGAGATCCGTTTCGGACATCGTTGGGATTCCCGGTTCCGACACGACCTCTGGGTCCGGGTCGGTAAACCAAGCACCGGGTTGGAATGCTCCTGCGTCCGGGTTGGGATCGAAATCATCGCCACCACCCGGACCTTGCCCACCAAATCCAATGTCCGGCCCCGTATCGCCATCGCCACCTTCCCCGCTGCCACTATCGTCGCCGCCACCCTGACCGCCGCCGTCGTCGCCCTGACCACCCCCATCGCCGGGGGGAACGACAACGATACCGTCGTCACCGTCGCTGGTGTGCGCCATTATCTGATTGCCGCCCTCTGGCCCTGCCCCAAGCACCCCTCCAGCGACCTCAGTCTCACCTAACTGCCAATAAAACGTATCTGCATCGTTGATATTGGGGATGTCCTGTGCCCGCAGTGCCTCGGCAGCGCCCTCTGAGATGATCCCCGCAGTAGTCTCACCGGTCTCCAAGGGGTCCAACGCAAATTCGATTACCGCTTCGATACCCCCGGTATCTTGCAGCATCGCAAGATGCTCAAAGAAACCCTTTACCTCGTCGTCGGCTGATGCCAAGAAGTCGAAGAACTCGTTGTCAGTAGCCATTACCGTGTCCCCCACGCTTGGGCGATTGAACCTGCAAGGTCACGGATGTCACCCCGGAAGCCGTCAGTCATCTCATAACGAGACTGCCTCTTCGCCCAGTTCTCGGCTTCCTGTATGTCCATGAACCGTCGGCCATCACCACTGTCTGTCTTTTCACCGAAGATCAGATCGTCTGCTCCGATGCCCATGAGATTGATATTCTCAGAATTCAGTTGGAGGGTGGTGGCGATCGTATTTTTAACCTCGCTAAGAGTATCAGCGATTGTTAAACCACGTTCAGCAAGGTCGTCAACGTCGATGAAACCCCACTTGTTCTTGGCTAGTCCATGTATGTGGTCTTGGACACCAGCCCATGACATCGCACCTTGGAACTCTCGCCTTGTCCCCGGCCCCGGAGGGCCATCGGGGTCAGTCGGGACCATGTGATAGAACCCACCGGTTGCTTCCATGTAGGAGGCGAACTTTCTGGCATCGGTGTCGCTCATATTGACCATCATGCTGTTCGCATATGATTTGATCTTGTCCATGTTCCGTTTGATCTGTCCCCTCACAGGGGCAGTCGGAGAAGCCAGACCGTCTTGGACTAGGCGCGTGCGGATCTGCTCTTCGCTCCAAGCATTGCGTTCAGCCTGTTCGGCCATTCCGTCCCAATAACCGCTTCGGCTATTGAAGTAATCGTACAAACCCTCTTCTTTGGCAAAAGATTTTATATCGAATAGGTTTGTTTCGAGGTTCGCTGCCCACTGTGCAGGGTCAGTGAACTGAAGAACGAACGAATCACGCATCGGTTCTTCGTGATCCTCATACCAAGTAGATCCTTTGATCGCTCCTAACAAACTGTTGTATTGCTGGTTGTAATCGGAATCCTTTTCGTCTTCCCACCACGCTCCAACAGTGTCCATCAGCGAAGGGAACGCCTCTAAAAGTTTTGCGTAACCGGGGAAATGCTGTGCGAACTCATCGAACCAGCCCTCTAGCGGCGCGGGATCCTCGTCGTCTTCGTCACCCATGCCTCCGGTTCGGTTAGTCGTTCTCCTGCTAGAACCACCACCTGAACCAGTTTCCAGATCAGAACCGCCCTGATCACCCGTCCAATACCCCCCCGCCCCACCCGGCCCGAACACCTCCCAGTTGGTCATACCCCCCGGCCCTACAATGCTCCACCAAGGATCGTTAAAGGTCTTGTCGGTACCGGGCACTATGTCATCAGGGCCATACTCCACGCCATCGATAGTGACTGTCTGTCCTTCGGGCCAGTCACTCATTAGTATTCCCAGCCCCGAGACGGATCTCTTCGGTTGAGTGCGCGAGGGTCGTCCTCATACAAGATCGCGTTACCCTCTGAATCGTAAGGAACCAAGGTATGCTGTCCTTCATATAGCATTTCAGGCGATCGGAACTCGCCAGTTATTGAATAGTAATGGTATGCCCTGACTACATCCCGTGCGTATTCCATCATGCTGGGATCAGGCTCTTTGAATGACACATCCGTACCTGCTAACCAGTTCTTATGTGCAGTCCCGTGGCCCGTATACCATTCGGCAGCGACACGACCGATATCACCCTGATGCCTATCCAATAGCCTATTTATTTCCCATTGAGCGAGCCGATCCTGATCGTGAGGATTCGTAACATCAACGCTGGGGTTCCCCCCAATCCCCATACCGGAGTTTGCTAACAACCCCTGCCATGTGGACGGTAGGATCTGGTACTTACCCATTGCGTGATTGTGTGGGTCAGGGTCTTCCCCCTTCTCCTTGGCATCAAGCCACTTTGCCAGACGGTCTGTATGGAGATCGTAGGACTCACCGGAACTGGGTGAATCTGTTTCCTGCTCTCCCAAGATATAGAGCAGTCGTTTCCCTACATCCAACCTCCCTGCATAATCGGCCCAGTCTTCCCCAACCGGATGGGCCATACCCAAGCCATCCCCATTCTGGAACTGAGGGTTGTAATAGTTTGCTTCAGGGAACGGTGACTCAATACTCTGCATGGTAGGTCTCATGCCAGCATTGCTTTGATTGAAAGCAGTCATCAACTCTGGGTTCACTACCTCCCCGCTAGCCCCATAGTGAAGACCCCCGAACAGGGAGTCGAACATATTGTTCATCGCCCCCATGCGGCTGGTCTTCCGAGATGTAGTCAACCTGTATTTGTTGGTGTTGACACCGGGGATCTCGTATGGGGTGGGGTCAGCCCGCAGCCCTAAAGGTTCCCACTGGTCTGGCTTCTGAGGATCTATCCCAATACCAAGATCAGCAGCCTTCGCTATTGCGTTTCGTTCAGCCTCAGCATTTGTGTAAACAACAAACAACCCCAGCCCAT
>Ga0310342_100000059_pt1 | contig 49069 bp, 41 predicted proteins | sample S15DNA20500_MG_FD_206155 | JGI IMG/M metagenome (GOLD analysis project Ga0310342, IMG submission 206155) | Marine microbial communities from station ALOHA, North Pacific Subtropical Gyre - S1503-DNA-20-500_MG | ecosystem: Environmental > Aquatic > Marine > Oceanic | place: Pacific Ocean: North... | reverse complement strand
GCGACCTGTATGACGGACTCAGAAGGCACGGAAGGTTCCGGTTTATCTCTTGCGCATCGGTGTCAAGCTGTTATGATTCGCGCTCACTTTTGCCCGGCGCAAGCAAGTGTGGTGCCCGACAGAGCGCCTTCTGGCGCAGGTTCGGGTGGCGACACCTGAAGGAGCTTAGCTATGAAATCAGAGATTCATCCCGATTACCAGGACGTGTCCATTACCTGCAGCTGCGGGAATGTGATTGAAACCCGCTCCACCCGTGGCGGTACTTTCGAAGTGGACGTGTGCTCCCAGTGCCATCCGTTCTACACCGGCAAGCAGAAGCAGGCCGAGAGCGGTGGCCAGGTCGATAAGTTCAAGCAACGTTTCGGCGTGATCAGCTCAGGCAAGAAAAAGTAAGCGAGCCTGCTTCCACTGTTTCTTGCCTGCAAAAAGCACCCGCCAGGGTGCTTTTTGCGTTCGGAATCACGCGTCATACTCTAGATCGGGAAGCGGAGACCACCATGTCCGAGGATTTAAAAAAGGCGGCCCTGGAATATCACGCCAAACCGCGTCCGGGGAAAATCAGCGTTGAGGTGACCAAACCGGCCAAGACCAGCCGTGACCTCAGCCTGGCTTATAGTCCCGGCGTGGCGGAGCCCGTGCGCGAGATCGCCCGGGAACCGGAACTGGCCTATCGGTTTACCTCCAAGGGCAACCTGGTGGCGGTGATCAGTGACGGCACCGCGATTCTCGGCCTGGGTAACCTGGGCGCGCTGGCCTCCAAGCCGGTGATGGAAGGCAAGGGCATCCTGTTCAAGCTGTTCGCGGGCATCGATGTGTTCGATATCGAAGTGGACGCCGAGGATCCGCAGGCGTTCATCGACACCGTGGTGCGTATCCACCGCACTTTCGGTGGCATCAATCTGGAAGACATCCGCGCGCCGGAATGCTTTGAGATCGAGCGCGTCCTGAAGGAACTGTGCGACGTGCCGGTGTTCCATGACGACCAGCACGGTACCGCCATCGTGGTGGGCGCCGGCCTGATCAACGCGCTGGAAATCCAGAAAAAACGCATCCAGGACATCAAGGTGGTGTGCGTGGGTGCCGGCGCCGCCGGCGTCGCCTCGGTGCGTCTGCTGATCGAGATGGGCGCGCGCAAGGAAAACATCCTGGTGCTCGACCGCAAGGGCGTGATCCACAGCCGCCGCGACGATCTCAACCAGTATAAGGCGGCGCTGGCCAACGATACCGACAAGCGCACCCTGGACGACGCCGTGGAAGGCGCCGATGTGTTCATCGGCGTGTCCGGCCCGGACATGCTGACGCCGGAAATGGTCAAGAAGATGGCCGATAAGCCGATCATTTTCGCGCTCGCCAACCCGGACCCGGAGATTCGTCCGGAAGTAGCCAAGTCGGTGCGCTCCGACGCCATCATCGCCACCGGTCGTTCGGACTACCCGAACCAGGTGAACAACGTGCTGTGCTTCCCGTACATGTTCCGTGGCGCCCTGGACGTGCGCTCCACCTCGATCAACGAGGAAATGAAGCTGGCGGCGGTGCACGCCATCGCCGGGCTGGTGCGCGAGGCGCCGCCCAAGGAAGTGTTGGACGCCTACGGCGGCGAACCGCTGAACTTCGGGCCGGAATACATTATTCCCAAGCCCAACGACCCGCGTCTGCTGGGCCGGGTGTCCGCGGCGGTGGCCGAGGCGGCGGTGGAGTCCGGCGTGGCCCGTAAAGGCTACCCGTCCCACTATCCGCTCGATTCGCTCGACGAGATCTTCCCCGAGCTGTAACTCGAGCCGCAAGCTGCAAGCAAAAAAGGGCCGGCATTCGCCGGCCTTTTTTATGCTTTGTGGGAGTGGGCCCCGCTGGAGGGGCCCGCCGCCTAGAAGATCTGTTCCGGCGAGCGGCCGTCGCCGCTGTGTGGCGCCTCCAGCTCCGGCACATTGTCCTCGCGGAAGTATTCGAAGATCGCCGCTTCGTTTTCCGGGCGGGCCTGCAGGCCGCTGTCCGGATCGATGCGCACGGACACCACGCCGGTCGGTTGCGGCGGTTGGACTTCCTCGACACCGTCCAGAGCCACCGCCATGTAATCGATCCAGGTGGGCAGGGCGGCGCGGCCGCCGTATTCCCCGTTGCCCAGGGAGGCCGGGTTGTCGAAGCCCACCCAGACGGTGGCCACCAGCTCCGGGGAATAACCGGAGAACCAGGCGTCCACCTGGTCGTTGGTGGTGCCGGTTTTGCCGGCCAGATCCGCACGGCCCAGGCGTCGGGCGTCCCGGCCGGTGCCGCGTTTGACCACATCCTGCAGAATGGAATGCATCAGCCAGGCGGTGTCCTCGTCGATCACCCGGGGCGCCATGGTCGGTGGCGGCTGGATCGGCTTGCCGTCTTCGTCGGTTTCCGGGCGCGGTGCCTGGCTGTCCGCGTCGACCACCGCGCAGGGGGCCTCGCAGCGCTCCACCCGGGGCGCTTTCCAGAGCACCTTGCCGTTCTTGTCCTCAATGCGTTCGATAAACCAGGGGTCGACCCGGTAGCCGCCGTTGGCGAACACGGAGTAGGCCCGGGCGATTTCCAGCGGCGTCACCGAGGCGCTGCCCAGCGCCAGCGACAGGTCACGCTGGAAACGGTCGCTGGGCAGACCGAACCGGTTCAGGGTGTTCATGGCCTGGCTGATGCCGATCTGACGCAGGATGCGGATCGACACCAGGTTGAGCGAGCGGTACAGGGCTTCACGCAGCCGGGTCGGACCGTAGAAGCGGTCACTGGCGCCGGTGGGGCGCCAGGCGTCCTTCAGATTCTCGTCGTCGAACACCAGCGGGGCGTCATTAATAATGGTGGCGGGGGTGAAGCCGCTTTCCAGGGCCGCGGTATAGATGAAGGGCTTGAACACCGAGCCGGCCTGCCGGCGGGCCTGCAGCGCGCGGTTGAACTTGGAAGCGTAGAAGCTGTAACCGCCCTGCATCGCTTCCACGGCGCCGGTGTCCGGGTTCAGCGAGATCAGTGCGGATTGCGCTTTGGGTAATTGCGCCAGGCGCCAGCTGGCGCCGTCACCGGCGCCGTCCGGGCGGACGTAGACCACGTCCCCGGGGGCCAGCACGTCGGACGCCGTTTGCGGCGCTTCGCCGACGTAGCCTTTATTCAGCGCCGGTCGTGCCCAGCGGATGGCGTCCCAGTCCAGCACCACCTGCTTGCCGTCGCGTAGCAGCGCCGCCGCCTGACGGTCGCGGACGGCGGTCACCGCGGCGGTGTGCAGCGGGCCGTAGTCGGCCTGGTCCTTGAACCGGTCCACCCAGGCGGCCAGGTCCTCGTCAAGTTCGTCGAGGGCGTCGGGCTCTTTCTCCTGGGCCATTTCCGGTTCCGGTTGATCGGTGTCGGGGGTGGCCTCGGTGTCGCGGTCGGCGGGCCAGTCCAGCGCTGGCAGATCGTCGGCGTCGATGCGCGCCAGCGGTCCGCGCCAGCCGTGCCGCTCGTCGTAGGCGTGCAGCCCCTGACGGAGGGCGGTGACGGCGGCGTTCTGGCGTTTGCTGTCGAGGGTGGTGACGATGCGCAGGCCCTCGGTGTACAGGTCCGGCTCCACCAGGTCTTCCGCCAGTACCCGGGCGACCTCGCCCATGTAGGCGCCTTCCACCTCCGGCCGGGCGGCGTGATAGCGGGCGGTTACCGGCGTGGCCTGGGCGGCTTCCCGTTGTTCACGGTCGATGGCGCCGGTTTCTTCCATGCGGAACAGAATCCAGTTGCGCCGCTGACGGGCCCGCTCCGCGTTGGTGATCGGGTTGTAGGCGGAGGGCGCCTTGGGCAGACCGGCGATCATCGCCCATTGGGGTAGCGACAGGTCCTTGATCGACTTGCCGTAATAGACCTGGGCGGCGGCTTCCGCCCCGTAGGCCCGGTGGCCCAGGTAAATCTTGTTCAGATACAGCTCAAGGATTTCCTCTTTCTCAAGGATCCGCTCGATCTGGATCGCCAGCACGATCTCGTTGAACTTGCGCAGGAAGCGCTGCTCCCGGTCGAGGAAGAAGTTGCGCGCCACCTGCATGGTGATGGTCGAGCCGCCGGAGCGGATCTCCTGATAGCGAAGCAGCTCCAGGGCGGCGCGCAGCAGGCCCTTGGGGTCGACCCCGGGGTGCTCGAAGAAGCGCTCGTCCTCGGCGGCCAGTACCGCTTGGATGAACGGCTCGGGCAGCTCTTCATAGGTGATCGGTTCGCGGCGTTTCTCACCGTACTCGGCGATCAGCTTGTGATCGCTGGTGTAGATACGCAGCGGAATCTGATATTCCACCTCGCGGATCGCTCCGGCGGCGGGCAGCTGGGGCGCGAGGTATAAATAGCAGGCGGCGAGGACCAGAAGAGCGCCGCCGGCACCGGCCAGGGCGAGAAGAGCAAGGGAGCGGATCCAGACGACGGTAGAGCGCATAAAGTGGCAACGGCTGTGGCGATCAGAAGAAAGGGCTAGCAGACCCGTGAAGCAGGTCATTATACGGTGGAAAGGTTGTTGTGATCTAATATCTGTTCTGTTATTACTTACTCCTAAAGTGATTAGGCATAAGAATCACGTAAGTATATATTTTTGAAGTAAAAACATCTCTAAAACAATCACACGGGACGACGACTGTGCTGCCTTTTCTCAGAAAAAAGGCCCAGACACTGCTGGGGATCGATATCAGTTCCACCGCGGTTAAGTTGCTGGAATTGTCCAGGACGGGGAACCGCTACAAGGTCGAAAGTTACGGCGTCGAACCGCTTACGCCAAACGCCGTGGTGGAAAAGAACATCAATGACGTTGAGGGGGTCGGGGACGTGGTCGCCCGTCTGGTGGGGCGTGCCCGGCCGGGGGTGAAGACCTCCGCGGTGGCCGTGCCCGGCTCGGCGACCATCACCAAGGTGATTGAAATGGACGCCTCGCTGAGCGAGGACGACATGGAAAATCAGTTGCGCGTGGAAGCCGATCAGTACATTCCCTTTCCGCTGGACGAGGTCCGCATGGACTTCCAGGTGATCGGTCCGGTGGAGGACAACCCGGAACGGGTGGAAGTGCTGGTGGTGGCGTCGCGCACCGAGAACGTGGAAATGCGCGCCGACGCCCTGGAGATCGGCGGCCTGCAGCCCAAGGTGGTGGATGTGGAGGCGTACGCCATGGAGCGGGCCTTTCAGATGATCCTGCCCGGGCTGCCTAACGCCGAGGAACTGGACACCGTGGCGGTGTTCGATATCGGCGCCACCATGACCACCCTTAATGTGTTCCACCAGGGGCGCAGCGTTTATACCCGCGAGCAGTTGTTCGGCGGCAAACAGCTCACCGAGGAAATTCAGCGCCGCTACGGTATCTCCATGGAGGAGGCCGGCCTGGCGAAGAAGACCGGCGAGCTGCCCGAGGACTACGAAAGCGAGGTCCTGCAGCCGTTCAAGGACGCCATCGTTCAGCAGATCAATCGCTCCCTGCAGTTCTTCTATGGTTCCACCCAGTTCAACGAGGTGAACTACATCCTGCTTGCCGGCGGCTCCGCCTCGATTGACGGGCTGCCCGACCTGATTCAACAAAAGGTGGGCACCGGATGCTCCCTGGCCAATCCCTTCGCCGATATGGCATTGGCCAACAAGGTTAACGCCAAGGCGCTCGAGAACGACGCGTCAGCGATGATGATCGCCTGTGGCCTGGCCCTGAGGAGCTTCGAGCAATGACAACCATGATTAACCTGCTCCCCTGGCGCGAAGAGCGACGTAAACAGCGTCAGCATGAGTTTATCGCCATGCTGGCGTTCGCCGCGTTGTTGGCGGGCCTGATCTTCTGGCTCTGGAAGGGCATGGTGGAAGGCCACATCGCCGACCAGCAGACGCGCAATAATCACATCCAGAGCGAGATCGCCAAGCTCGATACGCAGATCAAGGAAATCAACGAGTTGCAGCGCCGCCGTGATCAACTGGTGGCGCGCATGAAGGTGATTCAGGAGCTGCAGGGCAACCGTCCGACCATCGTCTATGTGTTCGATCAGCTGGTGCGTACCCTGCCCGAAGGGGTGTACTACACGCTGGTGGAGCGCACCGGCGACAGCTACCGCATCGAAGGGGTGGCGGAGTCCAACAACCGCATTTCGCGGTTGATGCGCAACCTGGCCGCCTCGGACTGGTTCGTGGAGCCCAACCTGCTCAACGTGAACGCTCTGGATGAAAGCCAGCGCGGGGCCGACGGCGAGAACAGCGCCCAGGCCAACACCTTCGCGCTGACGGTGAAACAGGGCTCACCGCGCGGCGATGACGAGGAGGCCGGGCAATGAAAGCATCCGAATTGAAGAACCTGGATGTGCGCGAGCTGATCGACGAGCTCAACAGCCTGGATTTCGAGAACGTCGGCGGTTGGCCGATGCCGGTCAAAATCGGTGCCGCGGTGCTGGTGTTCGGTTTCGTTCTCGGTCTGGGGTATTTCCTGAGCATCAAGGATCTCAACAGCCGCCACGAGCAACTGCAGCGCGAGGAGGTCACGCTGCTGGAGAGCTTCGAGCAGAAGGCGTTCCGCGCCCACAACCTGGACCAGTACCGGCAGCAATTGGTGGAGCTGGAAGCCAGCTTTGAAACCCTTAAAAGCCAGCTGCCCAAGGACACCGAGGTGCCTGGCCTGCTGGAGGACATTACCCACACCGGTCTCGGCAGCGGCCTGGAGTTCGAGACCATTGCCCTGAAGGACGAGATCGAGAAGGAGTTCTACGCGGAGCTGCCCATCGACATCAAAGTGACCGGGGACTACCACGGCTTCGGCGCGTTCGTGTCCGGGGTGGCGGCGCTGCCTCGCATCGTCACGCTGCATGATTTCAAGATCGTGCCGATCAAGGAGGAGGCCGGGTCGCGGGGCATGCTGGACATGTCGATTACCGCCAAGACCTACCGTTACGCCGGGGGCGACGACGACGGTGGCGGTCAGGGTACGGAGAAGAATAACCGGGCCAAAGGCGGCCGGTCCTGAGGGGAACGAACATGAATGGACGTAAATCCATTGCGTACGGATTGGTGCTGGTGGCGGCCGCCGCGCTGCTGCAAGGCTGCGGTTCCGGGGCCGGCATTAATGAGCTGGACGCGCGGATGACGGAGATCAAGGCGCGCCCCAGGGGCCGCATCGAGCCGCCGCCGGAGTTCAAGCCGATCGCCACCTACACCTACGCGGCGCATAAATTGCGGGCGCCGTTCTCGCGGCCGGTGGACGAGAAGCTGCTGGAGGTGCCGGAGGGACGTCCGGTGGAGCCGGACCTGAGCCGGCCCAAGCAGTATCTGGAGGGCTTCAGCCTGGACGCGCTGGCCATGGTGGGCACCATCACCAAGCCCGGCAATCCGCTGGAAGCCTTGATCGAAGACCCCACCGGCTCGGTGACCCGGGTGCGGGTGGGCAGTTATATGGGTAGGAACTTCGGGCGCGTGGTGGAAGTGTCCAGTGACCAGATCGCGCTGGTCGAAATCGTCCCGGATGGACAGGACGGCTGGGTGGAACGCTCCCGAAACATTTCGCTTGCTGAATAACCGCTGCTGGGGATGCCAGTTATGATTATCTTCACATCAACAAAAACAAGGGCTGCGTCCCGGCGTTGGGCGGCTTTGCTGCTGGTGCTGGTGGGGTTGAGCGCGGCCACCCTGGGGCGGGCGGCGACGGTAACCGACCTGCGTGCCAATACCCTGCCCGGCGACGGCGTGGAAGTGCGTGTGTCCTTCGAGGGCACCGCGCCCGAGGTCAAGGGGTACAGTATCGAGCAGCCGGCGCGGGTGGCGCTGGATCTGCTCGACACCCGCAATCAGATCGAGGTGAAAGAGCACAATCTTGGTTCCGGCAACGTCCGCAGCCTGATGGTGCTTGGCGCCAAGGAGCGAACCCGCCTGATCTTCAACCTGGATCAGCTGACCGGCTACAAGACGCGGATCGAAGGTCAGGAACTGGTCATCACCCTGGGCGCGGACAACGCCACCCCGGCGATGGATCCGGCCAGCGAAACCGTGCAGCGCCGGGCGGCCCCCAGCAGCGCCGGCGTTCGCGATATCGACTTCCGCCGCGGTGATGACGGCGAGGGGCGTGTGCTGGTGGAGCTGGCGGACGACGCCATGCCGGTGGACGTGCGCGAAGAAGGCGGACGCATCGTGGCGCGGTTCGTGGGTGCCGATGTGGAAGACGATTTGCTGCGTCGGCTGGACGTCAGTGATTTCGCCACCCCGGTGCAGTTCGTCGACACCAAGGAAGTGGACGGCAGCACCGTGATCACCATTGAGCCGGAAGGCAGCTGGGATTATCTGGCCTACCAGGCGGACAATCAGTTCAGCATCAACGTCAAACCGCTCACCGTGGACGAGAAGAACCGTCAGCGCCGTGATGCCTTCAAGTACACCGGTGAAAAACTGTCACTGAATTTCCAGGACATCGAAGTGCGTTCGGTGCTGCAGCTGATCGCCGACTTCACCGATCTGAACCTGGTGGCGTCCGACACCGTGAGCGGCAAGATCACCCTGCGGCTGCAGAGCGTCCCGTGGGACCAGGCGCTGGATCTGATCCTCAAGACCAAGGGCCTGGACAAGCGCAAGGTGGGCAACGTGTTGTTGGTGGCGCCGGCGGACGAAATCGCCGCGCGCGAAAAACAGGAATTGGAGAGCCAGAAACAGCTGGCGTCCCTGGCCCCGCTGCGCACCGAGTACATCAGCATCAACTACGCCCGAGCCGAGGAGCTCAAGGCGCTGATCACCTCCCAGGGCGGCGAGGGCGCGTCGCTGGTCAGTGGGCGCGGCTCGGTGACCGTGGATCAGCGCACCAATACGCTGATCGTTCAGGATACCGTGGCCAAGCTGCAGGAAATTCGGGGTCTGATTCAGCAGCTCGACATTCCCGTTCAGCAGGTGCTGATTGAAGCGCGGGTGGTGATCGCCAGCACCAACGTGGCCGATGAATTCGGTGTGCGCTGGGGCGGCCTTGCCTACGACGGCGACAGCCTGGTCAACGAAGGCAGAAGCATCGCGGTCTCCGGCCGCCATACCTCGCTGCGTGAACTGCATTACGCCAATATCGACCGGGACGACGACGGGTCCCTGGGCGAGTTCGAGGAATTCGACGAAGAGCAGAACAACGACCTGATCGTGGACATGGGCGTGGCCTCCCAGGAAGCCACCCGCTTCGCGATCGGCTTTACCTCGCTGGATTCCGGCCTGATTGAGCTGGAACTGTCCGCTCTGGAAGCGGAAGGCCACGGCGAGCTGGTCGCCACGCCGAAGGTGTTGACCGCCGATCAGCAGCCGGCGGTGATCGCCTCCGGTCAGCAGGTGCCTTTTAACGTGGCCACGGCATCCGGCGCCACCGCGGTGGAATTCATCGAAGCGGAGCTGCGCCTGGAGGTGACCCCGCAGGTCACGCCCGAAGGCGATGTGATCATGCAGCTCAAGGTCAACAACGATTCCCTCGGCACCGATACCGGCGCGCCGACCGTCAATACCAACCGGGTGGAAACCACGGTTCTGGTGAATGACGGCGAAACCGTGGTTTTGGGCGGCATTTTCCAGCAGGAAAAGATAGAATCCACGGTCAAAACCCCCTTCCTGGGTGATATCCCCTGGTTGGGCGCCCTGTTCCGCAAGAAGGTGAACCGTGATAACAAGCAGGAACTGCTGATCTTTATCACGCCTCGCCTGGTGAAAGACGCAATGGCTAGTCGGTGAACCCAAAGGATTCCACGTCTCTGTATTTGGTCGGGCCCATGGGTGCGGGTAAAAGCACCCTGGGCCGACACCTCGCCCAGGTCCTGGGCCGCCCGTTTTACGATTCCGACCGTGTGATCGAAGAAAAAACCGGTGCCGATATCCCCTGGATCTTCGATATGGAAGGCGAAGAGGGCTTCCGCCGCCGGGAACGCGACGTGATCGACGAGCTTACCGGCATGGGGGGCATCGTGCTCGCCACCGGCGGCGGCGTGGTCACCCAGGAGGCCAATCGCCGCCACCTCCATGAGCGCGGCTGCGTGGTGTATCTGTGGACGCCGGTGGAGGTGCAACTGGCCCGCACCCGCAACGACCGCAACCGGCCTCTGCTTCAGACCGACGACCCGGAAGCCCGTCTTCAGGCGCTGTTCCGGGAACGCGATCCGCTTTACCGGGAAGTGGCGCACGGCGTGGTCTCCACCGCTTCCGGTAACCTCAAGAAAGTGACCGATCAGGTACTCGGTTGTCTGGCCGATCACGCCAGCCGATAATGCCCGCATTCCCACTCCGCTTTACGAGGCCGTATGCAGAAGCTTGATGTGTCGCTGGCAGAGCGCAGCTACCCCATTTACATCGACCGGGGCTTGCTCGGCCAGGACCTGATCCGCCGCCATGTGCGCGGTAATCAGGTGATGGTGGTCAGCAACGAGACCATCGCGCCTCTTTATCTCGAGTCGGTCACCCAGGGGTTGAACGACCTGCAGTGCGACACCCTGATCCTGCCGGACGGCGAGCAGCACAAAACGTTGGCCACCCTGGAGCGTATTTTCGATGCCTTGATGGCCAACCGGCATTCCCGCACCACCACGCTGGTGGCGCTGGGCGGCGGGGTGATCGGCGATATGGTGGGCTTCGCCGCCGCCTGTTATCAGCGCGGCGTGGATTTCATTCAGGTTCCCACCACGCTGCTGGCGCAGGTGGATTCTTCGGTGGGCGGCAAGACCGCCGTCAACCACCCGCGCGGCAAGAACATGATCGGGGCCTTCCATCAGCCCCGCGCGGTGGTGATCGACACCGCCGTGCTCGACACCCTGCCAGCACGGGAATTCGCCGCCGGCATGGCGGAGGTGATCAAGTACGGTTTGATCCGCGATCCGGGTTTCTTTCAATGGCTGCTGGACAACCAGGCGACACTGGCTGCCCGCGACACGGCGCCGTTGGCGGAAGCGATACTGCGCAGCTGCCGTAACAAGGCCGAGGTGGTGGCCGCCGATGAAACCGAGCAGGGCAACCGCGCTCTGCTCAACCTGGGCCATACCTTCGGCCACGCCATGGAAACCTTTACCGGCTACCGGGACTGGTTGCATGGTGAGGCGGTGTCCGCCGGCATGGTGATGGCGGCGCGCATGTCCCTGGAGCTGGGCTGGTTGAGCCAGGCCGACGTGGACCGGGTACAAGACAGTCTGGCGGCCTGGACGCTGCCGGTCACCGCGCCGGAAGGCATGGCGCGGGCGGATTTCAGCGAGCTGATGGCGCTCGATAAGAAAGTACAGAATGGCCGTCTGCGGCTGGTGTTGCTGAACCAAATCGGCGAGGCCCTGGTCACAGGCGAATACGACACGAACGCATTGACGCGAACGCTCGAGGCCTTTTGTGAAAGATGAGGATTTTTTCTACGAGGGCGCCGAGCGCGGCGACCTTCTTGATGCCCTGAACGGCCACGCCCACGACGGCGCCACCACGGTGCTGGAAGGCGAGGCCGGCAGCGGTGTCTCGACCCTGCTGGGCATGTTGTCCATGTCCCTGGTCGGGGACTATGAACTGATTCGCCTGGACGGCGCCGAGGAGCTGGGCGCCAACGCGGTGGTGGACGCCATGCTGGTGCATTTCGATATCGAGCGCGCCGATCTGGCCGATACCCTTAAGCAGACGCTCGCCGATACCAGCCTGGTGATCGTGGTGGATAACGCCCACCTGGCGCCCGCCGAGGCCCTGGCTACCATGGCCTCGCTGAAAACCAAGCTCGGGCAGCGCCTGACCTATGTGTTCGGCGGCGAGCCGGGCAGCACCGAGCATCTGCGCGATGCCGGACTGAGTGTCGACGACGTGCTGGTGTTGCCGCCGCTGGACGCGGACGACGTGGTGGCTTTCGCCGACCAGGGTTTCGCGCTGGCGCTGGACGACTCGCAAGCCCGGGAACTGAGTGAGGAAAGCGACGGCCGTATCGCGGCGCTGCTGCCGATGCTGGAAGCGAAGGCCGGCGGCGGTGGCGGCCTGGCCGGCAAGCCGCTGCCCTGGCGGCACGGCCTGGCGGTGGGCGCGCTGATCCTGGTGGTGTTGGTATTGTGGCTGGCCAGCGGCGGCGACGACGAAGCCGGTGAGGATCAGGTGGTCGCGTTGGATCTGCCCAAGGAGCCGGCCACTGAAGCCCCGGCGCCGTCGGAGCCGGCCCCCCGGCCGGAGCGGAACCAGGATGGGGCGGCCAGCGGTGAGCGGGCCGATCCGGAAAGCACCCGCCGCGCCCTGGCTGAGTATCATGATTCCGCTCGCGCCTTTGAGAAGGCGGAAAACGTGCCGGAGGAGGAGACCGTGAAGCCGGCACCGGAAGAGGCCCGCACGCCGCCGGCACCGGAGGCACCGGAGCCTGCCGGTGAGCAGACCGCGGCCACTGAGACCACGCCTTCCGAGCCGCCCGCCCAGAGCCGCCCGGAGCCCGCCGAAACGGCGGAGGAAGAAGCGCCGACCACCGTGTCCGGTGGCGAGCCGCAACTGTCCGGTCTCGATGCCCGTCTCGGTTACCAGCAGGAAGATTGGCTGGCCACCCGCGACGACGGTGAGTGGTTCCTGCAGTTGGTCGCCACCGGCCGGGAAGACGGCGCGCGTGGGGTACTTGACCAGATCGACCGTAACGGCGCCTACTACCGGGCGGAACGAGGTGACGACCTGGTCTACCTGGTGCTGGCGGGGCCCTATCCCAGCCGTGACGCGGCTTTGGCGGCCCGTGACGCGCTGCCCGAGGCGTTGCGGCGGGGCGGTCCCTTCCCACGGGAAATGGCGTCGATACGCAAGGAATTGCGTTAAATTCGCCCGGAGCGCTGTCCATTCGGCACTGTGCGGTCCGGGCAGTGCCTTCTTCCCGTTTGTGGCTGATCGGCGCAAAGTGTAGAATGCACATCCCTTTTTTGCCGTCGCCGTCGTTTCGACGCCTGTTCCGCCTTCTGTAAGTCTCTGAATTTCAAGAGGAAAGGTTTTGATGCAGCAGAATTCCAAGCTGGTGCGTGGGCTCTATGAGCCCGGAGAATTCCGGGACAACTGTGGTTTCGGCCTGATCTCCCATATGGAGGGCAAGGCCAGCCACGAGCTCCTGCAAACCGCGATCGAAGCACTCACCTGCATGACCCACCGTGGCGGCATTAATGCCGATGGAAAAACCGGTGACGGCTGCGGGCTGTTGCTGAAAAAGCCCGACTCCTTCTTCCGCAAGGTGGCCGAAGAGCAGGGCATCGACCTGCCCGAGACCTACGCGGTGGGTATGGTATTCACCCATCCGGATGCCGAGCGCGCCCGCGCCCAGAAAGCGGTGCTGCAGGAGCAGATGGAAGCCCAGGGCGTGAACGTGCTGGGCTGGCGGGAAGTGCCCACGGATCCGTCCTGTCTGGGCGACCTGGCCAAGCAGTCCCTGCCCGGTTTCCATCAAGTGCTGGTGGCCGCCGAGGGCGACAGCGACGATCAGCTTAACCGTCGCTTGTTCTTCGCCCGCCGGCACGCGGAGAAGCGCATCGAAGCGGACGGCTACTTCTACGTCTGCTCCCTGTCCTCGGCGGTGGTCTCCTATAAAGGCCTGATGATGCCGGTGGATCTGCCGGCGTTCTATCCCGATCTCAGCGACGAGAGCATGGAAACCGCCATCGTGGTGTTCCACCAGCGGTTCTCCACCAACACCTCGCCGCAGTGGCCGCTGGCCCAGCCGTTCCGCTACCTGGCGCACAACGGTGAGATCAACACCATCCAGGGCAACCGCAACTGGGCGCTGGCGCGGGAAAACAAGTTCGAGAACGAGCTGCTGCCCAACCTCAGCGACCTGAGCCCGCTGGTCAACCGGGAAGGTTCCGACTCCTCCAGCATGGACAACATGCTGGAAGTGCTGGTGTCCGGTGGCATGGATCTGTTCCGCGCGGTGCGCATGATGGTGCCGCCGGCCTGGCAGAACGTGGAAACCATGGACGCGGATCTGCGCGCCTTCTACGAATATAACTCCATGCACATGGAGCCCTGGGACGGCCCCGCCGGCCTGGTGATGACCGACGGTCGCCATGCGGTCTGCATGCTCGACCGCAACGGCCTGCGCCCGGCCCGCTGGGTGATCACCAAGAACGGCTTTATCACGCTGTCCTCGGAGATCGGCGTCTACAGCTATCAGCCGGAAGACGTGGTTGCCAAGGGCCGTGTCGGCCCCGGTCAGATTCTCGCCGTGGACATCGAGAAGGGCGAGTTGCTGCACACCAGCGACATCGACAACCGTCTCAAAGTGCGCCATCCGTACCGTCAGTGGCTCAAGGAAAGCGCGCTGCGCATTGAAGCCAACTACGACCACGAGGTGGAGCGCACCGACGACGTTGATCCGCAGGATCTGCTCAGCTACCAGAAGTTCTTCCAGATCAGCTTCGAGGAGCGTGATCAGGTGATCCGCCCGCTGGCGGAAGCCGGCCAGGAAGCCACCGGTTCCATGGGCGACGACACCCCCATGGCGGTGCTCAGCGAGCGCCAGCGCCCGCTCTATGATTATTTCCGGCAGCAGTTCGCCCAGGTTACCAACCCGCCCATCGATCCGCTTCGCGAAGCGATCGTTATGAGCCTGGAAACCTGTGTGGGCTCGGAACGGAATGTGTTCGAGGAAACCTCCGACCACGCCGACCGGGCGATTCTGTCCACGCCGGTGCTGTCCCATTCCAAGTTCACCAACCTGCTGAAGATCGATCGGCCCGGCTACAGCCATGCCCGTCTGTCACTGCATTACCAGCCCGATCAGGGCCTGGAAAGCGCGGTCAAGGCGCTGTGCGAGCAGGCCGCCCAGGCGGTGCGCGACGGCAAGATTATTCTGGTGCTGTCGGACCACGGCATTCAGCAGGACCAGCTCACTATCCACGCGCTGATGGCCACCGGCGCGGTGCACCACCACCTGACCGCCTGCGGCCTGCGCAGTGACGCGAACATCGTGGTGGAAACCGCCACCGCCCGGGACGCGCACCATTTCGCGGTGCTGTTCGGTTTCGGCGCCACCGCCGTCTACCCCTACCTCACCTACGACGTGATCGCGGACATGGTGAAGAGCGGGGAACTGATCGGCGACCCGGTGGAGCTGCAGAAAAACTTCCGCAAGGGCATCAACAAAGGCTTGATGAAGATCCTCTCCAAGATGGGGATCTCCACCATTACCTCCTACCGTGGCGCGCAGCTTTTCGAAGCGGTGGGCATCGCCAGCGACGTGGTGGACCTGTGCTTCCGCGGTGTGCAGAGCCGCATTGAAGGCGCCGGCTTCGAGGACTTCGAGAACGATCAGAAGATCATCGCCAAGGACGCCTGGAAGCAACGTAAGCCGATCGATCCGGGCGGCGTGCTCAAGTACATCCACGGCAAGGAGTACCACGCCTTCAATCCGGACGTGATCCATGCCCTGCACCGGGCCACCCAGGACGGCGACTACGACGCTTATAAAGAGTACGCGGCGCTGGTTAACGACCGTCCCATTGCCACCCTGCGCGACCTGTTGCACGTGCGCCAGGATGTGCCGGCGATTGATCTGGATGAGGTCGAGCCGATCGAAAACATTCTGCCGCGCTTCGACTCCGCGGGCATGTCCCTGGGCGCGCTCAGCCCGGAGGCCCACGAGGCCATCGCCACGGCGATGAACCGCCTGGGCGGGCGCTCCAACTCCGGTGAAGGCGGCGAAGACCCGGCCCGTTTCGGCACCGAGCGTGTCTCCAAGATCAAGCAGATCGCCTCCGGCCGTTTCGGCGTGACCCCGCATTACCTGGTCAACGCGGAAGTGCTGCAGATCAAGGTGGCCCAGGGCGCCAAGCCCGGCGAGGGCGGCCAGCTGCCTGGGGGCAAGGTGAACGCTCTGATTGCCCGCCTGCGGCACTCGGTGCCCGGCGTGACCCTGATTTCACCGCCGCCGCACCACGATATCTATTCCATCGAGGATCTGGCGCAGCTGATTTTCGACCTCAAACAGGTCAATCCGGCGGCGCAGGTGTCGGTGAAGCTGGTGTCCGAGCCCGGCGTCGGCACGGTGGCCTCCGGCGTGGCCAAGGCCTACGCCGACCTGATCACCATCTCCGGTTACGACGGCGGCACCGCGGCCAGTCCGCTGACCTCGATCCGTTACGCCGGTTCGCCCTGGGAGCTGGGGCTGTCCGAGGCGCATCAGGCACTGCGCGCCAATGATTTGCGTGACAAGATCCGCCTGCAGACCGACGGCGGCCTGAAGACCGGCCTGGACGTGATCAAGGCGGCTATTCTGGGCGCAGAGTCGTTTGGTTTCGGCACCGTGCCGATGGTGGTGCTGGGCTGTAAGTACCTGCGTATCTGCCACCTGAACAACTGCGCCACCGGCGTCGCCACCCAGCGGGACGATCTGCGCCAGGAGCACTTCATCGGCGCTCCGGAGCTGCTGATCAATTACTTCACCTTCGTGGCGCGGGAAGTGCGTGAACTGCTCGCGGCACTCGGCGTGAAGAGTCTGCCGGACCTGATCGGCCGCACCGATCTGCTCGAGCGCATCGAGGGCAAGACCGACAAGCAGAAGCGTCTTGATCTGACCCCGATGCTGCGCAACGATCATATCGCCGCGGACAAGCCGACCCATTGTCAGGTGGAGCGCAACGAGCCGTTCGACGAAGGCGCGCTCAACCGCAAGATGGTGGAGGAAATGCGCACCGCCGTGGCGAACAAATCAGGCGGTTCCTTCCATTACACCATTACCAACTGCGACCGTTCGGTGGGCGCCACGGTGTCCGGTGAAATCGCCAAGCACCACGGCAACCTGGGCATGGACCAGGCGCCGATCCGCGCGCGCTTCACCGGCACCGCCGGGCAGAGCTTCGGTGTTTTCAATGCCGGCGGTCTGCACCTGTACCTGGAAGGCGACGCCAACGACTACGTGGGCAAGGGCATGGCCGGCGGCAAGCTGGTGATCCGTCCGCCCAAGGGCAGCCCGTTCAAGACCCAGGACACGGCGATTATCGGTAATACCTGCCTGTATGGGGCCACCGGCGGCAAGCTGTTCGCCTCCGGCACCGCCGGCGAGCGCTTCGGCGTGCGGAACTCCGGCGTGCACGCCGTGGTGGAAGGCTCCGGCGACCATTGCTGTGAGTACATGACCGGCGGCTGCGTTACCGTACTGGGCCGCACCGGACATAACTTTGGTGCCGGCATGACCGGCGGCTTCGCCTATGTACTGGATGAAGACAACGATTTCTTCGACCGTGTGAACCCGGAATTGATTGAGCTGCACCGCATCAGCTCCGAGTCCACCGAATCCCACCGCAGCCATCTGCGCCACGTGATTCATGAATTCGTGGAAGAGACCGGCAGCGAATGGGGTCAGTACATTCTTGATAATTTCGATGCCATGAGCCGTAAGTTCTGGCTGGTGAAGCCCAAGGCCGCCAGTCTCGAAGATCTGCTCAAGAGCACGCGTGCGAATCCGGCATAACGGGGAACAACATGGCTGAACGTTTAAACAACCATTTCCAGTTTCTTGATGTCCCCCGGGTGGACCCGAAGAAGAAGGACATCGAGCAGCGCAAGGACCGCTACGAAGAAATCTACTACCCGTATGAAACCCGGGAAGTGGAGCATCAGGCGCACCGTTGTCTGCATTGCGGTAACCCGTACTGCGAGTGGAAGTGCCCGGTGCACAACTACATCCCCAACTGGTTGAAGCTGATCAGCGAAGGCAACCTGATGGAAGCCGTGGAGTTGGCGCATCAGACCAACTCCCTGCCGGAAGTCTGCGGCCGGGTGTGCCCCCAGGACCGTCTCTGTGAAGGTGCCTGTACGCTGAATGACGGGTTCGGCGCGGTGACCATCGGCGCCACCGAGAAATACATCGCCGACACCGCCTTGGCCATGGGCTGGCGCCCGGATATGTCCAAGGTGGTGTGGACCGACAAGAAGGTCGCGGTGATCGGCGCCGGCCCGGCGGGTATCGGCTGCGCCGACGTGTTGGTGCGCAACGGCGTCAAGCCGGTGGTGTTCGACCGCTATCCGGAAATCGGTGGCCTGCTGACCTTCGGTATTCCCGAGTTCAAGCTGGAAAAACCGGTGATGACCAAGCGCCGGGAAGTGTTCGAGGGCATGGGCATCGAGTTCCGCCTGAACACCGATGTCGGCACCGACGTGACCATCGACGAGTTGCTCGAGGACTACGACGCGGTGTTCATGGGCATGGGCACCTACACCTACATGAAAGGCGGTTTCCCCGGTGAGGATCTGGACGGCGTTCACGAAGCGCTGCCGTTCCTGGTCGCCAACGCCAACCGCAACCTGGGTTTTGAAAAAGACCCGGCGGATTTCATCGACGTGAGCAATAAGCGCGTGGTGGTGCTGGGCGGCGGCGATACCGCCATGGACTGTAACCGCACCTCGATCCGTCAGGGCGCCGACAGCGTGGTCTGCGCCTATCGCCGTGATGAGGAAAACATGCCCGGCTCCCGCCGGGAAGTGGCCAACGCCAAGGAAGAGGGCGTGCAGTTCCTCTTCAACCGTCAGCCGATCGAAGTGGTTGGCGAGAACGGTAAGGTGGTGGGCGTCAAGGTGGTGGAGACCAAGCTCGGCGAACCGGACAACAACGGCCGCCGTCGCCCGGAACCGATTCCGGACAGCGAAGAAGTGCTGCCCGCCGACGCGGTGATCGTGGCGTTCGGTTTCCGTCCCAGTCCGTCCGACTGGTTTGACGCCAAGAACGTGATCACCGACGACGCCGGCCGTGTCACCGCCGTGGAAAAGCAGGCCTTCCCGTTCCAGACCAGCAACGAGAAGATCTTCGCCGGCGGCGATATGGTGCGTGGGTCCGACCTGGTGGTCACCGCCATCTGGGAAGGCCGCGAAGCGGCTAAGGGCATCCTCGATTACCTGGACGTTTAGGAGCCTCGAGCGGGCCTGAACGTGGACTCCGTTACGACCTGAAGGTCGTAACCCCTTCGGGGCCAACGCCATTTTGGCCCCGACTCCGCGTTGCACCTCCTTGACGTGCCGTCAGCACGCCTGCGTCGGCGCGCCTTGATTCGGAACCAAAATGGCATTGGCGGATTCACGTTCAGGCCCGCTCGAGGCTCCCGTATCCGCTTCCAAACGTAGGAATATTTATGCAAGCGCCGCTGAAGAACGACCGTTTGTTGAAAGCCCTGGCCCGCCAGCCGGTGGACCGCACGCCGATCTGGATGATGCGCCAGGCCGGTCGATATCTGCCGGAGTATCGGGCTACCCGGGAGCGGGCCGGGTCCTTTATGGACCTGTGCCGCAACGCGGAGCTGGCCTGCGAGGTAACGCTGCAGCCGTTGGAGCGGTACCCGCTGGACGCGGCGATCCTGTTCTCCGACATTCTCACCATTCCCGATGCCATGGGGCTGGGCCTGTACTTCGAGCCCGGTGAAGGACCCAAATTCCGCAAGACGGTGCGCACCGAGCAAGAGATCGCCGCGCTGCCGGTACCGGACGCCGAAGCGGACCTGGATTACGTGATGCGCGCGGTGAGCACCATCCGCCGGGCGTTGAACGGCCGGGTACCTCTGATCGGTTTCACCGGCAGTCCCTGGACGCTCGCCACCTACATGGTGGAAGGCGGCCCCAGTAAGGACTTTCGTCACCTGAAAGGCATGGTGTACAGCCGCCCCGAGCTGGCCCATGCGCTGCTCGACAAACTGGCCCGGGCGGTCACCGACTACCTGAACGCTCAGATCCGCCATGGCGCCCAGGTGGTGCAGATTTTCGATACCTGGGGTGGCGCTTTGTCCGCGGAGGCTTACCAGGCGTTCTCGCTGCGCTATATGCAGCGCATCGTCGACGGGCTGGAGCCGGATGCGGAGGGCCGCAAAGTGCCGGTGATCCTGTTCACCAAGAATGGCGGGCTGTGGCTGGAATCGATGGCTGATACCGGCTGTGATGCGCTGGGTCTGGACTGGACCATCAACATTGGCGAGGCACGTCGGCGTGTCGGCGATCGGGTGGCGCTGCAGGGCAACATGGACCCGGCGGTGCTGTACGCCTCGCCGGCGGCGATTCGCGCCGAGGTGGCGCGGATTTTCGACGACTTCGGCGATCACCCGGGGCATATCTTCAATCTGGGGCACGGCATCACGCCGGAAGTGGACCCGGAGCACGCCAAGGCGTTTATCGAAGCGGTGGTGGAGTTGGGCGAGCGCCAATGAAAAGCGCGGCCCGAAGGCCGCGCGTGATTTCCAGACTCTCATGTCGGAATCGTACTCCCGGGCTCCTTGCCTCATCAGAGTACGATTTCAGGCTAGCTCTGACGTACAAAGTCTGTCAATACGCCTTTGCGAAAGCGGCAACTAATTGCTGAAGCCGTTTTGACCTTTTCCGGAATCGGCTCAAGCACCGATTTTGCGCAGCTGATAAACGTTGTGCGTCAGCGCCACCACTTCGCCTTTCTCGTCCTTGATCTCGGTATCCCATTCGAAATCGCACTTGCCGTTGGCGTCCGCCTCGGCCTGGATGCGCTCGATTTCCTCATCGGTGATACGCACTTCCACGGTTACATCAGTGGTGGCCGGACGACGGAAGCGGATCCGCATGTCCTTGACGATCGGATAAAAGCGCCGCGTGTCGAAGGACGACATATAGATCACGCCGCCGGGCAGTTCCGCCACGGTGTAAAGGGCGCCCGCGTACATGATGCCGACATGATTCAGATTGGGGGCCAGAGGCATCATCATCTTGCAGTAGCCGCGGTCCACCTCCAGGGTTTTGGCGCCGCAGCGCTCCACGAAGGGAAAGGTTTTATCGGACGCCGCTTTGATCTGTTCTTTTTGCTCTTCGCTTAAAGCCATGGGTCTCTCCTGATTGCCGTGACCCATGCTAGCAAAGGGGGCGGGCGGCACGGCTGTCGCGAAGCGACAGCCGGATGATGCTTCCGGTCACCGACGGTCAGGTGAGGGGCTGAATGTCGGCGGTGGGAAAGTCGAGACGGAAGTCCGGCAGGTGTACCGCCCCCCGGCCACGGCCATGCTGCAGCTGCGGGAAATCGTCGCCGTTGCCCCAGGCGTCGCCGAGGCCGGCAAGGCCCAGGCGGCCCCGCACCGAGGGAGCGAACAAAAATCGTCGGTTATCGCGCACCTGGCCCAGCCGGCGCCAGCGTTCGGGCAGCCAGGGCCCGAGCACCGGCAGGGCCGGGCCGCGCCGTGTCAGCGTCAGGCGAGCGATGTCCCGGTCCTGATAGCGCACGGTGACGCGCTCGCCATTGCGCACCGGCTCCACCCGGAACGACGCCACCCGTTTATCCAGCCCCCAGTTGCGGTTGCCGTTGGCGGCGCTGTCCTCGCTGGAGACATAGATGCGGCCGATCGTCCAGCGCCGGCGGCCGTCCGGAAACCGGCAGGGGCCGGGCATGAACAACAACTCCCGGTACGGGCCCACCTCCGATCGCTGATAATCGACGAACATCACCACGCCGAGACCGCCGGTGGCGGGGCCGAGCACCCCGGCGGTGCCGCCCTGGTCGCGGCGTATTGTCTGGGGCAGGGCCAGGGCGGCCACGTAGGCGTGGCCTCGGAGCGTCCAGGGGGCGGGGGCGTCCATCGCGGGGTCAGGTCCTTTTGTCGAACAGCGCGTCGGTCTTCGCCGCGCAGATGAAGTCATTGCGGTGCAGGCCGCCGATCTTGTGGGTCCACCAGGTCACCGTCACCTTGCCATATTCGGTGAGCAGAGCAGGGTGGTGCCCTTCCTGTTCCGCCAGATCGCCCACCTGGTTCGTGAACGACAGAGCCTGGGCGAAGTCCTTGAATTTGAACTGACGCTGCAGTTTCTCCTCGCCGTCTTCCTCCACCTGTTTCCAGTCCGGGATCTCGCCGCGCAGCGTGTCCGCCTCTTCATCGCTGATGCGGGGCGCGTCGGCACGGCAGGCTTCGCAATGCTGTTGCTGTAATGCCATGGGGAATCCTCCTTGTTGCGGGCACCTTCAAGGCTACAAGCTGCAAGCCGCAAGCTCCAAGCAAGACTTGGCGATCCGCGTTTCAACCTCTGCCCAGCAAATCCCGGGCAATGGCGATCACCTGCATCTCGTCGGTGCCGGCGTAGATCTGCAGAATCTTGGCGTCGCGCATCAACTGCTCCACGCGGGATTCGCGCATGTAGCCGTAGCCGCCGTGCACCTGAACCGCCTCGGTGGAGACTTCCATGGCGGTCTGCGCGGCGTAGAGCTTCATCGCCGACGCCTCCGCCAGGCTCATCTGTTTGCCGGCGGCGGTCATCTCGATATAGCGGAACACCATGTTCTGCAGGTTGGCGCGCGCCACTTCCATTTTAGCCAGTTTCAACTGAATCAGCTGGTTGTCGCCGATCGGACGGCCGAACTGAGCCCGGTCCCGGGCGTAGCCGGTGGACAGTTCCAGAGCGCGCTCCACCATACCCAGGGCCATGGCCGCCACGCCGGCCCGCTCCTGCATGAAGGTGGCCTTGGCGCCGGAGCGGCCGTAGCCGGTTTCGCTGCCGCCCAGCAGGCGGTCGGCGCCCACCTTGAGATCGCTGAAGAACAATTCGCCCGTGGGGGAAGAGCCGATGCCCATCTTCTTGAACGGCTTCGACTGCTCCAGACCTTCCATCCCGGCGTCGAGAATAAAGGACACGATCTTGCGGTCCTTGGGTTCCACGCCTTCCTCGTCGAGCTTGCAGATCAGCACGATGGTGTCCGCGTAGGGCCCGTTGGTGATCCAGGTCTTGCTGCCGTTGATGATGTAGCCGCCGTTGCCGTCGCGGCGCGCCAGGGTTTTCATCTGACCGAAGGCGTCGGAGCCGGAATTGGGCTCGGAGATTGCCCAGGCGCCGACTTTTTCCAGAGTCAGCAGCGGCAGCGCCCAGCGTTCCTTCTGTTCGATGGTGCCCTTGCTCATGATGGCGCCGCCGGTGAGCCCCATGGATACACCCATGGCGGTGACCAGCCCCTGGGCATGGCGACTCAGCTCAATGATCGGGATCATGGTCATCGCCGCCTGATCGCCGGCGCCTTCGGAAGGTCCGTCTTTCTTTTTGGTGGGCGCGTCCTCGCCGTTTTCGGCGGCGGCCTTTTCGCGGGCGATCTGCTTCTCGTAGTTCTGCGTCGCCATCACATCCATGCCGAAGGTCTTAATCATCTTGCGCAGGATGTCGTAGGGCGGCACGCCGTTGTATTCGATATCGTCCAGGTTGGGCACCACTTCCTTGGCCACGAAGTCGCGCACCATCTTCTGGATCATCTGCTGTTGTTCGTTCCACTCGATCATCAGGGTTCCCAGGCAATCAATGAATTTAGGACTGTCCGGAAAGCTATCAGGCGCCCGGCGGGCCGTCATTGATCAAGGGGAGCGGCGGGCTTGATGGAAAAGGTCAGGACGCCGGCCGGATCACGTCGATGCGGGGGACCGGCTCGTAGGTGACACCCATGATCAAGGCGCCGGGTCCGGCGCTGGAAGCGGCCATGTCGATGTCCTGGGGGCGCAGGCGCGGATGGCTGCCGTCCAGGAATTTCTTCGCCGCGAACGCGTTGCGGGTACGCTCGCGGGCCTGTTCCAGGCTGATGCCCTCGCCGCCCAGCAGGCCGCGGATGTATTCGGCGCAGGCCACGTCCTCGTCGCCGGTGGGATGGGAGGCCACCAGCACCACGGTGTCCGGATTCTGTTCGCGGATGTAGTCCGCGGTTGCTTCGGCGTTGATCAGCGCGGCGACCAGCACTTGACGGCTGTCGCGGGCACGCAGGGTGGCGGCCACGCCGTTGGTGGTGCGCATGATCAGGTAGCGGTCGCGAACGTCGGTGTGGCGGATCTCCCAGGGTGAGTTGCCATGGTCGAAGCCCTCGATGGGCAGGGCCTGTACCTCGCCCACCAGCAGGCCTTCCCGGTAGTCTTCCCGCAGCCGGAACGCATCGTCGGCGCTGGATACCGGGTAGATATGGCTGGCGCCGCCCACGAACGCTTCATGGCTGGTGGTGAAGGCGCGTATCACGTCGATGATCACGGTGATGCCGTTGATGTTGTGCGGCGGGTTATGCCCTTGGGCGATGCTGATTTTCATGGGCGCGACCGTTTGCGGAACGAAGGGGGCATTATGACGGACGCGTGGTGCCTGATGCCAGACGGGCGAAAATGACGTCTCTGGGAGTCTGCCGGCCGCCTTGATGGGGTTAGCGCTCTTGCCGCAGGGTTCGCGCCAGGGCCCAGACGCGGACTTCCTCGGCGCCGCCTTCGAGCAGGGCGCGGCTGGCGGCACGGGCGGAGGTGCCGGTGGTCATGACGTCGTCGATCAGCAGGATACGCCGGTAGCGGGCGCCGGGGCGCGCGACGAAGGCGTGGCGCAGATTTCGTACCCGTTCCACGCGGCCCAGCCCCTGTTGGTGGCCGGTGGGCCGGTGGCGAACCAGCAATGGCGACACCGGTCGCCGCCAATGGCGAGCAAGTATCAAAGCCAGCCGCTCCGCCTGGTCGAATCCCCTCGCCAGCCGGCGGCGCCAATGGGCGGGCAAGGGACAGAGCACTTCCGCGTCGGGCCAGGGTATCGGCTGCTCACGCAGCAAGGGTTCCAGAGCACGCTCCGCCGGCAGGCAGCTCTTGTGCTTGTAGGCGTTGATCAGCCGGTCCAGGGGAAACTGATAGGCCCAGTGGCAGTAAGTGTTGGTGAACGGCGGCGGATGGCGCAGGCAGCGCCCGCACAATGAGCCGCCGTCGGTGCCGGGCAGTCCGCACCGGCAAAGCGGGTGGTACAGGGCGCCACCGTCGCGCAACTCGGTGGTGCACAGCCGGCATAGGCCCTGCTGGCTGCGGCGGCCGCACAGCAGACAGGGCTCGGCAAGATCGAACAACATCCGTGTTCTCCTTCGTCTCCCTTGATGTGTCAGGGCCTATGATTGTTCCGGCGCGCGCCTTCGCCCAGCCGACATCCTCGCAAAGATGTGTAGGCGTTGGCTGGAATTCCGGTAAGTCGAGGCTCCGCCGGCATGAAGGTTTCACGTATCTTTGACATGAAGATAAGAATGGTTATCATTGCGGCCCAGTGACGTAGCCAGGTTTCCCCCAGCCATCGTCGAGAAAACATTAACTGGGGGACCACTATCTATGTCCGCGTTACGTTTTTCCCGCCTTTCCCTGTGTCTGATTCTGGCCGGCGGCCCGGCCCTGCACGCCACCGCCGACGACACCGAGAACACCCATCAGCTGGACACCATCGACGTGGTCGGCGCGTCCGTGGACGGTTACGACGCCGGCATGACCACGGAAGGGTCCGGCAGCTATACCAGCGGTGCCAGCAACACCGCGACCCGTATGGTGCTGTCTCCCCGGGAGACTCCCCAGTCGGTTACCGTGATAACCCGCGAGCAAATGGAGGATTTCGGGCTCAACAGCGTCGCCGAGGTGATGCGGCGGACCCCCGGTGTCACCGTCAACGCCCAGGATACCGAGCGGCTCACCTTCAGTGCCCGCGGGTTTGAGATCACGAATTTCCTCTACGACGGTATGCCGTCCATGCGCAGCAGCACCTTGGGCAAGCAGAGCGCCCACGCGGACACTTTTATCTATGATCGGGTGGAAGTGTTGCGCGGCGCCAGCGGCCTGCTGCACGGCATCGGCAACCCGTCCGCCACCATCAACCTGGTGCGCAAGACGCCGACCCGGGAATTCGCCGGTCAGGTGGGCCTGGAGGCGAACAGCTGGAACGGTTACCGGGGCGAGCTGGATGTGGGGGGGCCGCTGACGGAGGGTGGCCGGATGCGTGGCCGTTTTGTCAGCGCCTACGAGCAGGGCGAATCCTTCCTGGATCACTACGAGAACGAAAAGCAGGTGTTCTACGGGGTGGTCGAAGCGGACCTCTCCGATAACACCATGATCACTCTGGGCGTGGATTCCATGGACTATGACCCGGAAGGTTCCACCTGGGGTGGCGTGCCGTTGTTCTACAGCGACGGCGGCATCGCCGACCTGGACCGGGACATCAACCCGGCCACCGATTGGAGCAGTTGGGCCCAGGAGGCCCGCACCGCCTTCGTCAACCTGGAACACCAGTTCAGCAGCGGCTGGTACGGCAAGCTCGCCTACACCTACCAGGAAAACAACTACGATGCCGAGTTGGCCTCCGCCGGCGGCGGCACCCTGAACCGCGACGGCAGCGGTCTGACGTTCTGGTCGGGCCGCTACCAGGAAGATAAGCGGCAGCATACCTTCGACGCCTACGCCAACGGCCCCTTCGAACTGTTCGGCCGGCAGCATGAGCTGGTCGTTGGCGCCAGCCATTCTCGTACCAAGGTCGACTACATCGGTCAGCCCTCGGTAGGTTTCGACAGCACTCTGGACAACCTCTTTACCTGGGACGGGGACCGGGCAAAACCGCTGTGGGGCGACGTTAACGCCGATGAAAACGAGCGTGCCTCGCAAACCGGCTTGTACGCCACCGCCCGCTTTAAACCCACCGATGAGCTGGCGGTAATCACCGGCGCCCGGGTGGTGGACTGGCGGGTTGACCGGGACGGCTTCAACTGGAGTGGTCATTTCGCGGAACGCTACCAGGAAAACGGTGAAGTGGTGCCCTTCGCCGGCCTGGTCTACGACCTCACGGAGCGTCACTCCGTCTACGCCAGCTACACCAGTATTTTCCAGCCCCAGACCGTGCGGGACCTCAACAACCGGATTCTTGATCCGGAAGAGGGCAACAGTTACGAAGCGGGCTTGAAGAGCGAGTTCCGCGGCGGCCGCCTGAACACCGGCGTGGCGGTATTCAGGGTGGAGCAGGACAACCTGGCCGAGGGCACCGGCGAGCCGATCCCCGGCGGGCCGCCGAATTCCGAGGCCTACCGGGCCGTGGACGGGGCTCGAACCAACGGCTTTGAGCTCACCGCCTCCGGCGAGATTTTGCCACGCTGGCAACTGCTGGCCGGCTATACCCATCGGGTCACCGAGGACCCGGACGGCGACGAGCTGAACACCACCTCGCCGGAAGAGATGGTGCGTCTGTCCACCCGCTACCGTCTGAGCGGCCGGTTGGAGGGTCTGACGGTAGGGGCCGGCGTGGCCTGGCAGAACGAAATTTATGCTTTCGTCACCCGCCCCGGCCAGAGCGGCGATTACAAGTTCGTCCAGGACAGCTACACCCTGGTGGACCTGATGGCCCGATACCGCTTCAGCCCGGCCCTGGCGATCACCGCCAATGTCAGCAACCTCACCGACGAGAAGTACTACAACAATCTGGGCTTCTATAACGGCGGCTATTACGGAGACGCCCGTCAGTACAGCCTCAAGCTCAACTACAATTTCTAAGAGGCGTTCGCGAGAGGCGATCAATAAATAACCATTGGTTAACCTTATTACACCTGGGAAGTTGACAGGGGCGGGGGTGCTGCTAGTCTGATGCGGACTGTTCAGAGAGAGTCCATCATGACCGTAGCCGCCGCCACCCCCCTGTCCGAAGCCGCCCCGAACGCCGTACGCCATGACTGGCATCGCGGTGAGATCGAAGCGCTGTTCGCCCTGCCGTTCAACGATCTGATATTCCGGGCCGCCGCCGTGCACCGCCAGTATTTCGATCCCAATGCCGTGCAGGTGAGCACGCTGTTGTCGATCAAAACCGGCGCCTGCCCGGAGGACTGCAAGTACTGCTCCCAGTCCGGTCACTACAACACCGAGCTGGAGAAGGAGAAGCTGCTTGAGGTGGAGCGGGTGCTGGAAGAAGCGCGCGCCGCCAAGGAAAAGGGCGCCTCGCGGTTCTGCATGGGGGCCGCCTGGCGCAGCCCGCGCGCCAAGGACATGCCCTATGTCCTGGACATGGTGCGCCAGGTGAAATCCCTGGGGCTGGAAACCTGCATGACCCTGGGCATGCTCGACGAAGGGCAGGCGCAAAGCCTGGCCGAGGCCGGCCTGGACTATTACAACCACAACCTGGATACCTCGCCGGAATACTACGGCCAGGTGATCACCACCCGTACCTACAGCGATCGCCTCACCACCCTGGCCAATGTGCGTGACGCCGGTATGAAGGTGTGCTGTGGCGGTATCGTCGGCATGGGAGAGAACCGTAACGACCGGGTCGGCCTGCTGCAGCAGCTGGCTAACCTACCGGAACATCCGGAATCGGTGCCGATCAACATGCTGGTCAAGATCGAAGGGACGCCGCTGTCGGATGTGGACGATCTGGACCCGTTCGAGTTCGTGCGCACCGTGGCCGTGGCGCGGATTCTGATGCCCGCGTCCTACGTGCGGCTGGCCGCCGGGCGTCAGGAAATGAACGATGAGGCCCAGGCCCTGTGTTTCATGGCCGGCGCCAATTCCATGTTCTACGGCGAGCGTCTGCTGACCACCGACAACCCGGAAGCCAGCCACGACCACCAGCTGTTCAAGCGCCTGGGTATTCACTCCCTGGACCCGCGGCACGAAGCCTCCGACGAGGCTCACGAGGAGGCCCTGCGCCAGCAAGTGGCGGAGAACGAAGCGGCGCAAAGTGGCCTCTATCACGACGCCCTGGCCTACGGCGGGCAGGGCCGGCGCGGCGCCAAGCATGTGCTGGACAAGGATACCGGCCGTCCCGCCCATCGGAAGATGGACGCCTGAACCGCGCGGAGTCGCCTCTTGGCTTTCGATCTGAAGGCGCGCCTGGACGAGCGGCGCGCCCGGCAGCGCTTCCGCCAGCCGACGCTGTTGGATGGCCCCTGTGGCCGCGCGGCGGTGGTGGGCGGCCGTGAACACCTGAATTTCTGCGCCAACGACTACCTGGGCCTGGCCAACGACCCGGATGTGGTGGCGGCGTTCCGCGACGCCGCCGACCGCTGGGGCGTGGGCAGTGGCGCTTCCCACCTGGTGTGCGGGCACCAGCGTCCGCACCAAATGTTGGAAGAGGCTTTGGCGGCCCATACCGGCCGCGAGCGCGCGCTGCTGTTCTCCACCGGCTATATGGCCAATATCGGCGCCATCACCGCCCTGGTCGGCAAGGGCGACGCCCTGTTCCAAGACCGTCTTAACCACGCTTCCCTGTTGGACGCCGGCCTGCTCAGCGGCGCCCGCTTCCGCCGCTTCGCCCACAACGACGCCGGGGCCCTGGCCGGACAACTGGCCCGCGGTGACGCCGAACGCAAGCTGGTGGTCACCGACGGCGTGTTCAGCATGGACGGCGACCAGGCGCCCCTGGCCGCCTATCTGGATGCCTGCGAGGCGGGCGATGCCTGGCTGATGGTGGACGATGCCCATGGTCTGGGCGTGTTGGACGGCCAGGGACGGGGCACCGCGTTCGCGCAGGGGGTCAACGGGCGGGTGCCGGTGTACATGGGCACCCTGGGCAAGGCGCTGGGGACCGCCGGCGCCTTCGTGGCCGGCTCCAATGAGTTGATCGAAACCCTGATTCAGTTCGCCCGTACCTACGTCTACACCACCGCCATGCCCGCCCCCGTGGCCGCCGCCACCCTGGTGAGCCTGGACAAAGCGCGCCGCGAACCCTGGCGCCGTGAGCATCTCGGTACGTTGATCCAACGGTTCCGCCGCGGCGCCGCTGAATTGGGGTACACCCTGATGGATTCCGGTACGCCCATCCAGCCGATCTTGATCGGCGACGACGGCGCCGCGATGGCCCTGAGCCGCGCCCTGGCGGAGCACGGCGTGCTGGTGTCCGCGATCCGCCCGCCCACGGTGCCGGAGGGCCAGGCACGGCTGCGCGTCACCCTTTCCGCCGCGCACCGGGAGGCGGACGTGGACCGCTTGCTGGACGCCCTGGAGGATAACCAATGCCGCGCTTGATTCCCTTTCACAACACCTACAAGGCCACCGGCGTCAGCGACGATCAGGCCGGCGATCTGGTGCTGATCCACGGCTGGGGCCTGCACGCCATCGTCTTCGATGACATCGTGCCGGCATTGCTGGAACGTTTCCGGGTCACGGTGGTGGACCTGCCGGGCATGGGCCAGAGCCCGCTGCCGAATGACCCCTATACCCTGACGTTTCTGGCCGACCAGGTGGCGGCGGTGATGCCGGAGCGCGCCCACCTGCTGGGCTGGTCCCTGGGTGGGCTGGTGGCGTTGAGGCTGGCGCTGGACCACCCTGAACGGGTGCAATCGGTGGTCACCGTGGCGACCACGCCGCGCTTCACCGCCGCCGACGACTGGCCGGCGGCGATGAAGCCGGACATCTTCAATGCTTTCGAGCAAATGTGCCGAGAGGATTACGAAGGCACTCTGGTACGCTTTCTGGCGCTCAACTGCAAAGGGGCCGAAAGCATGCGCCAGGACGTGGCGCGGCTTAAGGAGATTCTCTATTTCTGCGGCTTGCCCGCGCATCGGGCACTGCGCGAGGGGCTCGCGATTCTGCGCGACACCGACCTGCGCGGTGACCTGGTGGCGCTCGAGGTACCGCTGCGCATGATCTTCGGCGCGCGCGACAATATCGTGCCGGCGGCGGCCATGGCCGCGGTCGAGCCGCTGCTCAACGAGCGTGGCGACACCGCGCTGATCGAGCAGGTCGCCCATGTGCCCTTCCTGTCCGCCCCCGACACCTTTACCCGGGCCGTTTATGACTTCTATCGCCGACACCAGCTCATTGATGGATAAGGCGGCGGTTGGCGACCGGTTCGGTCGTGCCGCCTCCAGCTACGACGCCCACGCCGGCCTGCAGTTGGCCTGCGCGCTCAGCCTGCTGGACATGGCGCCGGCGGAATTGCCCGACCGCCGGGCCCTGGAGTTGGGTTGCGCCACCGCGCCGCTGGCCCGGCGTCAGCAGAGCCGCTGGCCGGACAGCCGCTGGCTGGCCGTGGATCTGTCGCCGGCGATGCTGGCGGAGGCGGAGGCACGCGGGCGTACCGGCGAACGCTTTCAACCGCTGTGCGCGGACGCCGAACGGCTGCCCCTGCCCGACGCGGGCCTGGGTCTGGTCTACTCCAGTTTCGCGCTGCAATGGTGCCTGCCGGAACGGGCCATGGCGGAAGCCGCCCGGGTACTGGTGCCCAGCGGCCACCTGTTGCTGGCGGTGCCGCTGGCCGGTTCGCTGCACGAGTTGCGTGACAGCTGGGCCGCCGCCGACGGCGCCCGCCGCCCGCGACTGAATCGCCTGCCGGCGGAAGCCGACTGGCGCGAGGCGATCAAGGGCGCCGGCCTGTTTCCCCAGCAGTGGCGGCGGATGGCGTTCACCGAGCATTATCCGGACGTGAGAACCCTGGTCCGCGCCTTCAAGGCCACCGGCGCTGATCATGTGCAGGGCGGCGCCACCGGCCTCACCGGCAAGGCGGCCTGGCGAGCCCTGTGCGACGTCTACGAGACGCGCCGCCAGCCCGCCGGCCTGCCGCTCACCTGGGATGTGCTGTTCGTCGAGGCCATCAAGGAATTCCATGACTGATACCGATCTTCCCGAACGTCCGCCACTCCCGGTTCTCAAGGGTGTGTTCTTTATTACCGGCACCGACACCGAGGTGGGCAAGACCTGGGTCAGCTGCCGTTTACTGGAACGGGCCCGGGAAGCCGGGCTGAGCTGCTACGGGCTGAAACCGATCGCCGCCGGCTGCGAGGACACCGCCGACGGGCCGCGCAACGAGGACGCGTTGAACCTGATGGCCGCCTCCTCGCTGTCCTTGCCTTACGATCTGGTCAACCCAGTGGCGCTGAAAGCGGCCATCGCCCCGCACATCGCTGCCCGGCAAGAGGGGCGGCGTATCAGCCTGTCGCAGTTGGCCGGCTATGTGCGCGGCGCTCTGAGTAGCCACCCGGCGGACCTGGTGCTGGTGGAAGGCGCCGGCGGCTGGCGGGTGCCACTCAACGACCGGGAAATGCTGTCCGCGCTGGCGGTGGAGCTGAACCTGCCGGTGATCCAGGTGGTGGGCATGAAACTGGGCTGCATCAGCCATGCGCTGCTCACCGCCGAGGCGATTCAGGCGGACGGCCTGCGCTACACGGGCACGGTGGCCAACTGTTTCGGCGAGATGGACGTGCGGGAAGAAAACCTGATCACCCTGCGGCAGCATCTGCCGGGGGCGTTCACGGTGATTTAGCGCCCGGCGTTGCCGGGCGCCGTCGTCGTCAGACGTTGGGATTCAGCGTGTAGGTGCCGGTGACGCTGGCCTGGTCGAGAATGTGATCTTGCATGGCCTCGACCACCTGGGGGCCGCGTATTTCACCGCTCAGGCCCAGGGACGTGACGTCCAGCGCGTAGACGGTGAAGGTGTAGTGGTGCAGCCGTTCGTCGTTCCACGGCGGGCAGGGGCCGTCGTAGCCGCCGTAGACGCCTTTCATGTCCGGGTCGCCGGCCAGGAAGTCGGTGTAATCATTGGCGCCGCGAATACCTTTCGCGGTTTGTCCGACGTCCTTGCCGCGCGGCACCACGCCGTCGGCGTCTTCACCTTCGTCGATCTGACGCACCTCGGCGGGGATATCCACCAGCACCCAGTGATAGAAGTCCGCCCGGGGCAGGTCCGCCGGTACGGTCTTGCCGTCCTGGTTCACGTCGGAGGCATCGGTGGGCGCGTCCGGGTCCACCACCAGCAGGGCAAAACTACGGGTGCCTTCCGGTACGCCGTCCCAGACCACCTTGGGGTTGCGGTTGTCGCTCAGGCTCATGTGTTCTTTTGGATCGGGTACCGCGAATGCGAACGGGCCGGGAACCGGTTGGCCTTCGTTCACGCCTTCCACAGTAATGCGCATGCTCTCCTCCTGATTGGCTGAAAATAACCGTTTTGAGAGAACGGCCTGTCCCCAGCATTGCGTCTCCGGCACCGGTAATTCAAGCCCCGTGGGCGTTCGATTTCACGGAACCGTCGGGCGTCTGTCATCGGCTTGTCAATCTTCGCTGGGCGTTTACAGGGTTTTACAGAGCGCAACAGTTTGGCACGGTCGTGCAACTGTCCAAATGCAACTTCCTGCTTACGCTTTCCCTGCATTCTTTATTAGGGGAGATCGGGGTATGGATAGCAAGCGTCGTCGTTTGGTGCAGGCCATGGCCGTGGGGGGTGCCGCTACCTGGCTGGCCGGCTGTGGTGGGGGCGATTCATCGGATTCTCCGGCACCGTCCACGGGCTCGCCCAATCAGCCGGATACGCCTGAAACCCCGGATCCCTCGGAACCGCCGGTGGCGCGCGTGGATTTCAATCATGGGGTGGCTTCCGGTGATCCGCTCGCCGACCGGGTAATCCTGTGGACCCGGGTGACGCCCCGCGAGGAGACGGCCGCGCCGATCCCGGTGACGGTCACGGTGGCCCGGGACGCGGCGTTGCTGGACCCGGTGGCGCGCTTCGAAACCCAGGCGGACGCGCAGCACGATTTCTGCGTCAAGCAGGACGCCACCGGCCTGGATGCGGGTCGTTGGTACTACTTCCAGTTCCAGGTCGGCGATCAGCGCTCTCCCATCGGCCGCACCCGTACCCTGCCGGCGGCGGACCGTTTCGTGGACCGGGCCCGGTTCGCGGTGGTGTCCTGCGCCAACATTTCCCACGGGTATTTTTCCGTCTACAAAACCCTGGCCGAGCACGGTGATCTGGATTTCGTGCTGCATCTGGGCGACTACCTGTACGAATACGGTATCGGCGAATACGGCGACGTGCCGGACCGGGACCCGCTGCCGCCCCACGAAATGGTCTCCCTGGAGGACTACCGCCAGCGCCATGCCCAGTACAAGGGTGACGAGGATCTGCAGGCGGTGCACCGGCAGTACCCCATGATCGTGATTTGGGACGACCACGAGAGCGCCAATGACAGCTACCAGGGCGGCGCCGAGAACCATCAGCCGATGACCGAGGGTGACTGGCAAACGCGTAAGAACATCGCCCGCCGGGTGTATTTCGAATGGATGCCCATCCGCGAGCAGAACCCCGGGGACACCGCCACTATTTACCGGCGCTTCCAGTTCGGTGACCTGATCGACCTCAGCATGCTGGATACCCGTCTGGAAGGGCGCGACGAGCCCCTGTCGTTGCCGTTCGATCCGGCCCGAAACGATCCGGAGCGACGCCTGATCAGCGACACTCAGATGGATTGGCTGCTGGAGGGTCTGAGCGCGTCCACGGCCCGCTGGCGTTTCATCGGCCAGCAGGTGATGTTCGCCCAGCTCAACATTGCCGAGATTCCCTCCCTCAATGAGCACGCGCCGCAACTGCGCGGCAATCTGTCGGCCATCAACATGGATCAGTGGGACGGCTACGCCGCCGACCGCTTGAAGATTCTCAATCACCTGGACGACAACAACATCGACAACGTGGTGATTCTCACCGGCGATATTCACACCTCCTGGGCCAGTGAAATCTACCGCAATCCGGGCTCGCTTCTGGGCGACCTGTTCGACGCGCCCCTGGCCACGGAATTCGTCACCCCGGCGGTGACCAGTCCGGGCTTCCCGGAGGGCGCCGCGGAGCTGGCCGGCGTCGCTATTCCGGTGGTCAACCCGCACATCCGCTACGTGGAAGCGAAATCCCGCGGTTTCATCCTGATGGACGTGAACCGCCAGCGCGCCCAGGCGGAGTTTTATTACGCCCGTGACATCGAGTCCTTTGACCTGCGCGGGCAGATCGACGAAAGCAAAACCAAATTGGTGGCGGTGTACAGCGGTGACAGCCGGCTGCGCGAAGAAGGGCTGCGGCCGTCGCGGCCACGCACCCTGCGCACCGCGTTGTTCCATCCGCCGGCACCGGCGAGCGCATCCACGGAGAAGATGGCATGAACTGGACAATCCAACGACTGGCGCTGGCCGCCGCCCTGGGTCTGACCCTGGCCGCTTGCGGCGGTGACGGTGGCAGCGACGGCGGGCCCACGCCGCAACCCAATGAACCCGAGGAACCGGAAACGCCGGTGGACCCGGAGCCGGAACCGGAGCCGACGGTGCTGGAGCGGGTGCGCTTTCTGACCATCGGTGATTCCGGCAGCGGCTCGGACGGCGCCTTTGCCGTCGGCCAGGCGATGGCGGACCTCTGTGCCGTGAAACTGGGCGCGGAAAACGACCCGCAACGCCCCGGCTGTGATTTCGTGGTCGGGCTCGGTGACAATATTTACGAGTCCGGTGTCACCAGCGTCGACGATCCTCAGTTCGAGGAAAAATTCGAACTGCCGTTCGAGCCCGTGGACCTGCCGTTCTATCTGGTGCTGGGTAACCACGACAACACCGGCTATGTGGGCGGCGACGGCGCCGGCAACGCGCGCGGTGAATTCCAGGTGGACTACACCTATTTCGATGGCCGCCTGTCGGACCGCTGGGTGATGCCGGACCGCTATTTTCAGCAGGACGCCGGTGAAACCGAGAACGGCGCGCCGCTGGTGTCGCTGTTCGCGCTGGACTCCAATCCGATCGCCGGCGGTTTCGCCGACGCGGATCTGGACTACGCCTACCACACCTACGGCATTAACCAACTGAACTGGGCGGCGAGCGCCATCGGCGGTTCCCAGGCGGAGTTCAAGATCGGCCTGGCCCACCATCCCTATCTGTCCAATGGCAGCCACGGTAACGCCGGCAACTACGACGGCGTGCCCAGTGAAATCCTGCCGGTGCTGGCGGGCGACCGCTGGCGGGCGTTCATGGAAGAGGCGGTGTGCGACAAGACCGATTTCTTCTTCGCCGGCCACGACCACGACCTGCAAGTGCTCGACGCGGTGCCCGAGTGCGGCCGCACCGAGTTCGTGGTCAGCGGCGCCGCCAGCAAGATGCGCAGCCTGGACGACCCGGAGCGTAATCAGGCGCCGTTCCAGGTCGGTGACGTGTACGGCTTCTTCTGGATGGAAGCGGTGGAAGCGGACAGCCAGGCCGGCACGCCGGCGCGGCTGTGCCTGGAAGCCTATGTGGTGGAGCCGGGTGTCGAGGGGTTGGGCGTACTGGACGCCGGCCAGGCCACGCCGGCCTATCAGCGCTGCTACGACAAGCAGCCCGCCGTGGGCATTGCCCCCAGCAACGATTTCTCCAGTGACATCTTCACCGGCGGCGAGGCGTTTCCGCTGCCGCTGCCGGACGGCTTCGACGCGGATTTCAGCGGCCCCCTTCAAGCGTTCCGCGATCAGCTGATTTCCGGTTTCAACCAGGCCATGGCGGGCCTGCCGGAAGGCCCGCAGCAGGAAGTGGCGGCGCAGATTCTGGCCGGGCTGGATACGCTGTTCAGCGCGCTGGACGGCGCGGCGGCGGCGATCTCCGGTGGCGACGAGGCCGATATGAGCCAGGCGTTCCAGGGTGCGTTGGCGGCCTCCCAGCAGCTGGAAGCCATCGACACCAGTAGCCTGCCGGCGCCCTTTGATCAGCTCGGCGGCGCCTTCCAGGCGTTGAGCGAGGGGCTTGGCAACGGCGCGGATTTCGAGGGCGAGTCTTCCGGCACGCTGCAGGACGTGGCCTTCCTGGCCGGTCCCCTGGTGCAGCTGGCGCGCAACCTGGACAACATCGTCGATGGCGTCAACGAACAGACGCCGGACGTGCCGGTGCTGTCCGGCCTGACCAAAGTGCTTTCCAGTGTTTCACTGGGGCTCGCCAATACGTTGGAGCAGCTGGTGCTGCTTGATACCAGCGCCACCGGCGAGCAACTGGTGGGCACCATCCAGGTGGTTCTGGAGCAGGTGGTCAATGATGTGCTGTGGTTGGAGAGCGTCGATCAGGCCACGCTGCCCGGCAACGCCATCTCGTCGGTGCTGGCCACGCTCACCCGGGAGATTACCGCCCAGCTGGACCGGGCCCTGAGCCCTCTGGGCGGGCTGCTTGATCTGCTCTCGCCGGTCACCAATCTGCTCGCCGGCCTGCTGGGTATTCTTTAGTCCCGCTGGCAAAGCCAGTCGGCGATCACCGTCCAGCTTTCCTGTTGGGCGGTGGCGCCGCCGAGGATGCCCATGTGGCCCCCGGGAATGGTCATGTAGGTCTTGTCCCGGCTGCCCACCAGGGTGTCCATGGCGTGGCTGCAATCGCGGGTCACGATGGGGTCGCCGGCGCCGGTGATATTGAGAATGGCGGCCTGCACGCGGCTCAGCTGGCCGCCGCCACCGGACATCGGCAACTGACCCCGGGCCACCACGTTATCCACCCACAGATAGTGAATGATGTCCTGAATCACGCCGCCGGGGTAGGCGACCATATCATTCAGAAAGGCGCCGTTGGTGGCGTGGGCACTGACGAAATCCCGATCGTGCAGATTCTTCACCAGGTTCCAGTAGCCCTGCACGCTGGCTACCGGGTTGGTGAGTTTGAAGGCCAGGCTGTTGGCCCATCCGGGCGAGCGCAGCCAGGCCGGGTTGAGATCATGGGCCCGCAAGCCGGTGCGCCGCCGCACCCATTTCAGGTTGCGGCTTAAGCGCCGGTACTGTTTGCCCAGGGCGCCGTTGCGATGGTAATCCGTGGGCGTGCCCACCAGGACCAGATTGGCGAGGTCCGGATCCTGGCCGAGCCCCGCGTAGCAGAGGCTGAACAGGCCGCCGAAACTCCAGCCGTGCAGGCTCAGACGGCGTTCGCCGCTATGCTCGCGCACGCTTTCCAGCAATGCCGGCAGCTCTTCGGCGAAATAGGTCGCCAGGCTGTGATGGTTTTCGGCCCGCCCGGGCCGGCCCCAATCCACCAGATAGAGTTCGAAGCCCCGCGCGCGCAGATAGCGCACCAGGCTGCGCTTCGGGAAAAGATCGTAGATCAGCATGTTCACCGCCAGGGGCGGCACCAGCACCAGCGGCGTGCGCTGCGTGCGCGGGCTGACCGGCACCACGTCGCCGTTGTCCAGTTCGATGTGCGTTTCCCGCAGCGGCGGGTAGTAGCGTAGCTGGACCAGGCCGTCATCACGGATCACCTGAAAAGGCGTGGCATCGGCCTGCACCAGGGCGTCGCTGCGGAACAAGCGCTGGCCGGCATTGCCGAGCCAGCGGCGGGCGGATTTCAGGGACGGCACCGAGGGCGCCGGCAACATGGACATGGTTCAATCCTGCGAGCCGTTTTGGGGGCGCGAAGTGTAGCGGGGAGGCTGAAGTCTGACCGTCGCCGAAGCGACATGCGCGCCCGGCGCGGGGGTAAGGGCCTGTTCACAGGCCCTAGAAGATGCCGGAATCCAGGCCGGCGGCCAGGTACATGCCCAGTTCTTGCACCTGATCCGCGAAAGCGTCCTGCCACTCGCCCTTGCACACCAGCGGGTCCTGCACCCAGTTCCAGCGCAGGCCGGTGACGATTGATTCCACCGCGCGGCGGGTGCCGGTCCCGTCCAGGCCGGCGCGAATGTAGAGCGCGCAGGGGAGGCCCTGTTTGTCATCGATCACCGCGTAGTAGGTGCGGTCGAAGAAGTCCTTCAAGGCACCGCTCATGTAGCCCAGGTTCTCGGTGGTGCCGAGCAGAATGGCGTCGCAGGCCATCACGTCCTCCGGCCCCGCCTCCAAAGGCGGCTTCCAGGTCACCGACACCTGCTCGATATCGGGATGACCGGCCCCTTTCAGGGCGGCGTCCACCAGCCGGCGGGTGTTGGGCGAAGGGGCGTGGGCGACGATCAATAACTGTTTCATGGCATCAGGGTAACAGGCCGGGCGGCACGACTTAATCGATGTAATCCAGGGGCAGGGCGGAGGTGTCGATCACCCGGCGCATGACGAAGCTGGAGTGGACGCCGCTGACGCCCTCGATGCGGGTGACCTTGTTGAGTAGGAACTGCTGGTAGTGGTCGATATCCGGCACCACCACCTTGAGCAGGTAGTCCGCCTCCTGGCCGGTGACCAGATAGCACTGCTGCACTTCCGGGTACTCGCCCACGGTGGCCTCGAAGTTGGCGAAGCGCTCCGGGGTGTGGCGGTCCATGCTGATCTGAATCATCACGGTGAGGTCGAGCCCCAGCTTGCGCGGGTCGAGCACGGTTTCCCGGCGCAGGATCACGCCCGCCTGTTCCAGCTTCTGCACGCGCCGGGAGCAGGGTGAGGGGGACAGGCCCACCTGTTCCGCCAGTTGCTGGTTGGTGAGGCCGCCGTTCTGTTGCAGGGCGCGCAGGATACGCACGTCGGTCCGGTCGAGATTTGCCGGTTTTTCCTTTGCCACGCAATAAATCCTCGCCAATAGTGAAAATAAAAACGTTTAATTGCTAAAAATGGCGAATATCTCAGTAAAAAGCAAGCACATTGCCGGGCCCGGCGCCTACACTGTGTCCTGTCGCTGCGGGAAGGTCATAAGCCGGACCGCAGTCGGTCACGGGCCTCCGTCTTACCGGGCGGGGGTCGGGACCGAACCCAACGCCACGGCTTGACCAGCCGCGCGGCCAACACACCGGTGATCCCGGAGCCGGCCCAGGCATACCGAATTCAAGGAGTCCGTCATGAGTTTTGATCATCGCAAGTACGCGCCTTTCCCCGTCGTCGATAAGCCGGACCGTCGCTGGCCGTCCCGCCGCATCGAGAAAGCCCCTCTATGGGCGGCGGTGGACCTGCGCGACGGCAACCAAGCGTTGATCAAGCCGATGAACGTGGCTCAGAAGAAGCGCTTCTTCCAGTTGTTGGTGGAGCTCGGCTACAAGGAAATCGAGGTGGGTTTTCCGTCCGCCAGTCAGATTGACTACGATTTCTGCCGGGCGTTGATCGAGGACGACCTGGTGCCCGACGACGTCAGCATTCAGGTGCTGACCCAGGCCCGTCAGGAATTGATCGAGCGCACCTTCGAATCGCTCCAGGGCGCCAAGAAGGCGATCGTCCACATCTACAACGCCACGTCGCCGACGTTCCGGCAGCAGGTGTTCAACGTGGACAAAGAGGGCTGCAAGAAGATCGCCGCCCAGGCCGCTCAGTGGGTGCGTGATTGCGCGGCAGCCCAGCCGGACACGGATTGGAGCTTCCAGTATTCGCCGGAAACCTTCAGTGCCACTGAGACCGACTTCGCCATTGAGGTGATCGACGCGGTTAACGACGTGTGGCGGCCGGACCAGGGGCAGCGGGTGATCATCAACCTGCCCGCCACCGTGGAGGTGAGTACGCCGAACGTCTTCGCCGACCAGGTGGAAACCGTCAACGACGGCATTCGCTATCGCGAGCACGTGCTGATCAGTGTCCACACCCACGACGACCGGGGCTGCGGCGTGGCGGCGGCGGAGCTGGCGGTGATGGCCGGCGCCGACCGGGTGGAAGGCACCCTGTTGGGCAACGGCGAGCGCACCGGCAACATGGATCTGGTGACCGCGGGCATGAACCTCTATGCCCAGGGGATCGATCCGGAGATCGACTTCTCGCGCATGAAAGAGATCATCGCGCTGGTGGAGGAGATCACCGAGATCCAGACCCACCCGCGTCATCCTTATGCCGGCGATCTGGTATTCACCGCCTTTTCCGGCAGCCACCAGGACGCGATCCGCAAGTGTCTGGCCCAGTACAAGCCGGGCGACACCTGGCGCGTGGCGTACCTGCCCATTGATCCCCATGATCTGGGCCGTCGCTACGAGGAAGTGGTGCGGATTAACTCCCAGTCCGGCAAGGGCGGCGTGGCCCACGTGCTGGAGCGGGACTTCGGCTTGACGTTGCCGCGTTGGTTGCAGCAGGAGTTGGCGCTGGTGGTGCAGCAGGACGCCGAGGAAGACGGCGGCGAGATCACCGGCGAGCGCATCCATCGTCGCTTTAACGGCGACTACCTGGACGTCCCGGCGGGTTGGACACTGCGCTCCTACGATCTGCACCGCACCGATGCTGGCGTCAAAGCGAGCATCAGCGTCGGCGAAAAAGGCGACACCGTGGATCTTAACGGTCAGGGAGAAGGGGCGGTGGGTGCCCTGGTGGACGCGCTCAACCGTCGCCACGGCTGGCAGATTCGCGTGGAAGCCTTCGACGAGTCGTCCCTGGGCGATGATACCGAAGCCAACGCCATGGCCTGTGTGCGGGTGCGTGTCGGTGAGCAAGTACAGAGCGCGGTGGCCCTGGCCGCCGACACCACCGCCGCGGCGCTGCAGGCGATCCTGTGCGCCGCCGGACGGGTCGCTGAAACGGCCGCCGAGATGCCCGCTCGGGCCCAGGCCTGATTTGAACCGGGCCTGCCCGGTTCAAATCTCCAGAAACGCCTCCAGAACCCGGCCCAAGCGTCGTTGCGCGGCGCTGAAGCGGGCCGGGTCGGAGAGCATCTCCGCCTCGTTTTGAATCCAGGGGCCGTCTTTTAGCTGGTCGGTGCTTTCGCGGCACAGCGCGCGGGTCTCGTTTTCCCCCAGCTCCAAATGAAATTGCAGCCCCAGCACCTTGTCGCCGAACCGGAACGCCTGGTTCTCGCAGCCCCAACTGCGCGCCAGGTGCACGGCGCCGTCTGGGATCGCGAAGGTGTCGCCGTGCCAGTGCAGCACCGGCGCGCCATCGTCGAACAGGGTGCCGATCGGGTCCCGCCGTCCGGCGTCGGTGCTTTGCACCGGGAACCAGCCGATTTCCGGTTCCGGGTTGGCGGTCACCTGGGCGCCCAGGACGCGGGCGATCAGTTGCGCGCCGAGACATACGCCCAGCACCTTCTTGTCCGCCTCGATGCATTGTTCGATAAAGCGCTTTTCCGACGCCATCCACGGGTAGCGGGACTCGTCATCGGCGCCCATGGGGCCACCCATGACGATCAGGGTGTCCAGTTTTTCCGGCGCGGGCAGATCTTCACCCTGATAAAAGCGGGTCGCGGACAGGGCGGCGCCGTGTTGTTCCAGCCAGGTTTCCATGGTGCCCAGCTTTTCGAACGGCACATGGGATAAGTAGTGAACGCGCATCAGAACAGATACTCCGCTTTCAGAATCGCTAGCGCTTGCTCGCCGTCGCCATACAGCGTCAGGCGCTGCCCCTGAATCTCGAACCGTTGCGTGCGTGCCAGCGCGTCGGTGAAGGCCTGCGCCTGATTCGGGCCGCTGCAGGCCCGCTTGGTGGTCGCCAGTGGATCGAGAGTAAGACGGCCGTCGTCGTTTTGGTAGCCGGCGCTGAGGCTGTTGCAGCCGGTGCTCCCTTTTACCTGTTGTGTTTCGCCGTGGAACACCAGATGCGCCTGGGTGTTCTGGTCCTGGGGCGGGGGTGTCTGCTCGTCGCCGATCTGGATCAGTTTCCAATAGGTGTCGGCGAAGGGCGGCTCGGCGGTGGCGGGATGAAGCGACAGCGTGGTCGTGGCGTCGGCGTCCTCCAGCACCCGATGGGGGGCGGTGGTGGTGAACTGCACGGCGCCGTCCAGAATGACCCGCGCGTCCAGCACATAGCGGTGGCTGTCGTCGATTTTGTCGCCGTTGTAGTAAAGCCGGAAAGGCGCCTTGCCGTCCTCGGCGACCAGGCGCGTCAGCCGTTGCACCAGCGGCGAGGTCGCCGGGGCGCTCTGATCCCTGAGTGTCAGCACCAGCACGCTGGTGTCCGGTACTTCCGCGTCCCCGGGCAGCACCACCTGTCCCTCCAGGGTGCCGACGCCGGAGGCGTCACGGCGGTACTCACCGGCGAAGGGGCCCTCCCCGGTGAGTGTCAGCGAGGGATTTTCCAGCGTTACGGTGAAGGGATCCTGGTTAAGCGGCTCGTCGTCGCGGGTGTTCAGGTAGTTGAGAATCAGAGTGCCGTCGTCTTGTTTCTCCCAGCGTACGCCCCGGTGCCCCTGATCGCCGACCAGATACAACTGGCCGTCGTTTTCCAGGACCAGCGCATGCAACGGGTTTTCGCCCTGGGGCCGCCAGATGCCGGCCAAACCCTCGCGGACCTCGGTGGCGTCCTGTGGTGATGGCGTCGAGACGGGCTCCACGGGTGACGGCGTGTCCGTGTTGTCGCAGGCCGAGAGGGCGAACAACAGCGGGAGGGCGAACCAAACAGGTCTCATAGAGCGGTCTCCGGAATACGGGAATTCGGACTGTCGAATTGTACGTGCGGCCGCAAGGCGGCGGATGGGATTCAGAGTCCCCAGGACAGGGATAAGTTCGCCGCGCCGCGGTCAGGGTGGTGGAATCCTGACCAGTGGCAGCTGCTTCTGAATCCAAAGCGTGCGTTGTTCGACGTACTCGGTGGTGCCGCGCACGTCGTAATAGCTGGGGCGGGGCAATAGCACCGCCAGTTGCGCGGCCTGGGCCGGGCTCAGGGCATGGGCGTCCACGTCGAAATAGTGTCGGGCCGCGGCCTGGGCGCCGAACAGGCGATTGCCCCACTGCGCGGTGTTGAGATACAGCTCCAGGATGCGCTTTTTGGACAGCGTGACTTCCAGCATCAGCGCGATCAACGCCTCCTGGATCTTGCGGGTGTAGGATTTCTCGCTGCTAAGGAACAGATTCTTGGCGAGTTGCTGGGTGACCGTGGAGCCGCCGGCCACCGGGCGGCCCGCTTCCTCATTGCGTTCTATGGCATGGCGAATGCCGCGCCAGTCGAAGCCGATATGCTCCATGAAGCGGGCGTCCTCGGAAATCAGCACCGCGCGCTTCAAATCGTCGGCGATCTGTTCGTAATCCCGCCATTCGTAGCGCACCTGGCCATGCTCGCGGGCGCGCTCCATGAAAGCGGTGTCGTCGGGATTCTGGTGCCGCAACTCCAGCACCGGGATCAGATAACGCAACTGAGACATCACTCCGACGGCGATCAACAGCGTCAGCGCGATGAGAAAAAATCGTTTCATACGGGAATCGGCATCCTGCTCCGCAAGACACTTATCTTCGCCAAAACGGCGCGCGTTGTCAGGTACTCAGTCCCCGCTTGGATGATTTTCCCGGTGGCTCGGGTCGTCGGTGGTGCTCAGTGCGGCCACCGCTTCGCGGTTATTGACGAACAGGTTGTGCTCACCCAGCTCCGCCATCAGGCCGGTATGCTCAAGCACATCCCGGACCTGCTTTTTGACGCCGGAAAGCGTCAGCCGCACGCTCCGGTCGCTCAGGTCGCGCCGCAGGGTGGCCAGGGTGTCGGCGCCGGTGGCATCCATGGCGTTCATCGCCGAGGCGCAGATCAGGACCACCCGAATGTCCGGTTCGACGCGCAGCCGCTCGCGGATGAAGCGGTCCAGCAAGGGGGCGGTGATATAGGTCAGCGAGGCGTCCAGCCGTAACGTCAGCACGCCCGGCGCCACCGGGGGCAGGCCGTGCAGAGCGCGGTCGCGCAGGGTGCCGGCGCTATGCAGCCCCAGTTCGATCAGACGCGGGTGAGAGCGGCGGTACAGGAAGAACAGAATCGACAACAGGAAGCCGGTGAGGACGCCCCAGTGCAGGTAGGGCACCGAAGCGAGCGTGACCAGGAAGGTGGCGACACCCACCACGCCGTCGTCCACCGAGGCCCGCCATAGCCGCACAAAGGCCATCGGGTCGAGCAGCCCGAAGACCGGCACGATGATGATCGCCGCCAGAATCGCCCGGGGCAGATGCTCCAGATAGCCGGTAAAAAACAACAGACACAACAAGGTGCAGAGGGCGGCGAACAACGCCGACCAGCCGCTGGTGGCGCCCACGTAGCGGTTCAGCGCGGTGCGCGAAAACGAGCCGCTCACCGGAAAGGCGCCGCTCAGGCCGCTGGCCATCTTGGCCAGCCCCTGGCCGATCAGTTCCTGGTTCTGGTTCCAGAGTCGTCCATCCGGTGACGGCAGGGAGCGCGCGCTGGACATGGCCTCGGTGAAACTGATCAGTGCGATGATCACCGCCGCCGGCAACAGGGAGCGGTGCTGCTCCACGGTGAGCGCGTCGGGCCATTGGAGAACCGGCAGGCCCGAAGGCACGACTCCGACCACGTCGCCACCCAGCGCCTGAAAGCCCAGCCAGGCGCTGATCGCGATGCCCAGAACACAGACCACCAGTACGCCGGGGAAACGCGGCAGGGTGCGTTTCTGAAACCACAGCAGCAACAGCGCGCCGGGGCCGAAGAGTAAGGTCCATAGCCAGGCAGCGTCGGGGTGCAGGCCCTGTTCGGCGAGTTGTTTGAGCGCGGGGATCAGCCCCTCGCCGGACAGGCCCAGCAGGGCGGGCAACTGCGACACCAGGATGATCAACGCGGCGGCGTTGAGAAAGCCGGTAATCACCGCGTTGGAGACGAAGTTGGCGATCACTCCGAGGCGTAGCGCGCCGAGTAGGAACTGTATGACGCCGGCATAGAAGGCGAGCCAGATCGCCAGTGTCACCCAGTGAGGGCTCTCCGGCTCCGCCATCGGCGCCAGCGCCGCGTAGGTGAGCAGGCTGGTGAGCGCCACCGGCCCCACCGCGAGCAACGACGATGAGCCCCAGAGAATACCAATGACGCCGGGCAGCAGGGCGGCGTAGAGGCCGGTAATGGGAGGCATCCCGGCCAGCGTGGCGTAGGCGATCGCCTGGGGGATCAGTACCAGGCCCACGGTGATGCCAGCTATCGCGTCCTTGCGCAGTGCCGTGCCGGAGGGGCGGGGCCATTGCAAGAAGGGCAGTAAAGCGTGAATCCAGGACGTCATTAAGCACTCCGCGGGCCGCTCGCGAATCAGCGTGGACGCGGGAGGCGCCAGCGCGAGCAGGGAGAATTTAATGGTACTAAATTATTTTGATCGCTTGAAGGTCGTGCGGGGCCCGCGAACAAAAAAACCCGGGCAAGCCCGGGTTTTCGGTGTTGGTGGAGGCGGGGGGGATCGAACCCCCGTCCGCCAGCAATCCGCCTGTAGATCTACATGCTTAGTCTTGTCTATTCATTTAAGTGGCTGCGGCCCGACAGACAGGGCGCAGTCACCGAGTCCCTAAAGGTTTTAACAGCGCCATCCGGGACGGACTTTGCCGCGAGCCTGTGTAGCGATGCTCGCCGCACTTCCCCACAGGCTGGGTCGTTTGGCGATAAGCGGGGTTTAAGCCGCTAGTGCGTAAGTATCGTCGTTTGCGATTACTTTAGTATGCCACAAGGTATTTACGAGCATTGCGACGCTACTCGGCATGCACCACAGGTTTCTTTACCGGCGTCGAATCCATGTCGCCCCCTGTTGTGCCAGCCGTCTTCGGCTGAACGCGTATTGTAGGAGATGGGGGCGTGGAAGTCGAAGACAAGAGGAGGGTGTTTTTCGGTATAACAGTGCTTTACAAATATTGTCCGACAATCAAACCGGGTGATATGGGTTTGTCACATTCAGGGTGCATCATCGGGGCTGTGTCGCAGTGGATGCGATTGCAATGAGCCATTCATTGAGGAGTGGAAACGATGAAGACGATCAACAACCTTTGGGCGCCGGTGGCGGCGCACCCGCTGCTGGCCCGGTCCCTGCAACTGGTCGCGACCCTGGCCCTGTACGCCGGGGGCGCTTACGCGGTCGCCCTGGTGAGCGGTGAGGCGCGTATCCCGCTGGTGCTGTACGCGGTGTACTTCCTGCCCGCGGTGCTGCGCGCCTGGCTGCAGTTCTATTGGCGTCTGCGTGATGACGTGAAATCGCTGGGCGGCCATCGCGGTAAGACCAACAAGGCGCTCTAAAGCGCCTTGCGGGGTTTCGCCGGCGCGTCAGTGCTGGCGCAGCAGGCGCTGTTTCTGGCGTTTCCAGTCGCGCTCACGCTCGGTGGCGCGCTTGTCGAACTTTTGTTTGCCCTTGGCCAGGGCGATGTCCAGCTTCACCAGCCCGCGCTTCCAGTGCAGGTTCACCGGCACGCAGGTGAAGCCATCCTTCTGCACGCCACTGAACAGCCGGGCCAGTTCCTTGCGATGCAGCAGCAGCTTGCGGGTACGCTGCGGGTCCGGAACCGAGTGTGTGCTGGCGGTGGGTAACGGCTCTATCCGGGCGCCGAACAGGAACGCCTCACCCTCCTTGAGCATCACGTAGGATTCGGTCAGGTTGCCCTTGCCCTCGCGCAGCGCTTTCACCTCCCAGCCTTGCAACGACAGGCCGGCCTCGAAGAATTGTTCCAGGTGATAGTCGAAGCGTGCTTTGCGGTTTTGCGCAATGGCGTTCGGAGACGATTGTTTTTTCGGTTTACCCATGGGGCGGCGATTATAGAGAGTGCCCGCGGCCCTGGCGAGGGCCACGGCACTTGTTTGTGTTCCGGGGTGGGTAAGCGGTTACGCACCCCGGCTTGAGCGGCTTGCCGAAAATCAACACAATGGCGCAATCGCGTCGAGGGGTAAGTTGCCGATGAAGAAGGAATACAAGCCGGTCCACGGGATGTGGACCAGCCGGTGGGTCTTTATTCTCGCCGCCACGGGGTCCGCCGTGGGACTGGGTAACATTTGGCGATTTCCCTACATCACCGGGGAGTACGGCGGTGGCGCCTTCGTGGTGCTGTATCTGCTGTGTATCGCCCTGATGGGGATTCCGATCATGGTGGCGGAGGTCATGCTTGGCCGTCGCGGCGGGCTCAGCCCCATTCACACCATGTCGAGGCTGGCGGAGCAGAGCAAGGTAACCCGCCGCTGGGCCGGCATCGGCTATCTGGGCGCCTTATCCGGTTTTTTGATTCTGTCTTTTTATTCCGCCGTGGCCAGCTGGGCGCTGATCTACGTCTGGGAGGCGGCCCAGGGCGTCTTCCAGGGCATCACGGCGGTGCAGTCCAAGGCTCATTATGAAGCCATGCTGGCCAATCCCTGGCTGCTGCTGGGCTCGCACACCCTGTTCATGCTGATCACCATGGGCGTGGTGGCCCTGGGCGTGAAGCAGGGACTGGAACGCGCGGTGCGCGTGCTGATGCCGGTCCTGTTCGCGTTGCTGGTGGTGCTGATCGGTTACGCTTCCACCACTTCGGGTTTCGCCGAAGGGGTGGGCTTCCTGTTCGCGTTCGATTTTTCAAAGCTGTCCGGCGAGGCGGTCATCGTGGCGCTGGGCCAGGCGTTTTTCACCCTGAGCCTGGGCATGGGCGCGATCATGGCCTACGGCGCCTATATGCCCCGCGAGATCAAAAACAAGAGCGGCCGCCCGCGGCCGGTGTCGATCGTGTCCTCGGTGGTCACCATCGCGGTGCTGGATACTCTGGTAGCCCTGGGGGCCGGCCTCGCCATGTTCCCTCTGCTGTTCACCGGCGGTCTCGAGGTCGGCCAGGGGCCGGGCATGATGTTCGTCACCCTGCCGCTGGCGTTCGGGCAAATGCCGGGCGGGCTGCTGTTCGGCACCCTGTTCTTCGTGCTGGTGGTGTGCGCCGCCTGGAGTTCGTCGATTTCCCTGGGTGAGCCGATGGTGGCCTGGCTGGTGGAGCGCGGCTTGCGCCGTGGACCGGCGGCTCTGGTGGTGGGCCTGGCGGCCTGGTTGCTGGGGGTTGGCTCGGTGCTGTCCTTCAACGTCTGGAAGGAGCATGAGTTCCTGGTCGGCACCTTCTTCGACAACATCGAGTTTCTGTCCACCAGCGTCATGTTGCCCCTGGGCGGCTTGTTGATCGCCATCTTCGCCGGCTGGGTGATGAAGGAGACCCACGCCCGCAAGGAGCTGGCGATGAAGAGCTTCCCGCTCTATCTGGTCTGGCGGGCGCTGGTGCGTGTGGTATCGCCGACGGCGGTGATCGCCCTGTTTATCTATTCCCTGTGGTCGGTGCTGGCGGCGGATGACGGCGCCGCCGAGGCCGGCGCCGGCGACCCGCCGGTGAAACAGGCCGCCCCCGCTGACCAGGAGGCGCCCTGATGGCCTCGGATCGCCTGCATGTGGAGGTGGTTTACGCGCTGCCCGAAAAGCAGCGTTTGATCGCCCTGGATGTGCCCGCCGGCACCACCATGCTGGAGGCGGCCCGTGAGTCGGGCATCGCCGAGCACTTCGAGGGGCTGGATCTGGAACGAGCCGCCATGGGTGTATTCGGTAAGGCGGAGCCCGCGCCGGCTAAGAGGGTGCTGGCGGAAGGCGAGCGTGTGGAAATCTATCGGCCGCTGAAAATTGATCCCAAGGCGGCGCGCAAGGCCCGCGCGAAGCGGGCCGGCAAGGATTAGGTACGCGGGATCGGCACGGAGGTGGCGTCCGGGGTGCTCTGGGTGCCCGGCTCCGGGGCGGGATCGTTAAGCGGCTCCGGATCGACCACGTTGTCTTCCTTGCGGTCCCGGGCGCGCTGTTCCAGTTCCCGGTCGCGCCGGCCGGAGGTGCGCTCGCGCACGTTCGCCACGGGCTCGCCGTCATAGTGGCTGTACTGGCCCCCTTCGAAGAACACCACGATTTGTTGCTCCACCGTCTCCGCGTTGCCGGTCTGGTAGTGCAGCAAATAGAACCAGGTGTCCGGTGTGAACGGGTCGGTCAGGGTGGGCGGGCCGAGGACGAAGCGCACCTGTTCCGGCGTCATTCCCGGTTGCAGGTCAGCGAGCATCTCCCCGGTAACCACGTTACCCTGGGGAATATCAATGCGATATACCCCCGGAAAACGCAGGGAACTGCAACCGGCCAGCAGGACGGTCAATAACAGCGATAGTGCAATGAACCTTGGCATGGTGTTTCGACTTGGCATAATGTTCGGGCGATAATACAGACTTGGC
>Ga0310342_100000057_pt1 | contig 49947 bp, 47 predicted proteins | sample S15DNA20500_MG_FD_206155 | JGI IMG/M metagenome (GOLD analysis project Ga0310342, IMG submission 206155) | Marine microbial communities from station ALOHA, North Pacific Subtropical Gyre - S1503-DNA-20-500_MG | ecosystem: Environmental > Aquatic > Marine > Oceanic | place: Pacific Ocean: North... | reverse complement strand
ATGCTGTAATCATTCAAAGTCAATTGATGGAATTATCTGAAAATAATAATTTAAATCTTTCAGTGTTTTACTCTCAGATTAATAATAAAGGTGTGGAAATTATTAATTAATGAAAGTTATTAGTACCAATCAAATATCACCCTCCGTTGATTTGAAAACTGCTATTTTATTTGGAATGCCTTCTGATTGTGGTTCAGGAGGTCGCCGGTTCGAGTCCGGTCTTCCACCCTTGTTTCTTACAATGCTTGCGGTTTTTTCTCTTTAAAGATAAATAATTCTGACAGTTATTTGGCACCTTTTGATTAATCAATCTTTTAAGGCCTTTAAGGTTGGTTGGTTTAGTTGCATTGATCACGAATCCATTGATTGGCACTTATATATCCCAAGTTGATAGATTTTCCCCAGTCCTCACAAGCACCATTCATATCTCCAATATAATACTTTGAAATTCCTCTATTAGCATAAGCATCAGGATAATTAGAGTCTATTTCTATAGCTTTACTATAATCAGAAATAGCACCATAATAGTTTTCTAAGCTATTCTTAGCAATTCCTCTATTATTATAAGGCATAACATTAGGGTCAAGCTCTATGGCTATACTATAGTCTTCAATAGCGCTTTTATAGTTTTTTAATTTATTTTTCACAACTCCTCTGTTGTGATAAGCCTTAGCATAATTTGGGTTAAGTTGTATGGCTTCAGTATAATCAGCAATAGCCTCATAGTATTTCTCTAGATCAAACTTTATTATACCTCTATTGTAAAAAGCTACAGGATCATCTGGATAAATTTCTATAGATTTACTATAATCAGCAATAGCGCCATAACGATTTCCTAAATTGTCCTTTATAAGCCCCCTATTATAGTATGCCATAGCATAATTTGGATTAAGTTCTATGGCTTTATTATAGTCTTCAATAGCTCTTTTATAATCTTCTAACTCATTTTTTATTACTCCTCTGTTATAGAACGCCATAGCATAATTAGGATTAAGTTCTATGGCTTTACTATAATCAGCAATAGCACCATAATAGTCTTTGTAAGCTCCTTTTGCATAAGCGCTATAAAAATATTCTTCTGCACTATTTAGTAAAGTTTTCTTATAAAAAGTGGGTATTCCAAGCGCATTATTAAATCCTTGATTCACAGCATCCATTCTTTTTGACTTAGAAGGATATTTTGAATAAAGATTGTCTTCTTCTGGATGCTCTAATTTATTAAGAGCCTCAGAAGCTTGAGAAAGAGTTGCTCCTAATTTACCTAAAACAAAACCAGAAAATTTATCTGCCTCCAATTCTTCCCATCTTCTATCTTGTTTTGATATATCAGGAGCTAAGACGTGTCCATTAATGTGATGGCCAACTTCGTGCGAAAGGACCCACATATTGAACCAGTAATTAATATTTGAATCTATCTCTTTCATAAATTCTTTATCATAAATTATGTACCTAATTCCCTTTTTAGTGGTTGCAAATGCATTCGAAGTATTTTTACAAGCTTTAAGTACAAATCTTTTAGATGCTCCAATTGTTGATAAAATAATATCTAAGATTTTATTTGCTTGTTCTTCTGAGAATGAATCTTTATCTTCATCAAGATACGGTATACATATTTTTTCTAATTCATTTTGTTTATCCTCAAAGTTAGAGATGTCTTTACTTTGTAAAGTTGAATCACTTTCTTTAATGGGTGCTTGGGGTTGAGCTTGCCACTCTACAAGAACATCTTGAGAATAAGCATTTGAATTTATCATCCATAGAATCAATAATAATAATGATGATAAAAATAACTTATATTTCATAATGCATTTATAACGGAGAATTAAAGTTAAAATTGTTTAATCAATCTTTTTAAAGTGAGGGTAAGGCCTTTAAGGTTGGTTGTTTATTAGTGCAACAAAATTCAAAAGGGGGAGTAGAAATTAGGATTTTTTCTTAATAATCATTGAAATACCAATAATGATTAATATTGAAGGCCAATAATTTCTAATAACATAAGAAAAAAAATTCCAGTCTTCAAAAATTATATCTAGTTGAAATACAATTCCAACAACTATTAATATTATAGCACCAGTGTGATTTTTCATATTATAAATTTACCACAAATAACAAAAAATTCAAAAAGGGAGCATTAACTAAATATTACTTAATTTCTTTTTTATTTCCTTAATTCTTTTAAACCTTAAATTATATTTTAAATCAGATATATGGCCAGGATTTTTTTTACTTCTATAAAGTCTTTTTTGTAATTGATGAAGTTTATGAAACAATTTACCTTTATCTATAGTCACAGAAAAAAATTAAATCTATCAGACTACAATCTACAACTATCCAAGAAAAATTCAAAAGGATAGTGGGGTTAGTAGGGGTTTTTGTTTAATTCTTCAACATCTTTTTTTAAGATTTCCACAAATTTTTTTTAATTGATACACCATACCTATCGCACCTAGACCAAAAATAAATCCAATAATTCCAAGAGTTTCCATATTATAATTATTTAATTAGACTTGTGGATTTATAAACATTAAATCAAAATTCAAAAGGGAGAGGGAGGTTAGATTTCAAGTGTATCTGATAATCCATATATTTTACTGGAACAAATATTTTTTATTTCAATTGGCATTTCATAATTATATCTTAGTGTTAAAAACATACCTCTATCAGCTAATTCAGACCAGTCTTCTTTTGAAGAATATATGTTTTGCATTATAGCTGCCTCAATTCTTTCTCTTTTTCTTTTTTCGGGTATTTCAGCTATTAAAATTTTAAAAGAATTAAGTTGATCTTGAACCGCATTTAAAATTGTTTTTTTATTATTAATAAAGGCTATTCTGAGTTAAAAAAAATTTTAATTTAACTTATGTTTCTAATAATATTTTTAACTAAATAATCAGGAGAATCGGATACTATCACTTCTTTTATAATATTAGATGATGCAAAATTGTTTTCATTCATAACATTAAAAAAGTTAATTAGCTCATTATAATATCCATTTACGTTTAATATTCCAATAGGCGATTTTTTCATGTTTAATCCTTTCCATGTTATAATTTCTGCTAATTCTTCAAGAGTACCTATTCCTCCTGGTAAAGCAATAAAAGCATCAGATAAATTATACATTTTATTTTTTCTCTTATGCATTGATTTGACAATATACAAGTTGCTTAAATTTTGATGAATAATTTCTTTGTTATTTAGTGCTTCTGGGATGACTCCTATAATGCTACCATTATTTTTTATCACTTCATCAGCAATAATTCCCATTAATCCAATTTTTGCTCCTCCATAAACAAGTTCTATTTTTTTTTTAACTAATAATCTAGCAATCGATCTTGCTGAATTTTCAAATTTAGTATTTAAACCAACACTAGAACCACAGAATATGCAAATACGTTTCATCTAATAAATTTCTTATAAAGTTAATAAAGCATATATTATTTTATATTTGTGCAATGAATTCATCTAACGAAACTACCTTAAAAAAAATTATTTCCTATTGCAAAGAGTATGGTTATGTGTTTCCTTCCAGTGAAATATATGATGGCTTGGCTGCAACATATGATTATGGCCCTTATGGAGTTGAGTTGAAAAATAATTTAAAAGAATATTGGTGGAAATCCATAGTTCATCTAAATAATAATATTACGGGAATAGATTCTGCGATTTTTATGCATCCAAATACATGGAAAGCATCTGGACATATTGATGCTTTTAATGATCCTCTCATTGATAATAAGGATTCTAAAAAACGATATCGAGCAGATTTATTAATAGAAGATTATATATCAAAAATTAATAATAAAAAAGAAAAGGAAATTATCAAGGCAGAGAGAAAATTTAAAGAAAAATTTAATAAAAAAAAATTTGTTAAAACTAACCCTAGAGTAATAGAATATGATAAAAAAATTGAAGAACTTCAAAATTCTTTAGTGAAATTATTAAAAAATAATAATCTTGATGGTTTAAAAAAATTGATTTTAAAACTAAAAATTAATGATCCTATTTCTGGAACAAATAATTGGACTGATGTAAGACAATTTAATTTAATGTTTTCTACAGAGCTAGGCTCCTTAAATGAAAATTCTAATTTAATATATCTAAGACCTGAAACCGCTCAAGGTATTTTTCTTAATTTTCTAAATGTTATTAATTCAGGAAGACTTAAGGTGCCTTTTGGTATAGCTCAAATTGGTAAAGCATTTAGAAATGAAATTATTGCAAGACAATTTATTTTTAGAATGAAAGAATTTGAGCAGATGGAAATGCAATTTTTTGTTGAACCTGGTACAGAGTTGAATTGGTATAATAAATGGAAAGAGGATAGAATGTCATGGCATCAAAGTCTAGGTTTAGGAGAAAGTAGTTATAGATTTCATGACCATGAAAATTTAGCACATTATGCGAATGCAGCTTGTGATATTGAATATCTTTTTCCGATGGGATTTAAAGAAATAGAAGGTATTCATTCTAGAACTGATTTTGATTTAAGAAATCACGAAAAACTTTCTGGAAAAAAATTATCCTATTTTGATCAGAAAAAAAACAAATCTTATTTGCCATATGTAATTGAAACATCTATAGGTCTTGATAGGTTATTGTTGTGTTTAATATCAGGTTGTTTAAAAGAAGAAATTCTTGAAGATAAATCACAAAGAGTACTTTTAAAAATACCATATCCTTTAGCTCCAGTAAAAGCAGCTGTGATGCCTTTAAATGCTAAAGATAATCTTCCTGAAAAAGCTAATAAAATATTTGAAAATCTTAAAATAGAATTAAATGTTCAGTATGATGAAAAAGACTCCATTGGAAAAAGATATAGAAGGCAAGATGCAATAGGAACACCATTTTGTATAACTATCGACTATGAAACCTTAGAAAATGACACAGTAACTATAAGAAATCGAGATTCAATGATTCAAAAAAGAATTGGTATAAAAGAAATAATCAGCTATATATCTAGATTTGTATCTATCAGTACTTTGCTAAATCAATAAATTAAATGCTTGATTCACTTTCAAATTTTATTATAAAATTCCGATTGTATTTCGTTGGTATAATATTATTAGTTACTCTTTTCATGTCATACAATATGCAATTTGTAGAATATAATTATTCATTTGCAAAAACAGTACCTGATACAGATGAGGATATGAAATATTATCAGGAGTTTAGAAAAATTTTTGGAGAAGATGGTAATATTTTTGCTGTTGGGATTAAAGATAGTTCTATTTTTAAACTTCAAAAGTTTATTAATTATAGTTCTTTACTTGATAGTATTGAAAAAATTTCTGGAGTCAATGGTGTTTTAGGATTTCCTAATCTTAAAAAACTTAAAAAAAATTCAAAGGAAAAAAAATTAGAAATCATTGATGTTTTCCCAGGCGAACTTTCAACCCAATATCAATTAGACAGTCTTATTTCTGAGGCAAAAAAAATTAAATTTTATTCTGGTCAAATTATAAATTTTGAAGGGGCTATTAACTTTTTAATTACTATAGATAAAGATATTTTAAACTCTCCAAAGAGAGATAATTTAATGAATTTAATTATATCAAAGTGTGAATCATTTACACGGGATAATAATATAGAGTTAAGATATGCTGGATTGCCCTACTCAAGATATATAATGGCCGAAAGTGTTAAGAAGGAACTCAATATTTTTTTAGCAATTTCTGTTTTGATCACAGCAGTAATACTATTTTTCCTCTTTAGATCTTTTAATGCAGTAATTGTTTCTTTAATGATTATAGGTATTGTTGTAGTGTGGGTATTTGGATTACTTGCATTATTTGATTACAAAATAACTCTTTTAACAGGGTTATTGCCTCCTTTAATAGTTGTTATTGGTATTCCTAATTGTGTTTATATGCTAAATAAATACCACAATGCTATTGGAAAATATAAATCTAAAAAAAAGGCATTAATATATGTGATTAAGACAATTGGATTTATAACTTTTATAACAAATTTTACAACTGCAGTTGGTTTTTTTGTTTTAACAATTACTGACATTAAAATTCTTAGTGAATTTGGCATTATAGCAGGAATAAATGTTATCACTACGTTTTTTGTGAGCATATTTTTTCTCCCCACTATTTATATGCTGCTTCCTCCCCCTAAATCTAGTGATACAAATTATTTAAATAACAAATCTCTTAATGCATTGTTAAAATTGTTCATTAATATCTCATTGAATTATCAAAAGACTATTTTTATTACTACATTAATTATAATTATAATTGCATCTATTAACTTGATTAATATAAAAGCAGAATCTTTTTTGTTAGATGATGTTCCTGAGGAAAGTAAATTAAAAAAAGATCTGATATTTTTTGAGAAGAATTTTTCTGGTATTATGCCATTAGAAATTATTATTGACACAAAAACTAAGAAAGGAATCCAAAATCTAAAAAACTTAAAAAAAATTAATGAACTTGAAAATTATTTAAACTCAATTCCAGTTATATCTCAACCATTGTCATTGGTTGGATTTGTTAAAGCATCAAGACAAGCATATTACAATAATAACCCCTCTTTTTATAATATACCTAATTCTAGAGATAGGGCTTTTATTTTAAGATATATGTCTTCAGGATATTTATCTGAAAGTTTTGATGATAAAAGTATTTCCAATTCATTTGTAGATTCTTTAGGACAAAAAATAAGAGTTTCACTAAAAATTGCTGATTTAGGAACAAATAAAATGGATTCATTAATTAATGAAGTTATAAAACCAAAAATTGAAGAAATATTTGGAAAGACTAAAATGGATGTAAAAATTACAGGTTCAACTTTATTAGCTATAAAAGGAAATAGTTTTCTGATAAAGAATTTATTTCAAAGTATGCTATTAGCTTTTCTAATTATTAGTATAATAATGGGTTTATTGTTTAGAAGGGCTTATATGATAATCATTTCTTTGATACCAAATATTATACCATTATTAATTGCAGCTGGATTAATGGGGCTATTTCATATTCCACTTAAACCTAGCTCTGCTCTAGTTTTCAGTATAGTCTTTGGCATTTCTGTTGATTATTCAATTCATTTTTTGGCTAAATATAGAAATGAACTAATTGCATCAAATGATATTAAAAATTCTATTATTAATACTATTTCTGAAACAGGGAAGAGCATGGTATTTACTTCATTTATACTTTTTTTTGGATTTATAATTTTTACATTTTCTTCTTTTGGAGGTACAGTAATTTTAGGAACATTGACTTCTATAATATTATTTATTGCAATGATTACTAATTTAACATTGATTCCATCGATTATTTTATTTATCAATAGAAATAAAATTAAATCTTAATAAAAATGTCTTATAAAGAATATAAATCAATTAATTATTACAAACTATCTGTAGAGATTTCTAAATTCTGGAAGGCCAACAATATTTTTAAAAAATCAATAGAATCCAAAACTGATAATAAAGTATTCACATTTTATGAAGGACCTCCTTCAGCTAATGGCGAACCTGGAATTCATCATGTAATGTCAAGAACAGTCAAAGATATTTTTTGTAGGTATAAAACTTTAAAAGGCTTTAAGGTGATAAGAAAAGGAGGGTGGGACACACATGGTTTACCTGTTGAATTGCAAGTAGAAAAAAGTCTTGGTATAACTAAAGATGATATTGGAACAAAAATTTCCATTGAAGATTATAACAAAGAATGCAAGAAAGCAGTCATGCAATTTAAAAATAAATGGGAAAATTTAACTGAGAGAATGGGTTATTGGCTTGATTTAGAAAATTCCTATGTGACATTTAAAAATGAGTATATTGAATCATTATGGTGGTCTTTAAAAGAACTTTACAGTAAAAAGCTTCTCTATAAAGGGTATACTATTCAGCCATACTCTCCAGCAGCAGGAACAGGACTTAGTTCTCATGAGCTAAATATGCCAGGTGCCTACAAAAACATCAAGGATACTTCAATAGTTGCTCAGTTTAAAATAGAAAAAAATGATATTAGTAATAAAATTTTTAATAATATAAAATCAGATATTTTTCTTCTTGCTTGGACTACAACTCCTTGGACTTTACCAGCCAACAATGGATTAGCAGTGAATAAGAGCATTACTTATTCTATGATTAAAACAATTAATCAGTATACTAATAAAAGAGTTATTGTCATATTAGCCAAGGATTGTATTTCACATTTTTTTAATTCTAAGAAATATTCTTTTAAGATTGTAAGTGAATTTAAGGGATCAAAACTTGTTGGTCTTGATTATTTTCAGCTTATGGATTATGTAACTGCACCTAAACCTGCTTTTACAGTTGTTTCTGCAGATTTTGTTTCCACTGATGAGGGAACAGGTATAGTTCATATTTCAAAAACATTTGGCTCAGATGATTTTGCTATTTCTATTCAAAATAAACTTCCAGGAATATTTGTTGATGGTGAGAATGGAAAGAAAGTTCCATTGGTTAATAAGAAGGGTAAATTTGTAAAGGAAGTTTCAGATTTTTCTGGAATGAGTGTAAAAAATTTTGATGATAATATGGATTCTATTTCAGTTGATTTACAGATAGCAATAAAATTAAAAAAAGAGAATAAAGCTTTTTTAGTTAAAAAACACGAGCATTCTTACCCTCATTGTTGGCGAACAGATAAACCAATTTTATATTATCCTTTAGAATCTTGGTTTATTAATACAACTAAGTTCAAGAAAAAATTAATTAAAGAGAATCTACAAATTAACTGGCAACCGGAATCAACTGGAACAGGTAGATTTGGTAATTGGCTTGAAAATCTTGTTGATTGGAATCTCAGCCGTTCTAGATACTGGGGAACTCCTTTACCTATTTGGAGAACCAAAAATGGAGATGAAGAAATCTGTATAGGAAGTATTAAAGAATTAAAAATGGAAGTGAATAAATCTGTAAAAGCTGGTGTAATGAAAAAGGGATTAACAAACAATTTTGATTTGCACAGACCACAAATAGATAATATTAAATTGGTATCTAAAAAAGGTAAAATAATGACAAGAGAAAAAGATATAATAGATGTTTGGTATGATTCTGGAGCTATGCCTTTTGCACAACATCATTATCCTTTTGATAATAAAAATAATTTTAAAACTTTTTTTCCTGCAGATTTTATAGCTGAAGGTGTAGATCAAACACGGGGTTGGTTTTTCACACTACATGTTCTTGGAATTATGTTATTTAATTCTAGATCTTTTAATAATGTAATATCTAATGGATTAGTTTTAGATAATTACGGTAATAAAATGTCTAAAAGATTGGGAAATGCAATAGACCCTTTTGATACAATAGAAAAATTTGGTCCTGATGCTACTAGATGGTATATGATATCTAACTCTAATCCTTGGGATAACCTAAAATTTTCTATAGAAGGAATAGAAGAGGTAAAAAGAAAATTTTTTGGAACTTTATTCAATACTTATAACTTTTTCGCTCTCTATGCAAATATTGATAAATTTTCTCTTCAATATGATCAAATTGAATATGAAAAAAGAGCTCAAAGTGATAAATGGATACTAAGTAAATTAAATTCCATTATTCTTGAAGTTGATAATTGTTTAGAAAATTATCACCCTACTAAAGCTTTAAGAATAATTCAAAATTTTGTAATAGATGACTTAAGTAACTGGTATATAAGACTCAATAGAAAACGTTTTTGGAAAGGACATTTAAATAATGATAAATTATCAGCCTATCAAACTCTCTACGAATGTTTGACAAGTGTTTCAATCATATCTTCTCCTTTCTCCCCATTTTATATGGAAAAAATTTATCAAGATTTAAATGTCGTATCAAACAAAAAAAAACATTTATCTGTTCATTTAGATAAATTTCCAAAACCAAATCATAAATTAATTAATAATAGTTTAGAAGAAAAAATGAGTTATGCTCAGAAAATTTCTTCTTTGGTTCATTCTCTAAGAAAAAGACTTAAAATTAAAGTTAGACAACCTCTTTCTAAGATAATAATTCCAATAAAATCTTCTAAAATTAAAAAGCAGATTAAATCATTAGAAGGAATTATCTTGTCAGAGGTTAATGTAAAAGAAATAGAGTTTATTGATGATTCTTCATCTATTCTTGTTAAAAAAATTAAGCCTAATTATAGAATATTAGGTTCGATTTATGGTAAAAACATGAATGAGGTTGCAAATTCAGTTAGAAACATGTCACAAAAAGAAATAAAAAGCTTAGAAAAAAATTCAAAAATTACTTTATTAAACAATAATATTGGAAAATTTAAGATTTCTATTAATGAGGTTGAAATATCATATAGTGATATTCCAGGTTGGAAAGTTACTTCAGATGGAAATTTTACTATTGCTTTAGATATTGATATTTCTGAAAGTTTAAAAATGGAAGGGTTTTCTAGAGATTTTATTAATAAAGTTCAGAATCTTAGAAAAGATATGGGGCTAGAGGTTACGGATAAAATTCAGATGCAAGTTCAGATAGAAGATGAATTTATGAAGAAGTCAATTAAGACTAATTTAATTTTTGTAAGCAATGAAATACAGGCTAATGCAATTACGTTTTTAGAAAATTTAAGTAAGCTTAATAAAATAGAAATAGATTCTAGAATAATATACTATAGAATTTTAAAGATTTCTTAATCTATTATGAATAAATATAAATACTTCTATATTTCATTATTTATAATTACTCTTGATCAGCTAATAAAGATATTGGTGCATTTTAATATGCCATTGAATTCAGAAATTAGCATTATAGAGGATTTTTTTAAATTACATCATTTAGAGAATCCTGGTATGGCTTTTGGTGTCGATTTAAATTATAAATATGGAAAATTGTTACTCACCTCCTTTAGATTAATTGCTTCTTTTATTATTGGTTCTTATTTATTTTCCTTAATTATCCAAAAAGCTAATAAATTATTGCTATTATCAATTTCAATGATTCTTGCTGGAGCAATAGGGAACGTGATTGATAGTATATTTTATGGTATAATATTTAATAATGCACCACAAAATTCTCCATTTTCTTTGTTTAATGGTCAGGTTATTGATATGTTTTATATTGACATTTGGGAAGGCTTTATTTCTTCTAAAATTCCATTTATTGGAGGATCTTACATATCGTTATGGCCAGTTTTTAATATAGCAGATGCCTCTATATTTATTGCGGTTTTAATAATTATAATTTTTCACAAAAGATTTTCAAATAATTTATAATAATTATTATAAAAAAATAATATCCTCAATACCCTCATGATATTTTTTCATTTTTTTTAATATATTTAATTTCGAAATATTCAATTCATTTTTGAGGGGCGCTGAACTTATTTTAACAAATACTTTTAGATTTTTACAATAAATTCCAGTAGTTCTATCTACTACTAATTTATCCATCATTTTATACCAAATATTTTCAATTTCTTTCTCAAAAAGTTTTGAATTTAATTTATTTTCTGAAAAAAATTTCGATGTCAAATCATTAATAGATGATATTTTTGATAATCTTTTTTTCTTATTCTTCACAACTATTTATTTTTCCGTTATCAACATTAAAAATTTTAATTTCATGATTGCTTCTGTTAATATTTTTCAGTCTATTTTCAAGAGTATCTGTAATAAAGATTTGACCAAAAATTTTATTCCTTATATACTTCATTAAAATATTTATTCTTGTAGAATCTAGTTTTTCAAAAATATCATCTAACATCATTATAGGTTTTATGTTCAATTGATTATATATAATTTCATATTCTGACATTTTTAGACTTATTATGAAAGATTTTTGTTGTCCTTGTGAGGCGAAATGTTTTATTGATTTGTTGTTTAAATAAAACAAGAAATCATCTTTATGAATACCAAAATTTGTTTTTTCGGTTAAAATATCATAATCAAGAGTTTTTTTAAAAGTATTTTTATCAAATTCATCATTTAGCTTGGTGTTGTAAATTATATTAGGTTTATTATCATCTTTAGTTATATTCTCATAAGTTTTTATAAAAATTTTCTTAAAATTTTTTAAATAAATTTTTCTCATATTATATATATATTCGTTTAATTGAATAAGAATTTCATCATATGTTTGAATTTGATTTTTATCTACTTCATTTTTTTTCTTAAAGCTTTTCAAAACTAAATTTCTGTATTTTAATACTTTATTGTATTTAATAATATTTTGTAAATATTTTCTTTCTGATTGAGAAATTAATAAATCAAAAAATCTTCTTCTATAGTAACTTGAATTTCGTATGATGTCACTATCGTATGGCATAATTAAAACAGCTGGAATTTTTCCAAAATGAGAGCTAATCTTTTCATATGGAGATTCATTGAAGTATAGATTTTTTTTATTTCCCTGTTTGTATTCACATTTCACTTCCATCTTCTTATCTTGATATTTATAAGTTCCTTTAATTAAAAAAAAATTTTGATTATACTTAATATTTTCATCTTCAATTTTATTGAAAGCACTTTTTGTAAATGACAAGTAGTAAATAGCGTCTAATAAATTAGTTTTTCCAGTTCCATTTTTGCCTGTTATGTAATTTATCTTTTTTGAAAAATTAATATTTTCTGTAACATAGTTTTTATAATTTTTAATTTCAATCTTTTCTAGATACATAATATTTGTTCACTTTCATTTTTTATTTAATTTTGCTGAAAGTGATTTTTTTAATTACTTCTTTAAAATAGATTATAATATTAATTTATGCCAAGAAAAAAAGAAAAAGTATCTACAGCAATTAATTCTACAAATGATTTTTCAAAAGAAACTTTTCTTTATTGGTATAAGTCTATGTTATTAATTAGGAAATTTGAAGAAATGGCTGGTAAGTTGTATGGACAACAAAAAATCAGAGGATTTTGTCATCTTTATATAGGTCAAGAAGCATGTATATCTGGATGTGTTACAGCATTGAAAGAAGGAGATAAATATATTACTTCTTATAGGGATCATGCACATCCTCTTGCATTGGGAACTAATCCAAATTTTATTATGGCAGAATTATTTGGTAAAGAAGTTGGAATTTCTCATGGAAGAGGAGGATCAATGCATATGTTTGATAAGAAAAGAAACTTTTTTGGAGGACATGGTATTGTTGGAAATCAAATTCCAATTGGAGCAGGAATAGGATTTTCCGAGCTTTATAAAGGTACCGATAATCTTTGTGTTACTTTTTTAGGTGATGGAGCTGTTAGAATAGGTGCTTTTCACGAAGCATTAAATATTTCAATGTTTTTAAAAATACCTGTAATTTTTGTAATAGAAAATAACGGTTACGCTATGGGGACATCTGTTGAAAGATCCTCAAATGTGACAGAATTATATAAGATTGGTATGGCTTATGATATTCCCTCATATCCTGTTGATGCTATGAATGTTATTAAAGTTCACCATATTGTTTCAAAAGCTGCTGAAAGAGCCAGAAAAGGATTGGGACCTTCCTTACTTGAATTTAGAACATATAGATACAAAGGTCATTCTATGTCAGATCCTGCAAATTATCGATCTAAACAAGAATTAGAAGATTATAAAAATAAAGATCCTATTCAACAAATAAAAAAGGTGATGTTATTAAAAAAAGTTTCTAATGAACTTGAACTTGAACGTATAAATGAACAAACAAAAATTCAAGTTAATAATTCTGTAAAATTTGCTGAAGAAGCATCTTATCCTGATAAAAAAGATGTTTATAACTATATTTATGAACAAAAGAATTATCCTTTTATAGTCGAATAGGTTTAGCACTACAATAATTTATTTAAATTTGTCAACTATTTTATATTATGGTTAAAATCAAAAAGTACAAAAAAGAAGAAAAAGAAGATCAATTACTAGAGAATCCAAAAGCTATTTCGGAAACTTTGGATAGTTACGAATTATTTTTTCAAAAAAATAAAAAAATTATTTCAACGGTATTAGGAGTGTTAATATTCATTTTAACCTCTTTTTTATTAGTAAATTATTATATATCTACTCAAAATAAATTAGCCCAAGATGATATGTTTCAGGCTGTTTATTATTTTGAATCTGATAGTTTAGTCAAAGCTTTAAATGGAGATGGAAATAATTTTGGTTTTCTTGAAATTATTGATGAGTATAATTTCACTAATGCTGCTAATCTATCTTATTTTTATGCAGGATCTGCATATATGAAATTGGGAGATTTTGAAAATGCTATTAAATATTTAAAAGAATTTGATGGAAATGATAAAATAGTTCAAGCTCGTTCTTATTCTTTAATAGGGGATGCATATACGGAATTAGAAGACTATTCTAGTGCAATAGTTTTTTTTAAAAAAGCTGTTTTTTATAATCCTAATAAATTTTTTACTCCATCTTATTTATTAAAATTAGCCTTAGTTTATGAGGAAAATGGTGAGTTAGAAGATGCTTATGATTGTTACAGTCAAATTGTAAAATCCTATAAGGAATCTTCTGAATATCAAATATCAGTAAAGAATAAATCAAGACTTGAAGGCTTAATTTAATTTACAATGTTTAATGGATCTCATAATCAAGAAATAAAAAAAAATAAAATAAATAATTCTTATAAAATATCAATTATAGTTTCCCAATGGAATAATGATATAACAGAATTACTGTATGATGGTGCCATAAGCAAACTATTAGAATATGGCATAAAAAACAATAATATTCAAAGATATGATGTACCCGGAAGTATGGAACTTGTTTTTGCTTCAGAATATTTATTAAATCAGAAGAAAGATATACATGCAATAATTTGTTTAGGATGTGTCATAAAAGGGAAAACAGATCACGACAAATATATTTCTTCATCTGTTTCTAAAGGTCTTATGAGTGTATCTTTAAAATATAAGAAGCCTGTTATTTTTGGAGTACTAACCACTAATAATAAGAAACAAGGATTTGAAAGAAGTGGAGGTAGGTATGGAAATAAAGGAGAAGAGGCAGCATTAACAGTAATAAAAATGCTTGATTTTATCAATAAAATCAATTAAAAATAGAATATTGAATTATATAAGTAATTGCTCCTGAAATATATCCTATTAATGCTAATAGTGAGATTTTTCTTACATACCAGAAAAAAGGAATTTTCTCTAGTCCCATTATAGCAACTCCAGCAGCAGAACCAATTATTAAACAACTTCCACCTGTACCTGCACAGTAAGCTAAAAATTGCCAAAATAGACCATCTTGTTCGAAGAATTCCACTCCTCCTAAAGGATACATACCTATAGCACCCGCAACTAGAGGAACATTATCAACAATAGCAGATAGAAGGCCAATAAGAAATCCTATAAGATAAACACCATTTTCTGTAGAAGTTCCAATTTTTTGATCTAGAATTACTGACATATCTTTTAGTTGTCCAGCACTTTGTAAGCTTCCTACAGCAAGTAAAATTCCTAAAAAAAATAAAATTGTAGGAACATCCATTTTTTCTAAAGCGTGAAATACAGAAAAATATTTTTTTGAATCCGTATCCTTCTTTCTATGCATTAGATCTGTAATTAACCACAATACCCCTAGGCTCAACATCATTCCCATAAATGGAGGCAAGTGAGTTAGCGACTTAAATATGGGAACAAAAATTAGCCCACTGATACCTAATCCAAATACTAAATTTCTTTGAAAATTAGATGTGTGAGTAGAAGTAATCATATACTCGTCTCCTTCATCAGGCCTTTCTACATTTCCCTTCATGTAAAAAGAAAGAATAATTAAAGGAACTAATAGACAAATAACACTGGGTAAAAAAACGTTGGTAATTATTTCTTGAGTTGTTATTTGATTACCAATCCAGAGCATAGTTGTAGTAACATCTCCTATTGGAGACCATGCTCCACCTGCATTGGCAGAAATTATCACTAAACCTAAAAATACCCATCTGTCTTTTTGATCTTTGATAAATTTTCTGGTTAGAGAAACCATAACAATGGATGTTGTTAAATTATCTAAAGTAGCTGAAAAGAAAAAAGAAATTATTCCGATTATCCATAACAATTTTAATTTGTTTGTTGTCTTTATTCTTTCTGTAACTACTCTGAATCCTCCATGCAAATCTATTATTTCAACGATAGTCATCGCCCCCATGAGAAAAAATAAAATACTAGATATTTCAGATAGAATATCAAACAATTGTATTTCTGTTACATAACTTTGAATTACACCATAAATTTTTTCCCTGTTAAGTTCATCAATTAGTTCATTGGAAGTCTCTTTTATTTCTTCTGGGTAAGTTTCAACAAATTCATTTAATGCATGTTGCTTTACTGTATTTATATCAACTATTTGTTCTTTTCCAATAACATAAATTGTCCAACATAATATACCTGTGACTAGCGCTATTGCCGCTTTATCAATTTTAAGCTGATGTTCGAGTGTAATGCACAGATACCCAATAACAAAGACTAAGATCATTAATTCATACATAGATATAGTGAGTTGTTTGTTCTAATTCAAAAATAATAATTTTTAAATCAAATTTTTTTATTAAAAATTATATTTTCAGTAATAATTCCTGATGATAATTTTACTGTTGATCCTGTTACTGATTGTAATATGTTCTTTTCTTTTCTTTTTCTTAGAAGACCCATAAAAGCAAATATTAAAGCTTCTTTATAATTGATTAAAGTTTTATTAGGAATCTTCCAATTATTTTTGTTCTTGTCATATAATCTAATATTTTCAATTAAGAACTTATTATAAGCTCCACCCCCTGTTACAAGTATGTTATTGCCTCTTTCTTTTATGTTTAATGATAATTGAAAAGCAATATGATTAGTTAATGTGTTTAACAAGTCTTCTAAATTATATCCAGATTTATAAATTAAAGGATAAATTTTATTTTGAATCCATTCGATTCCAAGACTTTTTGGATTTGGCTTTTTATAATAATCTAAAGAATTCAACTCATTAAAAAGTTTCGAAATAAATTTTCCATTTTTTGCTATATTTCCTTTATCGTCAAAGTCATAATTAAGTTTTCTGGAAATATCATTTAATATAATGTTTAAGGGAGCTATATCATATGCTATAATTTCTTTACCCTTTAATTTTGTTAAATTTAATACTCCTCCAAGATTCACGAAATAGTTAAATTTATTAAATAATAATTTTTCTCCAATTGGCACTAAAGGGGCTCCTTGTCCATCAAAAATTACATCTAACTCTCTAAAATTATTTATTATTGGGATTTCCAATTTGGAATATATTCTATTTGCATTTCCTATTTGAAAAGAAATTTTATCTTTTAAATTGTGAAATATTGTATGACCATGACAAGCAATAATTTCAGGTGAAAAATTATTTCTTTTAATAAATTTTTTGGTTTCATTCCCAATAAAATCTCCCAGATCATGATCCAATTTAATTAATTCATACCCTTTTATTTCGAAGCTTTTTAATAACCTTTTTTTAATTATTTTTGGAAATTTTACTGTAATTGCTTTATCAATTTTGTATGTCCATCGTGTTTTTTTTTTAAATGTGCAATATGCAATATCTATTCCATCAAGTGACGTTCCTGACATTATTCCAATAGTTTTGTGTACACTCATGTTTAATTAATTATTAATCAATCTTCTTAACGATATTATAGGTTCTGCATAAATAATATATTTTTCTTTTTTAATTAAAGCTTGCATCTTTGCTATCTTTATAAAATTAATCAAATATTAGTAGTGAATTAATTTAAGTTTATGAAATTCAATTTATTTTTATTCTTAATTTTACTAATTAATTTAGAAATTTTTTCACAAACCACTTCCCCATTTACATCTGTAACAGGTATCGGTGAACTGAATGATTTCTCTTTTTCAAATAATGCAGGGATGGGAGGAGTAGGAATAAGCAATGGATCTTACTGGCATCTGAATAATCAAAATCCTGCTGCCTTAACCTCTAATATATTTACAACATTTGAAATGGGATTTTCATCAGATATAAGAGAAGTATCTAATAATAAAATTAATGATTTGAATGGAAGTGCTAATTTAAATTATGTAGGATTTGGAATTCCTGTAATTAAAAATGGGAAATGGGTGTCTTCTTTTGGATTTAATCCATTTAGTTCAGTTAATTATATTTTATACAATGAAGAAATTTTGGAAAATACTTCTGCTCTTGCACGATATAGGTATGAAGGAGAGGGGGGCCTTACCCAAGCTTATTGGTCTAATGGTTTCAAACTTTTAAATAATCTTTCAATAGGGTTAAGAGGATCATATGTTTTTGGAAATATTAAAAATGAGACGAGTATAATATTAAGTAATGAAGATCAATTTTATACTACTCATTATGAAAGCTCAATTTATAATGACTATAACCTAAGTTCTGGCATTTTTTATAAAAAAGAGATATTAGAGAAAAAATTTTTAAAAATTGGCTTTACATATGACTTAAAATCTTCTATAAATGCAGACAGATTTTCAAGGTTAGAGAGAAGAATACCTAGTACAACTAGTGTGGTGCCAATAGACACGTTAATAAATCATGAAATTCAATTGTTTAAATTACCTAGAAGTTATGGGTTCGGAGTATCATTTGAAAAACTAGACAAATTTTCTGTAGGACTTGAAATGAAATTACAATCATGGAATGGCAATAGTGGATTTAAAGATGATTTTGATAATGTTATTTACAAAAATTTTTTAAAAATATCAGCTGGAATGGAATTTATTCCTGATGCAGAGAATGTGGACAGGTATTTAAAAAGATCTACTTATAGATTGGGTATATTTTTTAAAAAATCACCATATTTGATTAATAATAATCAAATTAACAATTTAGGTCTTAATTTAGGGTTTTCTTTGCCGGTTGGTACTTTATCAAGAATTAATCTTGCCATGGAAATGGGAACTAGAGGAAGTATCATTAAAACATATGTAAGAGAACGCTATTTTAAGTTTGTAATTGGAAGCTCAATTAATAATATTTGGTTTATTAAGAGAAAATTTGATTAATTTTGCATGTTATGAAATTTAATTTATTATTTATTACTGTTTTATTATCATTTAATGCTGTTTTTTCACAGCCTGGATGGAATTGGCCAGAAAATAAAAGTAAAGCGGAAGAAAAAAACGTATTATATGTTGATTATTTGAAACAAGGTGATTGCAGATCTGCTGTAGAGCCTCATAAATGGTTATTAGATAGTGTTCCAAACTTGCATGTTTCTCTTTATCAGAATGGTGTAAAAATTTATCAGTGTCTTATAAAAAAAGAAAAAGATAAGGAAATAAAAGATTCATTAATCACAAAGGCTCTTGAAATGTTTGATCTCAGAATCAAATATTTTAAAAGAGAAGATTATGTCCTGAATAGGAAAGTGTATTATGCTTATCAATATTATAAATCAAATAAGGAAAAATTTGCTGATTTATATAGATTATTTAATAGAGCTTATGAATTAAATGATGATAAAATTGCTAATAATAACTTAGTTTCCTTTATGAATTTAATTCGCAGGTATACATTATCCTTTCCAGATTCCATTACTGATGATGAAGTTTTGGAAAAATATTATCTTATCTCAGACATTATATTAAAGAAAGTTGCAACTCAAAATCTCAATATAAGCATACATAATGAAGAAGAGCAAGTTAAATATGTAAATAATATTGAACGTTTAAAAAGATATCAAGATAATGTTGATAAGTTGTTAACAGCTACTGTTACTGTAGATTGTGATTTTGTTCAAAATGTTTTGGGTCCTAAATTGAATGATCTAATATCAAGTTTAGAAGGTGAAATTATGCAAACAGATTATGATGATGTTACACCAGTATCTGATGATCCAGAAGCTGTAAAACTAGCTAAGAAAATTTTTAGTTTGTCTAAAAATAATAAATGTGGTTATACTGGAATAGCATTAAGTGCTGCTAAAATTATTTTTGATGATACTCCCGATGTTGGAATTGGAAAAATAATTGCCACTCACGTTCAAGATAATCTTAATGAAGCTATGGACTATTATGATAGGTCGATTGATGTTTCTGATAATAGAGAACAACAAGCAGATTTACATTTAGATAAAGCAAATCTGTATCATAAATTTAATGATCGTGTTAGCTCAAGAGAAAGTGCTTTGGAAAGTTTAATTTCACATCCTTCTAATAGAGAGGCTTATAAATTATTAGGGGATTTGTATTATAATAGTTATGAAGAGTGTAAAAAAGGAGTAAGTAGAGTAAAGGATAGATTAGTTTATATAGCAGCTTATAGGATGTACATGAGAGGAGCATATAATGCTAGTGCTCAACTAGCTAAGGCTCAATTTCCTTCTGCTGAAGAAATTTTCACTGAAAATTATGAAGTCGGACAACAAATGAAAATTGATTGCTGGATTGATGAAACTGTTACTCTAGATAAAAGAACAAATTAATTTTATTAAATTTGGATTATGAGAGTTAATGCTAAAACAGTTCAGAACTTAATTGATAGTATACCAGTTGTAAAATTATTGTCTAAAAATGTGGGTGCTGCTGGTGCAATAGGTTTTATAATTCAAGATTTTGTTCTTCCGTTATATGGCGATTATATTTTTCCTATTGTTCTTTCTTTAGCTGGAGTTGGTTTGGTTGGTTTTGCATTATGGTTTTTTGTTTTCAAAATTGAATCATCAGATAATTTCAGTCACCTATCTTTTCAGTCTTCGATAGTTTGTGTTTTGTTATCTCTTGTAATTTTTGGTTTCAGTTTTTTATCAAAAGCCTTAGGAGGGGATGAAGGAAGAGGATTTCTAGGATCTCAGGTTGGTTTTGTTGCAAATTTACAAGATAATGCCAACGTCTATAAAGAAGATTCTGAAGCATTATCAAAAATTGCTGAAAATTATTCAGAGATGCAGATGCAATTAGCTACATTGAATAGTCAAATAGCGGATCAGATGTCAGAAAATGGACAGCTAGATGATGATTTAAAATCTCAGATTTCTGAAATTATGTCTTCACAGACAGCTATCTCATCTAATTCTGGTGATTCTTCAAGAATAACCCAGCTTGAAAAAGAGCTAGATATAGCTTATGAGCTCTTAAGACAGATGAGTATGAATAATCAAGTACTTCAGTCAGGTGATGCTGATGATTTTAAGGACCAAATTTCAAAAGCTAAAGATGATAGTATTTTTTCAATAATAGCTTCATTAAGATTTCAAATCAATGATTTAAAGAATGTGTCAACTACAATGTTGTCAGATTTTCAACGTCTTGATAAATCAGCAGAACTAGCAGAATTAAAAAAGTTAACTTTAACAATAATTGAAAAAGAAGAGGAGCTAACTAAAACTATAAAGGAATCAGAAAAAAAGGCTAATAAGACAATGAGGAAGGAACTCGAAGATATTTCTTCAAGTATTAAAAAGAAAAATTCTAAGGAAGATAAGGAAAACGAAAAGTATTTAGATGAAATCGTAAAGACATACGAAAAGGTTTTATCAAAAGTTGAAAATAGAAAATCAAGAAAAGAAGATAAAAATTCAGAAAAAATGCTTACTGAAACTCAAAAAGAAATTGATGATTTGAAAAATAAACTTATTGAATTTGAAAGTACTAAATCAGATCAAGAAAACTCAGAGTCTGACGAAGAAATCAATTCACTTAAAACTTTAATTTCTCAGTTAGAATCCTATAATGAAGTACAATCAACAAATGTTGCATCATTTCAACAAGATACTCAATCACAAATGTTCGAACTCTCAAATTCTATGTCTCTAATAGCAGAAGAAATAGGTGATTTGAAAGCAATTCTTGTAGATAGAGCTGGTACTCTTATTCCTTCTAATATAGATTCTGATGAAGTAGAACTCACAAGTACGTTTGTAGGGAATAATACTTTGATGTCTGAAGAATCTCAAAAACTTTTAGCTGGAATTAAAAGTGAAGAGCCTAATGAAAATGCACCAGATGAAGTTGTTACTAAAGCTTTTAATGATGAAATAAAAATTTTAGATCAGCAACAATCAGATTTGTATTACAGAAAAGCACAGATGTTAGTTATAAGCAATCAATTTGAAGAATCTCTTGATAATGCTTTTAAAGTAATAGAACTTAGTCCTGATAGAAAGGATGCCTATACCCTTGTTGGGAATATTTATATGACCGCAATAAATCGTTGTGGAGATATTGGAGAAGATCAATTTTCAAAAAAACTTGTTGCTATAGCCGCATATAATATGTATGAAAAAAGTGAGGACACTCAGAAAATGAATGAAGCAAAAATGTTTTTTCCCACTACTGAAGAAATTAGACAAAGTGGTTATTCTAAGAACAAACCCGTAGATTTAAATATTTGTTGGATTAATGAACAAATAACTCTTTTGTCTAAGGGAGAGTGATATTCTTTAGCCATAGGATGCGTAAATATTTCTTTATTTTTTCTTTTTTTCTTATTTCATTAGGCTGTTCATTAAGTTCACAGGAAAAATCTGTACTTGAATCATATAAGGGACCGATAATTGAAATGTATGATAGCAAAACATCACTAAGTGACTCAGCAGTACTTAGAATGAAATTAAATGCTGAAGAATATTTCATTTATGCAAATGATGGTGAAGAATATCCTAAAGGTTTATTTATGGAAATTTATTCTACAAAAGAAAAAAAAATGATAGCTACTTTTAGATCGAATTATGTTAGAAAAGATCATAATGAGGATTTTTTTAAAGCAACTGGTAATGTAATTTTAACAAATCTTAATACAAATGATGTTCTAAATACAGAGGAATTGTTATGGTATCCAAATGATGAAAAATTTTTTACTGATAAATTCATAACGATTAAAACAGAAAACGAACTACACAAAGGACAGGGATTAGAATCAAATCAAGATTTTTCTTCTTATAAGATAATGAAACCTATGGGGAGCATTCAATTAGAAGAAAAAGACAATTAAAATGAAATTTAGACTTATTTATTCTTTTAATAAATTTTTACAATTTGAGTGAAATTTATTATCAAATTATTATTGCTTTATTATTTTCTGGTTTTTTTTCAGGACTAGAAATAGCCTATATTTCTAGAAACAAGCTCAATTTTGAAATTAAAGCAAAAAAAAGAGGAATAATAGGTCGTATCTTTTCATTATTCAATAGGAATAATTCTCAATTTATAGCTACCATGTTATTGGGAAATAATCTAGCTCTTGTATTTTATGGAATTTTAATGGCTCAGTTGCTTGAACCTATAATTTTTGATTCTTTACCAATAATTATAAAAAATGATTTTTTTGTTCTATTGTTTCAAACAATTATATCTACAATAATTGTCTTGATAACAGCTGAATTTATACCTAAAAGTTTATTTTTGTTAAGTCCAGATCTCTTGTTATCATATTTTGCTATTCCTTTGGCAGCCATTTATGTGTTTTTATATCCCGCTGTGTGGTTTATCGTATTAATTTCAAAATTTATTATAATCTATATGATGAAATTAGAATATTCTGATGAAAAACCAGTTTTTAGTTTGACCGATCTAAATGACTATGTCAAAAGAACTATTTCTAAAGAATCAGAAAATAAAGAATCAGAAATAAATACTCAATATTTTAATAATGCCTTAGAATTTAAAACTGTTAAAGTAAGAGATTGTATGATTCCAAGGACAGAAATAGTAGGGCTAGAGGTTTCCGAATCAATTCAAAAATTAAACAAATTATTTGTAGATACAGGTTTTTCAAAAATTGTAATTTATAAAGATTCCATTAATAATATCATTGGGTACTGTCACGGATTATCTCTTTTCAATGGACCCAAAAAAGTTGAAGATATGATAAAGCCAATTATCCATGTTACTGAAACTATTCTTGTTAGTGAATTGTTAATTCAATTTATTTCAAATCATAGATCTATAGCAATAGTTGTTGATGAGTATGGAGGAACTTCTGGTATTATTACACTAGAAGATATTATTGAAGAAATTTTTGGTGAAATAATTGATGAATATGATGAATATAATCTTTTAGAAGAGATTAGGGAATCCAATACATATGATCTAAGCGCTAGACATGAAATCAATTATTTAAATGAAAAGTATAATTTATCTTTACCAAATGGAGATTATGATACTTTAGGAGGGTATATTTTATTTTTAAATAAAAATTTACCCAAAAAATATGAAAAAATTAATACAAAAAAACATTCTATAAAGATATTAACTATGCATGGTAATAGGATAGGTAATGTACGAGTATCGAAAAAAAAATAAAATTTTCTTCATTAAATATGAAAAATTTTACAATTAAAAAAATTAATTTTGGCTTCTTAAATTAAATTTTATGTCTATAATAAATACTTTAAGGAACAAAATGGGAAAGTTTCTGGTTTTTGTAATCGGCTTTTCTATTGCATCTTTTGTTTTATCAGATATCCTTGGTCCAAATTCTACTTTGTTTGGTGGCAATGATACTACAATAGGAACAATTAAAGGTGAGGATGTAGATTATAACTCTTTCCAGTCTTTATTTGAGGAATTTTCTTATAATTTTTCTATTAACAATGGAACCCCTCCTACTTCTGAAGATTTAGTAGTTATACGTGAACAAGTTTGGGAAAAATTAATTCAAGACATTTCATTTGTAAATGAATATGATAATCTTGGTTTAGAGATTACTGATCTTGAACTGGTTGATATGGTTCAAGGAAAAAATGTTCATCCTTTAGTTCAACAGGCATTTACTGATCCTGAGGTTGGAATATTTGATGTAGAACAAGTAGTTATTTTTTTAAAAAATCTATCTAATCAACCATCTCAGCAACAGCAAACTTGGTCTTCTTTTGAGAGAAATTTGATTCCAATTAGACTAAGGAATAAATATGATAATTTAATTTCTAAAACCACTTATCTAAATACTCTTGAATCAAAAAGAGAATATTTTAATGCAAATCAAGCTATATCATTATCATATTTGCACATACCTTACTACTCAATTAACGATTCATTGGTAAGCATTTCTCAAAATGAATTACAATCATACCTTAAAAAAAATAAAAATGAATATTTTGAAGAAGAGTCTCGTTCAATAAAATATGTAATTTTTAATGTTAATCCCTCATCGGAAGATTCATTATCAATAAAGAATGAAATCAATAGACTAAAAAATATACTAAGTAATTCAACAAATGATTCTATTTTTTCATCTATAAATTCTGATGGTTTTAATTCTTACTTATCCTTAAAAAAAGATCAACTAGATAACATATTTGGAGAGTATTCTGTAAAGGGTAATATGATTGGTCCAATAATTGAAAATGATAAATATGTGCTTTATAAATTTTCTGATATTTCTTCAGAGAAAAAATATAGTGCCAGGGCACAACATATTTTGTTAAAATGGAACAATCTAGACTTAAATTCTAAAGTCAAAGTCCGTATTGAAGCTAATAGAATTTTAAATTTGATAAAAAAAGGAAGTAATTTTCAAGAAATGGCTAGAATGTATAGTGAAGATGGGTCGGCTACTAATGGTGGGGATTTAGGATGGTTTAGTGAAGGTCAGATGGTAAAACCTTTTGAAGAAGCTGTTTTTTCAAAAACAAGACCTGGGTTAATAAATAGGATTGTTGAATCTGAATTTGGATTTCATATCATCAATGTCATTTCTAAAAAAACAAATAAAATATTCAAAGTTTCTAAAATAGAGAAAGATATTGTTCCGAGTGATATGACTAGAAATTTGTCTTATAGAAATGCTGAAATATTTAGATCTGAGAACAGTGATTTAGAAGATTTTTTAGCTTCCTCAAATACCACTGGATTAAAAATATTTTCACACAATACAATTGATAAAAATGATCAAAAATTAGGTTCTCTAAATAATTCTAGGAGTTTAATTATGTGGTTATATAGTGAAGAAAATATTGGAAAGTTATCTAGTGTTATCGAATTAGACAATAGTTACGTTATAGCTGTATTAACTGATATAAATCAAGAAGGAACTTCAAAATTAGAAGATGTTGAAAATTCTATAAAAAGAAAAGTGATCAATAATAAAAAATTTGATTTGATAAATAAAGATTTGATAGATTTAAAAGGTTCTTTGGAAGAAATTTCAGAATCTTATGGAGATAAAGCAAATATATATTCTATGGATAATTTACTTTTTAATTTTAATTCTTTAAATAATGTAGGATATGCACCAAACGCTGTTGGAATTTCTTTTTCAATGGATGAAGGAGAAATTACTAAACCTTTTTTTACTGATGATGGTGTGGTTATTTTACAAATAAATTCTAAAGAAATCTTGTCTCCTTTGGATAATTATTCAAGTTTTTCTGAACAACTACTTCAAGCAAACAAGTTAGCATCTCCTCTAAAATTAGATAAGGCAATAAAAGAGTTTTCTGATATTAAAGATTACAGATATAAATTCTTTTAATTTATTGAAGAATAATTTTTATGAGTTGGAGTAAAAATAAATTTAAAGAAAGTATTAATTCTGTATACAAGTTTCCTTGTAATTACTCATTTAAGTTTTTAGTTCCAAATTTAAAAAAATTTGATGTCCTTAAATTAGTTCCTGAAGCAAATATTAAAATTAAAAATTCTTCAAGAGGTAACTATAGTTCAATTACTTTAACATCTGTTATGAATAATGCGGATGAAATAATTTATATTTATGAAAAAGCTAATAAAATAAAAAAAATTATTTCACTTTAATTTTTATTTAGTTATGTGGAAAAAAAAAAGTAATAAGTTGATAAAAAACTTTGAATTTAAAAATTTTATTGATGCGTTTTCATTTATCACTAAAGTAGCAATTGTTTCCGAAAAAATGAATCATCATCCTGCGATTCTTAATACATATAATAAGGTTCAAATACAACTATATACTCATGATAAAGGGAATATTATAACTTCAAAAGATTATCAACTGGCAGAGGCTATTGATAAATTGAAATGAGTATTGAAACAAAATTATTTATAGTACCTACACCAATAGGAAATTTAAAAGATATTACCTTTCGTGCAATTGAAATATTAAATAATGTTGATTATATTCTTTGCGAAGATACTCGGATTTCCAAAAAACTATTATTTCATTATAAAATTTCAAAACCATTAAAATTATATCATACTCATAATGAACATAAATTAGTTAATAAATATATTTTGGATATGAAAATGGGTAAGAAAATTTGTTTGATTTCTGATGCAGGAACACCGTCAATTTCGGACCCAGGATATCTTTTAGTTAATGAAGCTAATAAGATGAATTTAAAAATCGAATGTTTACCAGGTGCCACTGCTTTGATTCCTGCTCTAGTAAAATCAGGACTTCCTTCCGAAAAATTTGTTTTTGAAGGGTTTCTTCCTAATAAAAAAGGAAGAATTAAACGTTTGAATTTTTTATCTAAAGAGACAAGGACTATGGTATTTTATGAGTCTCCAGTAAGAATATTAAAAACAATTGAAGATTTAAAAACTTTTTTTGGTAAAGAAAGACAAGTTTCTATTTCTAGAGAAATTTCTAAAATTCATGAAGAGACGATAAGTGGTACTCTTTCTGATGTATATAATATTCTCTTAAAACAGAATATCAAGGGTGAAATTGTAATAGTTTTAAACGGTCATAAAAAGTAATATGAATTCATTATTTAGCAAAGTATTTATTATCATTAATTTATTTATTTCCTCCCAGTTATTCTCATATTCCGTTGCTCAAAATTTAAAAGTTTCAGTTATTACTATTGGTCCATCTCAAGAAGAACTTTATAGTGCCTTTGGTCATAGCGGTATAAGAGTAATAGATGACAGTTTAGGGATAGATTATTTTTATAATTATGGTGTATTTGATTTTGATCAGCCAAATTTTTATCTCAATTTTTTAAAAGGAAAATTATTGTACATGGTGGTTAAGTATGATTATTCATCGGTAAAAGAATATTATATTTCTAATAATAGAGATATAAAAGAGCAAATTTTAAGTTTAAGTTTAAATCAAAAGATAGATCTCTTTAAATATCTGGAAAATAATATTTTAGAAGAAAACAAATATTATTCTTACAATTATTTATATGATAATTGTGCTACTAAAATCAGAGATGTATTAAATGATGTTTTCCCAAATTATATTTACTATGACTTTCAAGATGTTTCCTATTCACTTTCTTATAGGGAGTTAATGGATCTATATTTAAGTTACCAAAAATGGGGAGACTTAGGAATTGATATTTGTTTAGGAGTAGAAATTGATAAAATAGCTGAGGGCTATAACACTATGTATCTTCCTGATTATCTTTTTTCAAGTTTGAGCAATGCTAAAACAACTAAAGGAGAGAAGCTTATATCTGAAGAAATTAATATCTTTTCATCAAGAAATATTTCTATAAATCACTCTTTTTTTGGCCCTTGGGAGACTTTTTTCTTTCTTTTTATTTTTTTATTGTTTATTTCATTTAGAGAAAGGAAGTATGATATTTGGTATAAAAAATTAGATTTTCTTATTTTTTTAATAACTGGAAGTATAGGTTTTTTACTCCTTTTTCTTTGGTTTTTTACAGACCACATTTCAGCTTATAATTATAATATCATTTGGGCTTTACCTGTTAATTTTATTGTTGCATTTTTTTTCTTTAACAAAAAGATGTTAAACCAACTGAAACATTATTTTCTATTTTATTCGATATTTTTGATGTCGCTTATTCTATTATGGAATTTTATTCCCCAAAAACTAAATAATTCTCTCTTCTTTTTAATTTTATTATTATTAATTCGCTCTTTTCTAGTTTTTCTTAAAATAAAAAAAATCTTAACGTTGAAATTCATTTAAATGTTCAAATTTTTATTTAAACATTCTAAAATCAAATTATTTTCATATCCTTTTTGAAGAAGATAATTAAAAATTTTTTGTTTTTGTACAATTTTCTCTTTATTAGTTAAACTACTTTTTTTTGTAATTAATAAATTTTTTATTGTATTATAATATTGATTCATATCAATTGAATTTAATGCTTCTTTGATTTCTTTTTCTTTAATTTCCTTATTAATTAGTTGAAGTTTAATTTTTACTTTCCCCCATTTATTAATAGAGTGTTTACCTCTACAAAATGATTTTGCAAATCTTAAATCATTCACCAAGTTTATTTTGATTAATTGATTTAAGATTTTATTTGATCTTTGAAAACTACAACCTAGAGAAAACAACTTATTTAATATTTCTTTTGAACACCTTTCTCTATAGTTACAAAATGTAATTATTTTTTCGGTAATTGTTTTTTCAGATAATTTTTTCAAATTATTTTATGTATTCTTTTCTCTTTAAAATACTTTCTACAAATTTTATTTCATTTTCTGAATTAAAAATTTTATATGGAAGAAAAACTAATTGTACCTTATTGATTTTAAATAAAAATCCATCTGATTTTTTATAAGCTTTTTTTATGTTCTCCCATTTAATTGGCATGCCTTGATTTGAACTTATTTTTATTAGTATTTGTTGGCTTGAAATCTCATAAGATAATCTTTCAAACATATACCTTCCTTGTTCTAGTTGTGTCATTCCAGCAAACTGTATTAACCAAAATAAAAAATATAATAATATTCCTATAGAAGCTCCTATGAACCACCAAAAGCTAGAAATCCAAACGTATCCACTGCAGATAATTATAAATATTATAAAAATCCACCATTGATCATTTATTAAATTCAATAATCCTTTTTTAATATATGTATTTGACTTAAGCTGATATTTTCTAGTTTTTATAATCATCTTTATTTTTCCTTATTTATAATTAATCTATCGATTTTTGAATTTTCTGATATTTTTTTTACAAATACAATAATTTTAAAATTATCATTAATTGTTTTATAATTAGCTAATATATAAGTTATTTTATTATTAGTTTTTCCCTCATGAATCAAATCCATTTCTATTGAAGGATTATTATAAAAAAAATTTTTTAGTAATATTTCAGTTTCATTATTCCTTCCCTTAATAATTTTGTTTTCTATATTTATTTCAGAATTATTATGTAACAAATTCATTACTTCTTTTACACTACCAATTTGAATAGCATTTTTTATTTTGTCTAAAGAATTTTCTTGGTTTGCAAGAGCTGACTGTGTAAATATTATTACAATTAATAATATTGTCCCATTAAATCTTTTCATAATAAATTATCATAATTTATATACAAACATAATTCGCAATATTTATTTTTACCAAAATGAATAAGAAAGTTCTATTAATGATTTTGGATGGATGGGGTATTGCTGAAGATTCTAGAATTTCAGCTATAGATCAAGCAAAAACTCCCTTTATAGATTCTTTATATAATAAATATTCCAATACAACGCTTAATGCCTCTGGATCAAATGTAGGATTGCCCCATGGACAGATGGGCAATTCGGAAGTGGGTCATATGACTATAGGCTCGGGTAGAATTGTTGCTCAGGATTTAGTTAGACTAAATAATGAAATTAAAAATGATAACATTTCAAAAAATTTGGAATTCAAAAAAGCTATTCAATATTCATTTCAGAATAAGAAATCCTTACATCTTATTGGTTTACTATCAAAAGGGGGAGTGCATTCTCATTCTGATCATCTATTTGAATTTATTAGAATTATCAACGAATTAAATATTGATAATGTGTTTATTCATGCTTTTATGGATGGAAGAGATACTTCTCCAAGTGATGGTATAAATTCAGTCAAGAAATTAAATTCCTTAATTAATAGTACAAAAATAAAATTGGCATCGATTATGGGTAGATACTATTCTATGGATAGAGATATGAGATGGGAAAGAATCAAACTTGCATATGAAGCCATGGTATATGGTAAGGGAGCTAAATCAAATGATATAATAAAATCAATTAATAATTCTTATAAAGAAAAAATATTTGATGAATTTATAGTTCCTACAGTATGTACAGATGAAAACAATGATCCTTTGGCAACTATAAAAGAGGGGGATGTAGTACTTTCTTTCAATTTTAGATCAGATAGGATGAGACAAATAACGTCAGTATTATCTCAAAAAGATTTACCAGAATATAATATGAAAAAAAAGAATTTATATTTTGTTACCATGACAAATTATGATTCTAGTTTTAAAAATGTCCATATTTTATTTAATAAGGAGAATGTCAAGAATACTTTGGGGAAAATACTAAGTCTTAATGGAAAGAAACAGCTTAGAATAGCTGAAACAGAGAAATACCCACATGTTACTTTCTTTTTTTCTGGTGGAAGAGAAAAAGAATTTTCAGGAGAAGATAGAGTATTATGTCCTTCTCCTAAAGTTCCAACTTATGATTTAAAACCTGAGATGAGTGCTCATGATTTGCAAAAAAAATTAATAGAAAAAATTAAAAAAACACCCTATGATTTTATTTGTTTAAATTTTGCAAACCCCGATATGGTAGGACATACTGGAAATTTTGATGCTACGATTAAGGCATGTGAAACGGTAGATACTTGTTCAAAAAGTATTGTGGAAGCGGGATTAACTTTAGGATACACCATTATAATTATTGCTGATCATGGTAATGCAGATATTATGGTTAATAAAGATGGTAGCCCTCATACTTATCATACTACGAATCTGGTTCCTTTTATTTTAGTTGATGCTGATTATTGTCCTAAATTGAAAAAAGGAAAATTAGGAGATATAGCCCCTACCATCTTAGAATTGATGGGAATTAATGTTCCCTCTGAAATGTCTGGAAAAAGTTTATTATGAGAGCTAAACTGTTAATTTTAACTTTTTTCTTATTTTCTTGTAGCAATTTTTCCAATACAAATAAATTTTCTCAGTATTATAATATTGATTCCCTGTTAGAGTTTCAAATTCTAAATTTATCACAATCTAAAAATATAAATAAAGTGATTTATTGGGATAATATTTATGAAGAAAAAACATTAGACTCTAAAAGTATAAATTGGAACAAGGAATTAAATGGTTTTAAAAATTTGGATATAAACCAACCTTCTAATCTCAATGCTTACAGTATTTTGAGTGAAAATAATATTATTGAATATAAAAAATTGATTAAAAATGAAGGAATAATAAGTTTAAAAATTATTTTCGACAATTCAAGTAATATTACCAGAATTTTCTCGACTGAAATAGAAAATAATTTATTATTTAATTCCTTTAAAACTTACTCTCTTTATTTTGATAGCTTGGGTTTGATAACTAAATATATTTTAGAAGATAAACAAAAAACTATTTTTAAAGATACTCTTATATATGAGATTTCAGGGGAAATAGGATGGGATTAGAAATTATTAGTTTATTTAAGTAAGTGTTTGTTTTATTTTCTCTACTGTCTTATAAGACTTATTTATTGCTATTTCTCTAATATGCATTGTGGTTTTCCACAAGTCTTCATAGCTTGTATAAAGTGGTGCAATTCCTAATCTAATATATTTTTCAGGTCGAAAATCTGAAATAATTTTTGGAAAATTTGAAGAACCTTCTTGCAGTTTTTTACATATCCTCCATGCCTTGGGATGTGAAATTGTAATATGAGAACCTCTTTCTGATGATTTTAATGGACTTTCTATCGAAAATCCATATGAAAGAATCTCTCTTTGAATTAGTGAAATTAAAAATTTACTTTGTGAGATACTTTTTTTACGAATTAATTTTATGGTTGCATCTAAAGTTAAATCAAGACCTGTTTCCATGCCTACCATTGATAAAATACCAGGCGTACCAGAAGCAAATTTTTTTACATTAGAAGCTGGAATATAAGAATCATCAAACAAAAAAGGTGATTGGTGTCCAAACCACCCTTGAATAGGATTATTTAATTTAGACTGAATAGAAGAATGAATATATAGGAATCCAGGAGATCCAGGTCCCCCATTCAAGAATTTATAGGTACACCCAACTGCTAATAAAGTATTTGTTTTTATTAAGTCAATATCAATAACTCCTACTGCATGGCTCAAATCCCAGACTATTATGCTATTATGTTTTGCTGCAAAATCATTCAGTTCTTTTAAAGGATACACCCATGAACTTTTGTAAGTAACTAAACTTAAACATACTATCCCAGGATTATTTTTGATTTCATTTTTTAGTAAATTAATTTCAGCTGAAATATTTCCAGAATATTTCACTATTAAAGGTTTAGGAATTTTAAAATGTGATCCCAATCCTTCAAGTACATAAATATCAGATGGAAAATTTAAGGAATCAGTTAATAAATTTTTTGTTACGGAATTTGAACTTAAAAGCGCATGAATTATTTGGTATAAGTTGACAGAGGTTGAATCTCCTACTTTAATCTCATAATTTCTTGTTCCAAGGAGAGAGGCTATTTTTTTTTCTAATTGGATTGATAAATCAAGCCAATTTTTATTCCAACTTCTAATGAGTCCTTTTCCCCATTGATTTTGAACAGTTTCATGAATTGCAAGTGCTGTTTTTTTTGGTAGTTTACCGAGTGAATTTCCGTTCAAGTAAATTTCGTTTTTTGTATGAACAAAATATTTTTTGAATCGACTTAAAGGGTCTAGCTTATCTAGTTTAAGTGCTTCTTCTAAATTAATTTTTTTCATTTTCCTTTAATATATAAGGGATAATTATTTTTATCCATTTTTTGTACATTAATCTACTTGGATGTAGACCGTCATCCGCGATAAGTGTTCTATTATAAGACGCTTCTCTTGAAATTTCAGTTATATCAAAATAACGAATATTTGATTCCATACACACTTTTTTAATTACTTCATTAAAAGCATCAATTTCTTTTTTTATTTTAATATAATTTCTACTAGAAGCGAAAGGTGTAACTCCCCAATCTGGAATTGACAATACAAACACTCTTTTCTTTTTTCCTCCACAAAATGAAATGGCTTTTCTAAGAAGGATGTCAAATTCATTTTTAAAATTATTTATATTAAGCCCCCTATATTGGTTGTTTACACCTATCATAAGGGATGCCCAATCATAAGAGATTTCAAGGGTATCATTTTCAATTCCTTCTAATAGTTCAGTAGTGGTCCATCCAGTTTTGGCAATAATTTTTAGACTATTAATTTTTGAAGAAGTTTTATTAATAGAATCAACTAACTGAACTGGCCAGCGATCTTTTTTTGAAACACTTTCTCCAATTGTATAACTATCTCCTAAAGCAATGAATGAATGCAGAGTAACTTTATCGGATGATTCATTAAGATTAAGATTTGATAAATATTCTGTATTTTGTTGTGATTCACAATTCCAAAAAAATATAATGTATAAAAAAAAATGTCGTTTTATTATAAAATTCATTTTTATAAGATTAAATCTAATTTTTTTATTTTTATTATTGAATTTAGTTTGAATTAATTAAAATGATTAGGCTAGACATTCCATACTTACTTTCTGAAAAACAAATAAAATCCTTTAGAAAAAATAACTTTATTAAACTAAAAAATGTCTTTGATAAAAGCACAATTGAACATTATAATGGTCTTATTTCTAAAACTGTGGAATCGATGAAAACTTCTAAAGTTCCATTGAAAGATAGAGATACATATGGGAAGGCATTTTTACAACTATTTAATTTGTGGCAAGAAAATAAAGAAGTAAGAGATTTTGTATTCAGCAAAAGACTTGCTAAGATAGCTTCAGATTTGATGGGGGTAACAGGTGTAAGGTTATATCATGATCAAGCTCTTTTTAAAGAAGCTGGAGGAGGTATAACACCTTGGCATGCGGATCAATATTATTGGCCTGTAGAATCTGAAAAAACTATAACTGCATGGATTCCTCTGCAAAAGACTCCATTATCAATGGGTCCTCTTGAATTTAGTTCAAAAAGCCATATGATTAAGAAAGGAAGAAATCTATCTATAAGTGATGATAGTGAGCTAATTATGAATAAAAAACTAAGAATTACAAACTTTAATCATGTTATAGAACCTTTTGATATAGGAGAAGTTAGTTTTCATTCAGGATGGATTTTTCATAGGGCTGGTGCAAATGAGACGAATAAAGTGAGAAAGGTAATGACAGTAATTTATATTGATCATGAAATGAGATTAAAAAACCCAGAAAATGATGGTCAAAAAAATGATTGGAAAACCTGGTGTCCAAACGTGAAAATAGGAGAAATAATAGCTTCTCCAATTAATCCCGTGCTTTATAATAAAAATTTTTAATAATTGAAAACCACTAGCTTTTTGTGGGTGATACTGGATTCGAACCAGTGACCCCTGCCCTGTCAAGGCAGTGCTCTGAACCAACTGAGCTAATCACCCGTTTAATAAATTTAGCTAAATTCTTTTTGTCGTAAAATGATAAAAAGGGATTCATATTAAGTTTAATTAAATTTGTAACTTAATTATTATGATAAGTAAGACTAAGACATGAAGAAACACTCTATTCAACTAATAAATTTTATATTATTTGTTTCTCTTTTAGGAATTATTATCTTTCAATTTAACTGGATTAATCAAATTGTTAGATTAAATGATCAAACATTTAAAAAAGAGATTCAAGATGTGTTGTCTATAGTAAGTGCTCGTTTAGAGGAAAAGGAAATTTATGATTTAACTAGAGATAATTTACAATCTAAAATAAAAATAAAAAGAAGTAATGAAGATGGTCAGATAGAGCTTATAGAAAGTTCCTTCATTAAGAAAATCTTAGATTCAATTCATTCAAATGAAAGTAGTTCTAATGATATTTTGCAGTTTAATTTTGAATTAGGAGATCAATTAAATGAAAAATCTTCTCCTTCAAACACCTCTTTTTCTATTGAAAAGGGAAGCGATGATTTAAAAGGAGATTCTTCTTTAGAAAAAGAAATTAATAAATTAATTGTTAAATCTGAGGTGATTCAATTGGTGCTCAATCAATTATTAAATGATGACAGGAACTTAATTCAACGAATTGATGAAAAATTAATTCATAAATTATTAGTAAAAGAATTAGAGAATAAAGGGATTGATTTAAAATTTCAATTTGCAGTTATTGAATCATCTACAAATAATGAAGTAGTTTCAACTATTGTTGACAAAGAACTGTTAAACAGCTCTTTGAAGACACAGCTTTATCCAAATGATGTTGGTAATTTATCTGCTGAATTGTTAATACATTTCCCAGAACAAAAGAGTTATTTATTTGGGAAAATTTTATATAGTCTTGTTTTGTCTTTGATATTTTTGGCTGGAATAATTTACTGTTTCTATTATGCTATAAGTACTATTTATAGACAAAAAAAGTTATCAGAAATTACAAATGATTTTATAGATAATATGACGCATGAATTGAAAACTCCAATTTCTACTATTTCATTAGCATGTGAAGCCCTTCAAGATTCTAAAATTAAATATAGAAAGAATATGAATGACAAATATTTAAAAATAATTGGAGATGAAAATAAACGATTAGCTAATCAAGTAGAAAAAGTACTTCAAATTGCTGTTTTAGATAAAAGTAAATCTAAATTAGAATTTAAGAACATTCACCTCCATTCAATTTTAAATGATTCTATAGATATTATAAGATTCCAGATAGAAAAAAAAGGAGGTTTAATAAATAAAAATTTTGTTGCTTCTAAAGATAAAATTTCTGGAGACAAAATGCATTTAATAAATGCCTTTAATAATTTGCTTGATAACGCAAATAAATATAGTAGTAAAAACCCCATAATTAGTTTATCTACATATAATACAAATCATTCTATAACTGTAGAGGTTCAAGATCAAGGTGTTGGAATGAAAAAATCAGTCATAAAAAAAATTTTTGATAAATTTTATAGAGAGCCTAAAGGGAATATTCATAATGTAAAAGGATTTGGATTAGGATTGTCATATGTAAAAAGTATGGTTAAAGAACATGATGCTGCAATTTTTGTAAAAAGTCGTATTGACAAGGGAACCATGTTTCAACTTAAATTTAAACTTTCAAATGAAAAATAATAAACTATTAATAGTTGAAGATGATCCTAATTTAGGTAAGATCTTAAAAGACTATTTTTTTTTAAAAGGGTATGAAGTCACTTTGGCTATTGATGGAAATGATGGATTTAAAAAGTTTAGTAACGATAACTACGATTTTATTATTCTTGATATAATGATGCCAAAAAAAGATGGTTTTTCTTTAGCCAAAGAAATAAGATCTTTTAATAGTGAAATTCCAATCCTTTTTTTAACTGCTAAAACTATGAAGGAAAACATAATAAAGGCTTTTAATTTAGGTGCTGACGATTATTTAACAAAACCCTTTAGTATGGAAGAATTAATCTTAAGGATTAAAGCAATACAAAAAAGAGTAAAAAGTGTAACAATAAAACCTCTAAAAAATGAGTTTAAGTTTAGTGAATTCATTTTTTATCATCAGCAAAATTTATTAATCAAAAAAAATCAAAAAATAAAGTTAACCACAAAGGAAAATGAATTGCTAAAAATGCTTTGTTTAAACATCAATCAAAAAGTAAATAGAAAAGAAGCATTGATGAAGATATGGGGAGATGATTCTTACTATAATGCAAGAAGTATGGATGTCTATATTGCTAAACTCAGAAAACATCTAAAATTAAATAATGAAAAAGTTCAAATACTCACAATACATGGATATGGATTTAAACTGTTCATTTCCGATTAATTTGTTTCTTTACTTATTTTTGTATATTATATAATTCAAGTATCATGAAAATTATAGGCTCAATTTATATTAGAAACAATTCAACAGTAAGAGCTACATATGGGGATTTAAGTAAATGCAAAACTTATGATAAAAGTCCTATAGAGGTGGCTGCTCAATTTGAAGATAATAACATAAAGTCACTTTATTTAGTAGATTTAGATGGTTCTATCTCAAAGAGTCCAAAAAATTTTCATGCTTTGGAAATGATATCAGAATTTAGTGATTTGAAGATTAATTTTACAGGAGGGATTTACAAAAATGCAGATGTAGGTCAGGCTTTTTTGAGAGGAGCTGATTTAATTACTTCATCTTCTGTAGCTGCTCTTGACAAAGAATTATTTATGTCTTGGGTTATGACTTGGGGAAGAAAAAAAATTGTTTTAGCTGCAGATGTTGAAAATAATAATTTAAAAACCAGTGGTTGGAGAAAAAAATCAACTATAAATATTTTTGATCACCTTGGCTATTATTATGATAAAGGAATTAGATATATAAAAGTTACAGATATTTCCAAAGAAGGTAGTTTATTGGGCCCCAGTATTAAATTATATGAAGATATTATCAAGAAATTTCCTAATTTTTCAATTTACGCAGGTGGAGGAGTAAGAAGCATTGATGATCTAAAAAAACTTTCAGATATTGGTGTCTATGGAACTATAATTGGTAAGGCTTATTATGAAGGGAGAATAAAGTTAGAAGATTTAAAGGATTTTTCTCATTAGAAAATACTATAAAAGCGCATTCATTTCATTAAAGAAAATTAAATTTACTGTTCAATAAAACAAATAATCATGAGCAATCCAACAGTATCTATAGTAATGGGAAGTAAGTCAGATTTATCAGTAATGAAGGAAGCTTCTAAGATTTTAAATGAATTTAATATAAGTAATGAACTTTCAATATTATCAGCTCATAGAACTCCAAAAAGAACTGCTGAATTTGCTGAATCTGCTAAAGGGAAAGGTATTAAAGTAATAATCGCTGGGGCAGGAGGAGCAGCTCATTTAGCAGGGGTTATTGCTTCTCTTACCACTTTACCGGTAATAGGTGTTCCAATTAAAAGTTCTAATTCAATAGACGGTTGGGATTCTTTATTGTCAACAGTTCAAATGCCTAGTGGTATTCCTGTAGCAACAGTTGCAATAAATGCTTCTAAAAATGCTGGAATTTTAGCGGCTCAAATTTTAGGAGCTTCAGATGAAAACATTTATAAAAAAATTTTCAGTTTTAAAGAAGAACTTAGTGAAAAGGTTAAAGCAGATAATGAATCATTAAATCAGAACTAGTAATGATTCTAATTTATATTTATGTCTAAAGAACAAACTAATTTTTTAGAAGAAATAATCGAATTCGATATAAATAGTGGTCTTTATGACAAGAAATTAAGATTCAGATTTCCTCCAGAGCCAAATGGATATTTACATATTGGTCATGCAAAAGCTATTTGTTTAAATTTTGGTTTAGGGAAAAAATATAATTCTCCAGTAAATCTAAGATTTGATGATACTAACCCAGCAGCAGAAGAAAAAGAATATGTAGATTCAATAAAGGAGGATATTAAATGGCTTGGTTATAATTGGGATAAAGAATGTTATGCTTCTGATTACTTTGATCAATTATATGATTGGGCTTTAGTTTTAATTAAAAATGACAAAGCTTATGTTGATGAACAATCTCAAAATGAAATATTAGAACAGAAGGGCACCACCACTCAGCATGGAAAAAATAGTCCTTATAGAGATAGACCAGTTGATGAAAGTTTGAAGATTTTTGTTGATATGATGAAAGGAAAATATAATGTTGGAGATTGTGTTCTAAGAGCAAAAATTAATATGTCTTCATCAAATATGCAGATGAGAGATCCAATTATTTATAGAATATTAGATAAAAAGCATCATAGAACTGGTGAAAAGTGGAAGATATATCCAATGTATGATTGGACGCATGGTCAATCAGATTATATTGAAAAAATATCTCATTCTTTATGTACTCTAGAATTTGAGGTTCATAGAGAATTATATGGTTGGTTTTTAGATCAAATTTTTAAACCTAAATCTTTAAGACCTAAACAAAGGGAATTTGCTAGATTAAATTTATCTTATACAATTATGAGTAAAAGGAAACTATCTGAATTAGTTTCTGAAAATCATGTTAAAGGTTGGGATGACCCTAGATTACCGACCATTTCTGGATTAAGGAGAAGAGGGTATTCTCCAAAATCTATTAGAGAATTTTGTAATAAGGTTGGTATAGCTAAAAGAAATAATGTTATTGATATATCACTTTTGGAATATTGTGCAAGAGAAGATTTGAATCTTGTCTCTTATAGAGTTATGGTAGTTTTAAATCCTATAAAATTAGTTATTGATAATTATCCTGAATCAAAAGAAGAATATTTAGAAGCAGCAAATAATCCTGAAAACAATGAATATGGCACTAGATTAATTCCATTCTCTAAAGAGATCTATATTGAAAAAGAAGATTTTAGAGAAGAATATGATAAAAACTTCTATAGACTGAGTATTGGAAATGAAGTGCGTTTAAAAAATGCTTATATTATAAGAGCTCATTCAGTAGAGAAAGATGATAAAGATGGTACTCATACTATTCATTGTACATATGATGTTAAATCTAAAAGCGGAAGCGGAACTAAAGAAAGTCATAGAAAAGTAAAAGGAACGATACATTGGGTTTCTATAAAACATGCTATTCTTGGTAAGGTAATGCTTTATGATAGATTATTTAATGTTATTTCTCCAGATGAAGATCAAAATATAGATTTTAAACAATTTTTGAATCCAAATTCTCTACATATAATAAATAACGTTTATTTAGAACCCTCGTTAAAAGCTGCAAAGAAATCTGAATACTATCAATTTCAAAGAAGAGGATATTTTAAACTTGATAAAGATTCTACTGAAAAAAATCTAATATTTAATAAGACTGTCTCATTAAGAGATACATGGGCTAAAAAAAAATAAATAGAATTGATTATTTTATAATTGATTTAAATAATTCAATTTATCCAGTAGGTCTCCTTGAATTGCAACTACAGAAGGTTTTGGAATACCATCATCATCGTGAGGCCAAGTACTTGTAAGTTTAGTTAAAGATTTAGATTTTTCTCCAGGATGTTGTACACTTAAAAATAATGTTTTGTAATCTGGAGAAAACCAAGGTCCAGTTAATTCTGCATCAAAAGGGGCGCTAGCGATTTGAATTAGTTTTCCTGCCTCTTTACCATGCCGGATGAGAACATATAATCCATTATTTTTAAAATTAGGATAATATGGCCCTCTTCTATTCATTAGGCTTCCAGACATATCTGATGTTAACCATAAATTTCCGGACAAATCAAAACAAAGATTATCTGGGCAACTGAATTGACTTTCTTTACCACCAGTTAGCATTGTTTCACTTGAAAATGACAATTCATCATATTTATTATTTTTTTCTATGATTTTTAAAATACTTCCATGATAATTTCTTTTTTTTGCATTGTTTGTTAGAGCTATAATAATGTTACCCGTTAAAGGATCAATTTCTATATCTTCAGGTCTATTTTGGGGTGTTGCTCCTAATAATTTAGCTGCTTCTCGTACCCTAACAAGGACTTCAGTTTGGCTATTAAATTTATTTTTTAGTAGTGGCTGAGACTCATAATCTAAAGAAAGCCATTTTCCGGTAATTGTATCAGCTGCATACAATGTTCCATTCTTGAGAGAGTTTGGTTCAGAAGAAATAAATTTATAAATAAATTCATTATTCTGATCATCACCAGAATAAGCAACGATCCTATTGTCATCAAGTCTAATTAAAGTGCAACATTCATGTTTAAATCTTCCAAGAGCGACATGTTTTTGAGATGCGCCTGTGAGGGGGTCAATCTCTACTACCCACCCATAATGTTCGGGGGGATAATTATAGAATTTTTCCCAATCTAATGGACTATCAATATGTTTAGGATTATTATCTTTATCATAAATTGTTTCTCCATAGAACATATCGTAATTTTCTTCACATGTCAATATTGTTCCCCATGGAGTAATCCCCCCTGAACAATTACTATGCGTTCCTATTGGGTATTTGCTTCCTGCAATTGTCTCATCCCAATTAAATTTCATTCTAGTGTTAGCATCTATTCTCCTGTTTAATTTGTCATCTTTAATGAATTTCCATTTGTCATTTTCTTTTTTTATTCTAACAATAGATCCACCAACAGATTTCATTTCCTCATTAATTTGATTTATAGACCTTCTTGATGCTAGATCATAATAATCATACCCTGAAACAAAAAGAGGATTAGTATATTCATGGTTAACCCATAATAAACCATCATGAGGGTTATCATTTAAAGGAATAAAACAAGTAAAATCATTATTAAATCCAAAAAATTTATTTTTTGAGATTTGTTCATTCCATTTTATTAATATATCATGAGAAAGACCTGCTGCTAGTTCTAAATTGTCAGATGCAATTGGAGATAAAGAATTAATTGGAAATTTTTTTAATTTATTTAATAGATTAGTTTCTAAACGTGGATTAGCCGCCATTAAATTATTAAAATTCCCACAATTAGAAATAATAGATGGAATAGCAAAAGCACCTACAGTTTTCTTAGATAATAAGGACAAAAAATTTCTTCTTGTTATTTGGGACATATTTTTTAATATAATTTTAGAAAATGGTTTAAGAAATTAAAAATTTTAGTTTATAAAAAATATTTTTTGCTAATTTAGTAATCTTTTGTACTTCAAAGGTGCTTATAATCTATAATATTATTACATTTTTTTTATTTTTAAATTATGAAATTAGAAGAATTTAATTTGATTCGTAAAAAATCTAAATTTTCAAAAGAAACAAATATTTTAGAAAGTGAATTTTCAAATAGAAGTGATGATGAAAAGATAGCCATTATAGAAGATTTGTTTTCTAAAATCATGTTGGAACTAGGGTTAGATTTACATGATGAAAGTTTAAGAAAAACCCCCAAGAGAGTAGCAAAAATGTACGTCAAAGAAATTTTTAGGGGATTAGATAAAAAAAATAAACCGCAAATTTCTTTATTTGATAATAAATTTGGTTACGAGAAAATGTTAACTCAAAGCAATATAAATTTAATTTCAATTTGCGAACATCATTTTCTTCCTTTTGTAGGTCATGCTCATTTAGGATATATGTCTAGTGGAAAAATTATAGGTCTTTCAAAGTTAAATAGAATTGTTAAATTCTTTTCACAAAGACCACAACTACAAGAAAGGCTTACAAAGGAAATATTTTTTGAAATACAAAATATTCTTAATACTGAAAGTGTAATTATTATTATCAAAGCTAAACATTTATGCATTTCTTGTAGAGGGGTAGAAGATACTTCAAGTGTTACTTCAACGATGGAATATGGTGGAAATTTTAATATTACCTCGAAAAGAGATGAATTTTTTACTCTAATTAAAAACGTTTAAAAACTTTTAAATATTAACTAATATAATCTTTTAGGTATAGAAAATGTTTTGTTAGATTCCCATCCTTGCTTATTGTTGCTTCTTTGATTCTTTTACTATTTAACCCATCACCAATCAAAGATTCTAGAACATTATTAATTAGTTGATCACCAAAATTTTTTGAAGCATCTTTTGGTAATTCTGATGGAAGATTATCAACAGCCATGATCGTTGTTAAGTCTTTATTTACAAATGCTTTTTCTATTTTATCTTCAATCGGGTTATAGTTATAGAAAGGGTTTTGAATAGTTGAGGATTGTTTTGTACATGGGATTAAACCATTAATATCACAACTTATATCAGCGATTAATTTTATTTGAAATTTTTCAGAAAGCATTTTATTAAGTTTAAATAATTTTGGAACACCTTTTTTCCAATAAGTAGCATTAATTAATATATCTGTTTTGTCTAAATAGTTTTCAAAATTAGAGATGAATTTATTAGGGTGATTATAAAATGAAACTTTTGAAAACTTGCTTCCGTCCTTAGCTTTGTTATAATCTTTGGAAATCATCTTGCAATATATGGGTGCGTCAAGTTTATTATTTCTAAATTGTTTTTTTGTAATTTTTGTAATTTTCATATTTTCTAGTAATTCAACTACTCCTTTTGCTGCTCTACCATTTCCTAACAATACAATTTTTATTTTAGGTAGTTTTATTCTACTAGTCTCTTCTTTCAAATCATCAAAATTTTTGTAATAAAAACATCTTTTTAACTTGTAGAGTTCAAATTTTTCCCCATAACCTAGAAGTGCATTATATGCGCCCACTATACCTGCATACTTTCCAAATGCAATAATTCTTTTTCCTGATCTATCTTTTATGCATTCGTAATCGATTAGGCATATTTTATTTTTGACAATATTCTTCAACATTTTTCTATTATAAGGTTGTTTTTTGATTGTGTGTGAGAAGAATAAATATGTTTTTCCAAATATTAATTTGTTTTCATCAATTTCTTTGATACCAAAAAGAATATCACATTTTGATAAATTATCGATAATCTCTATCCCTTCTTTTTCATATTCTTCATTGCTAAAGCATCTAATATCACTTTTTTGACAATATATTTTTACATCATATTTTTTTTGAATAAAACTTGCTTGTGTTGGTGAAAAAGGAACTCTTTTATCGGTATAATTTTTTTCTTCTTTTAGTATACCAATTTTAATCATTGTGAGAATATTTTTAAAGCGATCTTTATTCTTTCTGAAGATTCCTTTTTTCCTAATACATTAATTATAGTAAATAGATCGGGGCCACTAGTGACCCCAGTTATGCATAGCCTTAACGATTGCATTCCTGTTCCCAATTTTATATCGTGTTTATTTAAAGTATTTACATAATCTTTTTTAAGATTTTCAACATTTAATTCCATACTATTTAATTTATCAAGGAATAGATTGATAGTTTTCGTCATAGAATTTTTCCACTTATTTTTTACGAACTTTTGATCAAATGCTGTTGGTTTTAAGAAAAATATTGAAGATTCATTGACTATATCCTTCTTAAAAATAATTCTATTTCTTAAAAGATTAATGATTTTAATGATCTTACTCTTACTATATAATTGATAGTGTTTATTTTTATATTTTTTATTGATTTCATTTTCGAACTCAATGTCTTTTACATTTTTTAAAACTTTTTGATTTATTGATTTTGCTTTTTCTATATCATATTTGGCTCCTGATTTTATAATTCTTTCTATACTGAATTCTTTTATCAATTCTTTCATAGAAAATAATTCATTTTCATCTCCAGGATTCCAACCTAAAAACGCTATAAAATTTATAAATGCATTTGCTTCATATCCTTTTTCTTTAAATCCTATAAATTTTTTATTTTTATTCTCATACCATGTTAAAGGAAAAACTGTAAGCCCATGTTTTTCTCCATCTCTTTTACTTAATTTTCCTTTACCAAAAGGATTCAATATCAAAGGAAGATGAGCAAACCTTGGTATAGAATTTTCCCATCCTAAATATTGATATAACAATTTGTGTAGTGGAGATGATGGTAACCATTCTTCTCCTCTAATTACATGACTAATTTTCATCAGATGATCATCAACAACATTTGCTAAATGATAAGTAGGCATCCCGTCTGATTTAATTAAAACTTTATCATCCATATTAGAAAAGTTTATAATAACTTTCCCTCTGATTAAATCATGGAAAATTATTTTACCATTTTCTGGAATTTTAATTCTAATTACGAATTTTTTTTTTTGAATTTCATTTTCAACTTCATTTTTTCGCATTGTTAGAGAATTTTTCATTTTCATTCTTTGTACTGCATTATATTGAAAATCAATTTTTTTTCTTTTTAATTCTTCTCTCATTTTATCTAATTTCTTTTCAGAATCAAATGCATAATAAGCTTTCCCTTTATCAATCAATGTTTTAGCATATTTTATATAGATGTGTTTTCTTTCAGATTGTCTATAGGGACCATATTTACCACCTTTTATTGGACTTTCATCTGGTACCAGGGCACACCATTTTAATGAATCAATTATATATTTTTCTGCTTTAGAATTGAATCTATTTTTATCAGTATCTTCAATTCTTAAAATAAATTTTCCTTTTAATTTTTTTGCGATTAAATAGTTAAATAGTGCAGTTCTCATTCCTCCTATATGGAGGGGCCCTGTTGGACTTGGGGCAAAACGCAATCTTGTTTCTTTCTTCATCTATTCTTTCACAGCTATACAAGAAATTTCAATATTTGCATCTAACGGTAGTTTAGATACTTCCACAGTTTCCCTTGCTGGAGCTATTTCGACAAAATACCGCCCGTATATTTCATTGATTATAGAAAAATCATTCATGTTTTTTATAAAAATGGTAGATTTAACTATATTATCAAATCCCATATTAGCTTCTTTTAATATTTCTTCAATATTAGTCATAACTTGTTTTGTTTCACTCTTAATATTGTCAGAAATTAACGTCCCTGTATGAGGATCAAGAGGTATCTGACCAGATATGTACAGAGTTTTCCCTGTTAATATGGCTTGATTATACGGGCCTATTGGTTTAGGTGCTGATTCGGATAGAATTTTTTCTTTCATAATCCATTGATGTTAGTTTTTCAAGTTAACATTTTCTTTCTTCATTAGAAAATTTTCTGTTATCATACATCTTGCACTTCCTCCCCCTATTTTTTCAATGATATTTAAATCACTATGAATTATTTCACCGTAACATTCCAATTTATTTCTTTGTTTCTTATTTAGGTATTCAAATGCCCTGGTGCTCATTATTATAAAGTTTTGTTTCTCTAAATTCTGTACTTCAAGAATATTGCCAACAAAGTTTTCTATTTGAGATTCGTTGACTTCTATGATCTCCCTTTTTGGTTGATTTAATAATCTAATAATTTCACTTTTTTCTTTAGGATCATCTATTGATTTTATGCAAATTAAAGCAAATTTTTCCCCTATGCTCATCATAACATTTGTGTGATATATGGGTACTCGATTGTCCTTGCAAGTCTGATTTGCAGTAAATGTAAATAGTTTATAATTCAGCTTTTTACAAAATTCTTTTAAAATACTTTTGGATGTTCTTTTGGAAACTGCAGCAAAACATATTTTGTTTTGTCTGTCTAGAACCATACTTCCTGTTCCTTCAAGAAACTTCTCTCTTTTTTCCCACTCCGATAAATCAATTATTTCATTAATTTGAAAATTTTCTTTTAAATAATCTTTTATTATGTCATTTCTTCTTTCTTTTCTTCTATTGTCTGAAAACATCGGATATAATATTACTTTTCCTTCTTCGTGTAATGTCATCCAGTTGTTTGGAAAAACACTATCAGTAGTAATAACATGTTTTCTGTCAGAAAATATTTTGACATTTATTTTTTTCTCTTTCATTTTTCTTATTAATTCATTGAATTCTACTCTTGCGGCTTTTTTAATCTGAGCTTCAGACATTCTTTTTTCATTTTTTTGATAATAATTATTAATAGCTGTTTCTTCATTAAAACCAAAATGATTTGGTTGTATCATAATAAGATGGTTAGAAATTTGTTTCATAAATATCTATAAACGAAATTTATATATCTTTTAAGTAAAAATTTTAAAGGTTTTATCATAAATGTATCCTATAGTGTATCCTTAATTTTTTTATAACTTAGTAAGTTTCCTTGTTTAAATATCCCTTTTTTTATCCTAACAAACTTTTTATTATCTTGATTTTCTGATGCTCTCTTTAGAGCGTTTTCTATATAATTAGCATTTTTATAAAAATCATTATTTTCCATTCCTGGATAATATTTTTTTGTAGTTTCAATGCTTTTGTGTCCCAAAGCTTCAGCAACTAAATAAATATTATTAGTTTCTCTGTACATTTGATATGCATAGGTATGTCTTGAATCATGAAAAGTTTTATTATTACTTATTCCTGATTTTTTTTTCCAAAGTTTAAATACTTTTGACCTGTTGGATATTTTTTCCGGCAAATCAAATATTTTTTTTTCTTCATTTTTTCTTTCCCCTAGGTATTTCATGGCTATTACTGGAAATGAGTTTTTTATCTCTATGTTTTTTAATTCATTATAAATTTTGAAATAATATACAGTTTTATTTTGAATTTTTCTTGTATTTATATTTTTCCATTTAATCTTATAAAGATCCCCTAAAGTTAATCCTGTGTAACATGAAAAAAAGAAGGCATTCTTTATATCTTTCCATTTATCAGGCTCAGTTTTATCAAGTTGTTTTAATTCTTTTTCTGTATAAAAATTTTTCTTTTTTATAATTACAGATGGTTTTATATTACTAATATTTGGATATTCGCATAAACGATATTTATTAGCTTTGATTAGTGATGATTTGAAACTTTCCCAGTATTTAATCAATGTTGACCTTTTTATTTTTGTGTTTTTCTCTAGATCTTCCCATTTTTCTTTTAATGATCTTAAATACACTCCATTTACAACTTGATTTATCTTTAGTGAGCTTATTTTTGGGTCGCATAATAGAAGCAATTTATATATTGCATTGGAATTATTTTTATAGCAATACTCGAAAAACAAGTTTTTGAAATATGCTTTTCTTTCATTTCTTGGTTCTATAACAAATCTTTTATTATCGTAATCATCTTGTTTTCTTCTCTTTATTTCTTCAAAAGCTTTTTTTACTTCTTCATTGTGATTAATTTCTTCTTTATTTTTTGGTTCAGTCCATTCCCATAAATTCAAACTTTCAACATATGCTTTTGATTGACTATATCGATAACGTATATATATGTTGTTTTTTTTTTTCGATTTATTTTTTCTTTTCCATATTTGTATTTTCATTTGTATCCTTGGGTGTATCCTATATGAATATACTTAATAATTCTAATTATTTTTAAAATTTGTATATTTTATTGTTTTCTTTCAAGTGGTAATGTTGAGCATCTGAAAAGTCCTCCAAATTTTGAAATCTCATTAAAGTTTATTTTTTCTACCTTAAATCCCTTTTTTTCCAGTGTATAATTAAGATTTTTAAAACTGTAGTTAGAGATAATAGTTTTGTTATTTATAGAAAAGATATTTGTGTTTAAATTAAACATTTCATTATTGTTTATTCTAATAATATTATCTATTCCAAATAATTTTTCTAAAAATTTAATATCTCCTTTGTTTTTAAATCCTTCTGGATAAAGAATTAATTGGTTTTTTCCAATTGGCTGCATACTACAATCCAAGTGTAGTATATTTGAGTAAGGATCATAATCATTTTTTATCATTTCAAATCCTATAACTTTTCTTTTAGGAAATATTTTTTGAATATATTCAAGTGCTAGTGTATTTGTACGAGCCACTTTAAATTTTTTAAAGTAAGAATTTTTCGTGTAGCCAATGAATATGAAATTTTCATAGAGGATTACGTCACCGCCTTCTACTTTTATTTTTTTGGGTAAATAAATTTTATCTCTATCATTTATTTTTTTAATTATTTCAAATATTCCATTTTTTTCATTATTTCTTTCTTTGATAATTTCAGGAATAAAAATTTTGTTTTCTATAACAAATGCGATATCTCTAGAAAATATTTGACTTAAGTTCAATATATTTTTTGGCCTTAACACTTGTATTTTATATTTCTTCAATTTTTTTTCAAACATTTCAATTTCATTTATACATTCTTTTTCAACAGGATATTCATTATTTATGATGCTGAGTCTTGTTTTTGGGTCAATACAATTCTCTAATGAAGGTTTTGGACCTAAATCGGTAGCAATTCCTAGTATAATAGAAACTAAATCATTTGTTTCATTTATTATATGAAGATTCATATTATGATTATTTCAAAGATTATCTTTTGTTCTAAATTGCAGATCAATTTCCAAATATTGTTTTGGAGCAGTAATGGCATTTAATACAGAAAAAGTAAGATTTTTTACATCAATTTTATTGTTTGTTTTTATTGAAATCTCTACAGTACTTTTAGGAGGAATTAGAATAATATCACTATTAGTTTCAAAAGTAAATTGTGTCTTATTTTTTAATATAAAGGGAGCATTAGCTATATTTTGAATTTTTGTTTTTATAATAGAAGATTCTCCATCTTCAATATATCCAAGCTCTAGATTCTCTGATTTTACAACCTTCAAACTATTTTGAACTAGTGGTTTTAAAAATTCTTCTTTTCCAATCAACATTTCATTATAAAAAACAGCCGTTTTTCCACCAAAAAGAGCTTCTTTGATTCCGTTTTTAGTTTTTTCTTTAGCAAAAACAAGAGTAACAGGCCTATGTCCTTCAAGATCAAATGTTCGATTTTTATTTGAATGACCTGCGTCATTAGGAACATTAAATAACCAGTCTATCAAACCATGTATATCAGAGGTCCCCATTATGGTCAGATTATTTTCCAAAGCAAGTTGTAAAGCTTCTTCGGAA
>Ga0310342_100000055_pt1 | contig 50254 bp, 28 predicted proteins | sample S15DNA20500_MG_FD_206155 | JGI IMG/M metagenome (GOLD analysis project Ga0310342, IMG submission 206155) | Marine microbial communities from station ALOHA, North Pacific Subtropical Gyre - S1503-DNA-20-500_MG | ecosystem: Environmental > Aquatic > Marine > Oceanic | place: Pacific Ocean: North... | reverse complement strand
GCCCCGCGCGCAGCAGCATGGTGATGGCCAGGATGAAGCCGGCTAATCCACCCGTCCGAATTGTTCGAAACCCGCGCATATCGTTCGGCCTCATGGTTGAACTCGATCCTGATGGTTGTGAGAGTCGATTTTGAAGAGAGAGAGGTCGCGCATCAAGCTCCATGGGGCTTTCTTCTGCGGATAGAATGAAAGTTCCTGATTTGTCCCGCTGGACCTTGGCAGAATGAATTGATAGATTGTGGGTTCTGAAACGTCTGATAATTCGGGAAATAACGGTTGGGTCGATGTCCGGATGTTCCGGGCTGGCGCTTGATTAAGGAAGAAGAGAGGTACTGAAATGAGCAAGAGTAATCGAGTCTCTCGCCGCGGTTTTCTTGGAGCTTCGGCTTCAGCGATCGCCGCGCCCTATTTTGTACCCGGCAGCGCCCTCGGACTGGGCGGGACTGTCGCGCCGAGTGAGCGGATCGTCCTCGGGGTTATAGGGGTTGGCGGCATGGGCCGCGGCAACATGGGGGCCTTCATGCGCAATAAGGATGTGCAGGTGGTCGGCGTCTGCGATGTTGATAAGGGCAACCTGAATAATGCCAAGAACCAGGTCAACAAGCGCTACAAGAACCAGGACTGCCAGGGCTACGACGACTTCAGGAAGCTCCTCGCTGATGAGAAGATCGACGCAGTCTGTATTGCCACCCCGGATCACTGGCACGCCAAGTGCTGTGTCGAGGCGGCCAACAATAAGAAGCACATCTACTGCCAGAAGCCCATGACCCATACCTTCGCCGAGGGACAGGCGGTCGTTGCGGCGGTCAAGAAGAACGATGTGAGATTCCAGGTTGGCAGCCAGCAGCGCTCCAGTGGTAATTTCCGTCGTGCGGCCGAGCTCGTGCAGAATGGAGTGCTTGGTAAGCTCAAGCACGTTGAGGTTGGACTTCCCCAGGGAAACAGGAATCCCCCCGCGGCTCCGAAAGACCCGGTGGAACCTCCGGCCCACGTTGACTATAACTTCTGGGTCGGTCCCTCGCAGATGGTCCCATTCATCCCGGCGCGCTTTCATTTCCACTGGCGTTGGCATCTCAACTTCGGTGGTGGGCAGCTGATGGACTGGATCGGTCATCACAATGACATCGCCCATTGGGGTATGGGAATGGACAAGAGTGGTCCTGTAGAGGTCCAGGCTTCCGGGTTCAAGTATCCCGCGAAGCTGGATGTCTTCAACGCGGCCTATCACTACAAGATCAGCTGCAAGTACGCCAATGGCGTCACCACGACCATTACCTCGAACGATCAGAACGCCCAGGGCGCCAAGTGGTACGGCGAAGACGGCAGCTGGATCTACGTCAGGCGCGGTCGCCTGGACGCTTCGAACAAGGAGTGGATCAAGGGCGGCTTTGATGCCGGTCCCAAGAAGGTCTACCACTCGCCTGAGCACCATCGGAACTTCCTTGATTGCATCAAGACCAGCAAGCCCTGTATCTGTACGGCGGAGATTGGTCATCGATCGATCACTCCAGGCCATCTCGGTCTTCTGAGCCAGGCGCTTGGCGGCAAGAAGCTCAAGTGGGACCCCGCGAACGAGAAGATCGTCGGCGATAGCGCCGCTGAGAAGCTTCTCAAGGTCGTAGACTACCGCAAGCCCTGGACCCTCTGAGTTCGAGGCGGAGCGGTTTAACCGCGTAATCAAGGGGCGGCGAGGCTGTAGATGCCTGGCCGCCCTTTTTGTTCTTACGGTCGTTTGTCCCCGGCTGCAGGCCTCGGGATATCGATGAGAACGCTCCATTCGCCCTTGTAGCGAACCCTCGCCTTGACCGAGCGGCTGCCTCCCGGATCGATTGGTGATTCATAGGGCCTGGCGGCCGGGTTCAGCTCGTTTTCAGCGTCTCTGGGGTCCTTCCCGCCGAGGCAATAATAGATCCGGCCTCGAAGAGCCGAGAGCTCTATCTTCCCGTCGCCGGTTTTTCCGTGGCGGGGGGGAATGATGTCGGGCATCAGGCCCTGGCGCCAGAGCTGTGAGAGGAGGACTCCGCCGCGAAGAGGCAGGTAGTCGTTCAGGATACGGTTCGCCTCCTTTCGCCAGTGTTCATCCCTGGTCATGGGACCTGATCTCCCTCCGCCAAAGAGTCCCAGGAAACCTCCTCGTCTTCCTCCAAGGTCGCCCCAGCGGGCTGATTCAGCTACCACTGCCTTCTCGATTTGCTTCATTCGCTTTGCGAAGGCCTCACGTGTTTTCTGTGAGCTGAGGGCCCCACCGGTCGAGAGCAGGCTGTGGGCCCGGTCGGCAACCAGCTGCCTGAACTCGGCGTTTTCGAGGCACTGCTGCCAGAGCCATTGCGGATTGCTGCGCTCGAACTCATCGCCGGCCGGAAAAGGACCTGTCCTGTTCTCCAGGACATCGAGAAGAGTGTGTTCAGCATCCCAGACGAAGAAACGGAATCCATGCGAGCCGTTGCGGTTCCTCATGCCGTGCCAGTTGTTGCCGGCCCGGTTCCTGGCGAAGTTCGAGATTGGCGAATCGAGGTTTCCACCGTAGAGGATGACCAGCATGTAGTCGATGAGACCTTCTACATCGAGCAGGGCCTCGTAGTCGGCGTTGGGGCTGCCGTCGGGGTTCCTTCCCTGGATCAACTGGTAGGAGGCTTCATCTTCGAGGCCGGCCTTTGCGAGGTCATAGAGACGTCTCCACGCGTCGATGTTTCCATCGGTGGCTGTGACGGTATAGGACCGGCCGCGGCCACTGTCCACCTTGATAACATCGTAGTCTTCCTTCACTCCGCCGAAATAGCTGACGCCAAAGGAGGCCTCCGGTCTCTCGCAGGAATTGTAGAGGCCCCAATACTGTCCGTTGAGATAGAGATGGTAGTAGTCGCCCCTGGCCGCAGGACGTCCCAATGCGAGCTGGAGGTCACGGCTGAACTGGTCCCGCAGAAAGACCCCCTTTTCATCGCCTCCCATGTTCCAGGAGTAGTTCTGGGAACACCGCATATCGACGTTGTCGAATTCACGGGCGCCATTGGAACCAAAGAAGGGGTATTTCAATTTGCCCGCTCCGTAGAGCTTACGAAAGAAGAGCCTGAAGGCATGCTTTGGATTTCCCGGGGTGCGGCTGAAGCCGCCGCGGATTCGAACTCCGCAGTTGACGTCAAAGCCGGGCTGAGAGGCCGTGGGCAGCAGCTCGATGGCGCCCGGGCGCTCGTTTTCGCGTCCCTGCCTGGAGGCGTTGGAGTAGATGCCCCGCTCGGCGCTGAAGAGGTCCTCGGGATCGAGCACCAGGGATACCGAGGGGATGGACTGGAGGTCGGAGATGATGGTCTTGCGGTAGACGGGATCCTTGACCACGGCGGTGTCCATGCCGTAGTCGACCCGGTTGCTTCCCCATCTGTAGAATCCTCCGGGGGGAGGAAGGCCATCGGCCGATTGCCTGGTGACATCTTCGAGGAAGAGGTAGGTCCGGGTCTCGCTGAAGCCGTCGGCGTGTCCGCGGGCGAAGGCCCTGGCGCGGACCACCGTGGTATGGTCAACCTCGAGGGTCTCATCGAATATCGCTGATGTGGAGTTGTTTGGTTCGGAGCAGTCAAGGGTGTAGCGGATCACGGCTCCGGTGAACGCGCAGCTGAGGTCGAGTTCGAAAGACTCCTCCTGGATTCCATGGGGATGGCTGAAGACTACCGGCGGGGCCCGATTGGAAGGTGGGGGAAGAGGCTCTTCCTTTTTGTCATCGACGCTCTCTTCTTCGGAGTCTTCGTCTTCATTTTCAGGACGCGGGGGAGGGGATTCGCCGGTTTCCCTGGCTTTGCGCAGGGCCTTGAGCTCCAGGGCGCTCAGCCGATCATCATCGTCGAGATCGAAATCTTCGAGGTCTCCCCTGCCTGAGCGTCTCAATTTTGAATCCCTGACGAGGGCGGAGCGAAGGCGTGAGACGGGTACATCCTCGGTCTTGCCGGAATCGATCGATTTATAGAGGTCATCGAATTCGGCCCCATCGAGATAGCCATTTCTGTTCGCGTCGAAGATTTTTACCGCGGCCTCCCATTTTTTCCGGGACTCCTCAGGAGACAGGCCTGCCTCGCCGGGCTCCTGGCGTTCGCTTTCTCCACGGCCACGGAAACCTCGACGCCCTCTTCGGCGGGGGAAGGGGGCGCGGGATCGCAGGATGACCTCTCTCCGGATGGACTCGCGCTCCTCGGCGTTCAGCCAGCCATCTTCGTTCTCATCGTATTTCTCGATCAATTCTTTGCGGATCTCTCCCAGGCCCGGGGGGTCTCCGCGCTGGCAGTGGCCGGAAGGCGGGAGGAGCGTTGTCACCGAGATGACCAGCAACCAGGGAATGATTCGGCGTTGGGGGGTCATTTCTCTTGCGGGCCTTCAGCCTCAGGCCAGGATGTCCTTCAGGACATGGGCTTCCTCGACTCCCGTGAGCTTCTGGTCGAGCCCCTGATGCCTGTAGGTGAAGCGGTTGTGGTCGATTCCCAGCAGGTGCTGGATCGTGGCGTTGAAGTTACGGATCGGCACGGGGTTTTCGACGATGTTGTAACAGTGATCATCCGTTTTTCCGTATTCGAAGCCTTCCTTGACACCGGCTCCCGCCATCCACATGGTGAAGCAGCGGCCGTGATGGTCACGACCGTGGTTGTTCTTGCTCAGCTTGCCCTGGGAATAGATGGTGCGCCCGAACTCGCCGCCCCAGATGACCAGCGTGTCATCGAGCATTCCCCGGCGCTTCAGGTCCTTGACCAGACCGGCGGCGGCGTGGTCGATGCTATTGCACTGTCCCCTGAGCAGCTTGGGGAGGCTGCCGTGCTGGTCCCAGCCGCGCTGGAAGAGCTGGATGAAGGGAACGCCACGTTCGGCCATTCGACGCGCGAGCACGCAATTGCGCGCGAAGGTCCCCGGTTTTTTCGAGTCCGGCCCATAGAGGTCGAAGGTGTCCTTCGGCTCGTCGGAGAGGTCCATCAGGCCGGGAACCGATGCCTGCATGCGGAAGGCGAGTTCGTATTGCGCGATCCGGGTCCGGGTCTCGGGATCTCCGTATTGCCCAAACTGTTCCTCGTTGATCTGTGCCAGCCGGTCGAGCATGCGCCGGCGCATGCTGCGGTCGATGCCGTTGGGGTTCTTGAGGTAGAGAACGGGATCGGAACTCGATCGCATCTTGACGCCCTGGTGTTTTGAGGGAAGGAAGCCACTTCCCCACAGGCGGGAATAGAGCGCCTGTTTCTGGCCCGGCCCCCTGGAGATCATGACGACGTAGGCGGGCAGGTCCTGGTTCGGGCTGCCGAGGCCGTAGCTGATCCAGGAGCCAAGGCTCGCCTTGCCGGGCTGCTGGACACCGGTATTGATGAAGGTGATGGCCGGGTCGTGGTTGATGGCATCTGTATGCAGCGACTTGATGATCGTGATGTCGTCGACAATCTCCGCAACCTTCGGGAGAATCTCGGAAACCCAGGTGCCGTGCTCGCCGTAGCGCTTGAACTTGAACATCGGAGCGACACAGGGGAAGGATTTCTGTCCCGAGGTCATGGTCGAGAGCCTCTGGCCTTGCCGGATCGATTCGGGAAGCTCCTTGCCGTGAATCTTGCGAAGCTCAGGCTTGTAGTCGAAGGTGTCGATGTGGGAGGGACCTCCGGCCATGAAGAGATAGATGACCCGCTTGGCCCGGGGCGCGAAGTGCGGAAGGCTTGGGAGCCCGGGGGTTCCGAGATTGGCAGCGGAGCCGATCGTATCCCCTGCGAGCGCCTTGTCCTGTCCCAGGAGAGTTGAGAGGGCGGCGGCACCGAGAAATTTCGAGCTTGTCGAGAGCAACTGTCGGCGGGTCAGCTCAAGCTGGTATTGTTCGAGAGGGTTCACGCGTCAACCTTTCGTAACGGTGGCGTCAAGGTTCAGGATCATACTGGAGATGATGGTCAAGGCGGCGTGTTCAGCCGCGTCGATATTTTCGTCACGTTTCGATTCGCCGGTGGAGAGCAGCTTTTTGGCGCGGTCAGGATCTTTCCGGAATACCGCGAGCTCTTCTTCATAGGCGGCAGTAAGCAGTCTGAGCGTCCTGGCTGAGGGCCGCTGCGCTGTCGCGAGGCGGTAGGCGAGCACGATGCGGGCAACCACGGAGTCTCCCGTCTCCAGCGTCACCTTTTGTGCGAGGGAGCGGGCCGCCTCGATGTACTGCGGATCGTTGAGAAGCACCAGGGCCTGCAGGGGGGTATTGGTGCGGGAACGCCGCAGGACGCATTTTTCACGTGTCGGAGTGTCGAAAATAGTCAGGCTGGGAGCCGGCGCTGAGCGTTTCCAGTAGGTGTACATGCCGCGTCGATAGAGCTTGGCGCCGTGGTCCTGTACAAAACGCACATTGCCCCCGAGGCTGACCTCGTTCCAGAGCCCTGGAGGCTGGTAGGGTTTGACTCCCCTGCCTCCGATGTCTTTGACCAGCAGACCGCTGGCGGAGAGAATGGTGTCCCGGATGAACTCCGCCTGCAGGCGGAAGCGCGGCCCCCTTCCCAGGAGCCTGTTCTCAGGGTCCAGCTCGACCAGCTGGCTGGAAGCTCGAGCATTCTGCCTGTAGGTCGAGGACATGATCATCTGCTTGAGCATGCGCTTCACATTCCAGTCGCTCTTGCGGAAATCGACCGCCAGCCAGTCAAGCAATTGCAGGTTGCTGGGCCAGTCTCCCTGGGAGCCGAACTCCTCGATTGTCTTTACGATCCCCGTTCCAAAGAGCATGTACCAATAGCGATTGACTGCGACCCTGGGGGTGAGGGGGTGCTCCGGCTGGAAGAGCCAGCGGGCGAGGCCCAGCCGGTTCTGGGGGCTTCCCCCGGCGGGTGCGGGGAGCACACCGGGGGTGCCGGGATCGAGGGCCTTCTCCTTGAGGGGCGATGCGTAATTACCTCTCATGAGCACATAGGTCTTTCGCGGCTTGCCGACGTCGGCCATCACCATGACATTCCCCTGGGGCTTGGCGGCCTCGTTGATCTTGGCACGCCACCTGGCGGCATCTTTCGTGATGGCTATGTATTCTTTGTCGAGGGATGAGAGGAAGTGTTTCCTCAGGACATCGATCTGTGCGGGCTTCCTGCTGGCAGCGGGTGTGGCGAGGATCGGCGCGAGCGGGTCACTGCCCGAAAGCGTGGCGACCTCGGTGCCGTTGAGCTCACGGCCGTAGATTCGCACATCGTCGATCTGCCCCTTGTAGGGTGAGCCGGGCTGGCGTCTGCCGATCTTCAGGCTCGCCTTGCTTCGCGTAGAGCTGCGGAGGTTGTTCTGCTCGGTTTTGAGTCCCTGGCTCTTTCCGTTGATGTAGACCTTTACCCCTGCAGCGGTTCCGGAACCATCGTGGGTGACAAAGACGTGGTTCCATTTTCCGTTCTGTACTTTTCCGTTGCTCATGACTTTCAACGCGTCATTGGGCCAGGCGCTGATCAGGTGCATCCCGACATTTCCGCCCTGGAGATAGAGGTCCCAGCCTCTGAACTTGTTTCCATCGTTCATCTTCGCCAGCGGGGCGCCATTGCCCTCAGGCTTGATCCAGGCGCCATAGGAAAATGCGTCGGTCCTGTCGAAGTTCGCACGGTCGCCAAGCTCGATGTAGTTTCTGCCGTCGGTTCGGAAGGCCTTGCCGAACTTGCCGTCTACCCACTGCACCTTTCCCTTGACCGATCCTTTGCGCTTGGAGTCGATTCCGTCTGAGACGGTTGTCCCCTGTCCCTCATCGAGCGAGAAGTAATGGATCAGCCCCGTGGGTTCGGTCGGGCCCGATTCAGATTCTTTCTCGGCTTTCCCGACCCAGGCCAGGAACTCGGGTTCGGCGGTTTTCGCCCTGGCTGCAAGTTTCGCCTCGGCCTCCTTCAGGGCCGCCTGCTCTTTTTTCATCATGGCGGCGCGCGCGAAGTTGGGAACGTTTACCACCGGCGCCTGGTTGCCTCCCCGGTTCTGCATGCCCGGATCGGAGGCCTGGTTGAAGTAGGCGAAGAAGCGGTAGTAGTCTTCCTGTGAGATGGGCTCGTATTTGTGGTCATGGCATTGCGCGCATTGCATGGAGAGGCCGAGCCAGACCAGGGATGTCGTCATCACCCGGTCGACGGCGTATTCAACCCGGAACTCTTCGGCAATGGCGCCACCTTCGTCCGTCGTCGCGTTGTTGCGGTTAAACCCCGTGGCTATCTTCTGTTCGACGGTGGAGTCGGGGAGAAGATCTCCGGCCAGCTGCTCTATCGAGAACTCATTAAAGGGCTTGTTGTCGTTGTAGGCGCGGATCACCCAGTCTCGCCAGGGCCACATATCACGAGGACCATCGGCGTGAAAGACGCTCGAGTCTCCATAGCGCGCCGCGTCCATCCAGGCGAGAGCCATTCGCTCTCCGTAGTGGGGAGACGCCATGATGCGGTCGACCATCGACTCGTAGGCTTGGGGGTTCTTGTCGGCCAGGAAAGCGTCGATCTCCTCTATGGACGGAGGAAGCCCCCTGAGATCCAGGCTGACCCTGCGGATCAGCAGTTCCCTGGCCGCCTCCGGGCCAGGCTCCAGGTTCCTGCGCTCCAGGTTGGCCAGCACAAAGTGATCGATCGGGTTTTTCGCCCAGGCCTTGTTCCCGGCGGCGGGTAGTCGGGGTTTCTGCGGTGTTATATACGCCCAGTGTCCCTGCCAGGTAGCGCCGCCCTTGATCCAGGCGCCGATCTTCTCGATCTCCTCAGCCGTAAGCTCCTTGTGAGAGCCGGGCGGCGGCATGATCTCTTCCTCATCTGTTGAGTTGATGCGTTTCCATGCCTTGCTGTCAGCGAGGTCGGCCTTGCGGAAGACCCTGGCGACGCCTTTTTCCTCGTCGAGCCGGAGCTTCGCCTTCCTGTTTTTCTTGTCCGGTCCATGGCAGAGGAAGCAATTGGCCGCGAGTATCGGGCGGATGTCGCGGTTGAAGCTTATGGCGCGCGATGCGGGGGCATTGTCCTCAGCCCCTATAGACGGGCCCGGGAAGGTCAGCGCCAGCGCGGGTGTAAGGAAGAAAAGAAGTGAACCGATGGGACTCTGGAGCAGGAACCTGGTGTTCTTCATCAGTCGATACTTCTCCGAAAGGGAAATCTTACGGACCGTGAAAGTGGGGGAGTTTTCCCCATTGATGAGCATTCTAATGTGGCAGGGATCTCTGGGCAACTACTCTACGCCAGATTCAGGGAGGGGATAGCCAGAGCTGGGGCTTCCGGCTGAGACGCCTTCGCGCTTCGGGGAGTTCATCGCGTTCGGGAATTTCGAGATTGGGTGTAGATGAGGTCTGTCAATGCAATATATTGATGGCTGGGATAAGCGACTTAAGGAGTTTTTCGATGCGAGTTTATAGCTATGTTTCGCTGGGCCTTGCGGCGCTGGTCTGTTTTTCGGTTCAGCCATCGGCCTGCGTTGCCGAAACGAAACCCAACATCATATTTGTCATGGTTGATGACATGGGACGCGATTGGATCTCGAGTTACGGGGCCTCGCATCCCACTCCCAATGTGGATCGCCTCGCGGCGCAGGGGATCCGGTTCGAAAACTGCTGGTGCGCCCCGATCTGTACCCCGACCCGGATGGAATTGCTTACCGGTCAGTACCCGTTTCGCACCGGGTGGGTCCGCCACCATGACGTTCCACGATGGGGCGGCAAGGGGTTCGACTGGGAGAAGTTCACGTCCTTTGCACGGGTGGTGAAAAAAGCCGGCTACACCACGGCGATTGGCGGCAAGTGGCAGATCAACGATTTCAGGAAACAGCCCGATGCCCTGAAGCGCCACGGCTTCGATGAACATTGCGTCTGGACCGGCTGGGAGACCGGCAACGCTCCGCCGAGCAGCAAGCGCTATTGGGATGGTTACATCATGACCAACGGCAAGCGCGAAGTTCACAAGCACGGCTCGGAGGCGGTCAATGATTTCCTGATAGATTTTATTCGTCGCAACAAGAAACGCCCGTTCCTGGCCTACTACCCGATGATGCTGGTTCATGGGCCGTTTCTTCCCACACCTCTGAACCGGGCCAAGGCGCCCGAGGGCAAGGCCGCGCTCTATGCCGGCATGGTGACCTATATGGACCACCTTGTGGGGAAGCTGGTCGCCGCCGTCGACGAGCTGGGTATCGCCGACCGCACGATCATCATGTTCACCGGGGACAACGGCTCCTCGGCATCTGGAACGCTCAACGGCAAGCCCTATCCCAAGGGCAAGGGCAGGACGAATGACTGGGGGGTTCACATGCCCTTCCTGGTGCGGGCGCCCATGTTCAGCAAGGGCGGAGAGGTGAGCGACGATCTCATTGATTTTACCGATATGTTGCCGACCTTCGCCGATCTCGCCGGGGCGGAGCTGCCCGCCGGAGTGAAGCTTGACGGGCGTTCCTTCGTATCCTCCCTGCGCGGAGACAGGTCTGCCAAGGGGAAGAGGGAGTGGATCTTCGCGCAGATCGAAGACCGCAGGACAATCCGGGACAAACACTACAAGCTCGATTCCAGTGGGTCGTTCTGGAACATCAGCAAGGATCTCCTGGAGCGGAAAGACCTACGGGAGAGCAAGGATCCGGATGTCGTGGAGGCGCGTGAGCGCCTGGCGAAGGTCCTCGCTTCCCTGCCGCAGAACGCCGGGGGGCCTTTTGAAGGCTACAAGGCGGGCGGAGGGAAGGCCAGGAAGGCGGCGAATCCGAAGAAGAAGGACCGGCAGGGCAGGAAGGCTCTGAAGCAGAAGAAAAAGGGAGAGGGCTGAGGCCTCTGTCTGCCCGGCCAACCTGATCATGGAAGAAAAACTATGAGATATGCCTGCTTGTGGACAATCGCGGCCTGTTTACTCTCAGCCATCGCCGCGATTCCGGCGAGGCTCCAGGCGGCTGACGGTAAGCCGAGCGTGCTGATCATTTTTACGGACCAGTGGAGAGCACAGGCTCTTGGTTGCAATGGTGATCCGAACGCTCGTACGCCGAACCTCGACCGGTTGGCTGCGGGCGGCGCCAATTTCCGCCGCTGCTACGCGACCAACCCGGTCTGCTCTCCCGCGAAGGCGGCCTTCCAGACAGGCCGCTATCCCCACCAGACAGGCGTCATCAACAACTCTATCTATCTGCCCGAGACAAGGGACAGCCTGGCTCATTGTTTTGCCCGGGCGGGCTACTCGACCGGCTACATCGGCAAGTGGCACCTCGATGGTCAGTCGAAACCCGGCTTCGTCAAGCCCGGACGACGCCAGGGCTACCAGTTCTTCGAGGGCTTCAACCGGGGGCATTGGTACTACCAGTCCAGGAAGCTCCAGGGCGCGCGATATTTCACCGATGATGGCAAGCTCATCAAGCCTGAGGAGTTCGAATCGATCTACCAGACCGATCTGGCGATCCGTTATATGAAGAAAAACAAGGAGAAGCCCTTCCTGCTCTTTCTTTCCTATGGAACGCCTCATTCCCCCTACGTGCCGCCGAAGCCTTTTGACCATTACAAGCCAGCCGATCTCAAATGGCGACCCAACGTTTCGCAGAAAGTCCGACAACGGTATGCGAAGGGACTCTGCGGCTACTACGGCCTGATCGAGATGCTCGACCACGAGGTCGGCCGCCTGGTGAAGTCCATGAAAGAGGAGGGGCTCCTGGAGAAGACGATCATCTTCTTCACCTCGGATCACGGGGACTCTCACGGTTCTCACGGACTGCAGCATAAGGGCCATCCGGAGGAGGAGTCCGCCGGCATTCCTCTCATCCTTCACGGCCCTGGGGTCAGGAAGGGACTGGTGAGCCAGACGCTTTCTTCGCAGATTGATTTCGCCCCGACGCTTCTGTCGATGGCGGGCATTCCCGTTCCCGCCAGCATGGTTGGGCGTGACCTGTCGAGGGCGGTGACGGGAGAAAAGATGGATGTACCCTGGGTCTACCTCGAGGGAAAGATGCAGCAGGTGGGCGTGAGACCTGCCGCCGACACCCGCAATGCCGGCGGGCGGGTTGTCTCCTCGGCCTGGCGGACGCTGGTTACCCCGAGGTACAAGCTGGCGGTCGACTCCCGCCTCGAGGTGCGATTGCTGGTTGATATCGAGAAAGATCCCTACGAGTTGACGAACCTCGCCGCGGCGCCGGCTCTCGCAGATGTGCGCAACACGCTCCTGGCGAAGCTGAAAGAGGTCGCCAAATCGACGGGAGACCCGTTTCCCCGGTCGCTTGGGAAACGCCGGTCGAAGTAATTGTCCTTCGTTCAATATGAAATACGATGGGTACGCCCCATCTCGAAATTTTGAAAGAGACAAGGAAGAGCCAAATGATGGAGAACGGGTCCAGTCGGGAAGCGGAGAGAGGGCTTGCCGCCGCAATCTTTTTCGTTCTGATCTGTGCCTGGGGGGGCTCGGTGAACGCCGCTGCTGAGCGCCCCAATATCGTTCTGATCATGGTTGATGATATGGGCTTCTCCGACCTCGGCTGTTACGGTGGGGAGGTCGACACTCCGAATCTCGACAGGCTCGCGTCTTCCGGCCTGCGCTTCAGCCAGTTCTACAATGGCGCCAAGTGCTCTCAGTCACGCAGCATGCTGCTGACCGGGCGTTACTTCACCGAGGCCGGGATGAACCTCTCCGGCAGCGTGACCATCGCCGAGGCGCTGGGCAAGGCCGGCTATACGACCCTGATGACGGGAAAATGGCATCTCCAGAGCCATCCCGTGGACCTGGGCTTCAGCCGCTACTTCGGCCACCTGAGCGGAGCGACCAACTTCTTCCATGGAGACAACAGCTTCCGCCTGGGCAAGGAGACCTTCAAGGTGCCGAAGCAGGGTTTCTACACCACCGATGCGAATACCGACTATGCGATTCGATTCCTGGAGGAGACAAAGGACAGCCGGAAGCCGTTCTTTCTCTATGTCGCCTACAACGCGCCGCACTACCCCCTGATGGCTCACAAGGAGGACATCGAGAAGTACCGCGGGCGGTTTTCCGAAGGCTGGGATGTGCTGCGTCGCAAGCGGTACAAGCGCGTGAAGGAGCTCGGACTTCTCGGTGGCGACTGGCCCCTTACTCCACGGCCGAAGAACGTCCCCTCCTGGGATTCTCTCAGCGAGAAGGACCGCAAGTGGGAGGCCTATACGATGGAGGTCTACGCGGCCATGATTGACCGGGTCGACCAGAACATCGGCAGGCTGATGAAGAAGATTGACTCTCTCGGGGCATCGGAGAATACCCTCTTCATGTTCCTCAGCGACAATGGGGGTTGTCCATTTCAGCGCACGAAGACAAAGCGAGATGTTCCCGGGCATCTGCCCGAGTCCTACATCACCTATCACACGCCCTGGGCCAATCTCAGCAACACGCCGTTTCGCCTCTACAAGCAGAACCAGCACGAGGGTGGAATCTCGACTCCGCTGATCGTTCACTGGCCCCGGGTGATCAGCAAGGGTGGAAACATCACCCACTCGATGGGGCATATCACGGATCTCATGGCCACCTGTCTCGAGGTTGCCGGAGCGAAATATCCGGAAACCAACAACCGCGGCCAGAAGGCGATGCCGCTGAGGGGGAGCTCGCTGGCGCCCATCTTCAGGGGAGGGACACGCCAGGTGACCGACCCGGTCTTCTTTCACTTCAGCAGCAACCGGGCGGTGCGAAGCGGCAAGTGGAAGCTCTCCTGGGCGGGGAAGGGGCCCTGGGAGCTCTACAATATGGACAAGGACCGTACCGAGCTCGTCGACCTCTCCGGCAAGTTCGCCAGGCGCGCGCAGGAGATGGCGGCCTCGTGGGAGCAATGGTTCAAGGCGACCTCGGGTGGCACCTTCAAGGGCAAGAAGAACAGGAAGAACAACAAGGGAAACAAGAACAACAAGAAGAAGAAACCCTCGGAAGGGGAATAGTCAGAGGCTGCGGAATTCAGGTTTATGGAATGAAGGACATGACGAGATTCTCTGCCCCAGTTTATTTTGTGCTGCTCGTCTTTCTCTGCCCGGTCCTCTTCGCGGCGCCGGAACGTCCCAACATTCTTTTCATCATGAGCGACGATCACACCTCGCAGGCCTTCGGGGTCTACGGCTCCAGGCTGGCGAAGCTCAACCCGACCCCGGTGATTGATCGGCTGGCGAAGGAGGGGATGCTCTTTGAGAACTGCTTCTGTAATAATTCGATCTGCACTCCGAGCCGGGCCTCGATCATCACCGGGCAGTACAGCCAGACTAACGGAGTGTTGACGCTCAGGGGCAGGATTCCTCCCGAGAGGCAATTCCTGCCGACCCTGATGCGCAAGGCGGGTTATCTTACCGCCATGGTAGGTAAGTGGCACCTCAAGGAGGAGCCGGCGGCCTTCGACTACTACAAGGTCCTGCCGGGGCAGGGTAAATACCACGATCCCATCTTCAGGGTCCAGGGCAAGGCGAAGTGGCCGAAGAATACGGTCTCCCACAAGGGACAGCACTCCTCCGATGCCATCACCGACAGTTCGCTCGCCTGGCTCCGGGCAAGGGACAAGGGCAGGCCCTTCTTTCTCATGCATCATTTCAAGGCGCCGCACGATATGTTCGATAACGCCCGGCGCTACGATGGGTATCTCGAGGATGTCGAAATTCCCGAACCCGCGAATCTTTACGAGAGGGGAAATCACGGGTCGGTGGCGACCCGGGGGGTCAACGACAGCCTGCTGCATGAGATCGGCACGAGCGTTTCCAGGCGCCATACGAAACGCAATATGGGAAAGCACATGAAGGTCGATCCGACTCTGGGCGACATGGAATACACGAAGCTCGCCTACCAGCGTTACCTCAAGCGCTACCTGCGTTGCGTCAAGGGGGTGGACGACAATGTCGGCAGGTTGTTCAGGTACCTCGAAGAGGAGGGGCTGATGGACAAGACGGTGATCATCTATACCGGCGACCAGGGTTTCATGCTCGGCGAGCACGACTATATCGACAAGCGCTGGATGTACGAGGAGTCGATGCGCATGCCTCTGCTGGTGCGCTACCCTCCGATGATCAAGGCCGGCAGCCGCAACAATGAGCTGGTCAACAATACGGACTTCGCGCCGACGATTCTCGCCCTGGCAGGAGTGAAGACGCCCGGCTATATGCAGGGCCGGAGCTTCAGCGGGATGCTGCGCGGCAGCATCCCGGAGGACTGGCGCACCGCCACCTACTACCGCTACTGGATGCACATGGCTCATCACTGGAACCCGGCGCATTTCGGGATCCGCACGAAGAAGCACAAGCTCATCTTCTATTACGGCCTTCCGATCAATGGCAAGGAGAACGCCACCCTTCCCGCGTGGGAGCTCTACGACATGGAGAAGGACCAGCGGGAGATGAACAACGTCTATGCCGATCCCGCCTACGCGGAGGCCAGGGAGAAGCTCAAGGCTGAGCTGAAGAGGGTTCGCCGGGAGCTGAAGGAGGAAGACAGCTCAGCGGCTATCAAGGAGGTTCTGGAGAAACACTGGAAGAATTAACCTGAGGTCCAGATTAATTCGACGCGGCTGGAGGATCCGATGAGTTCAGAATCTGAGAGGGAGAGTGAAAGAGCCGGCGCCTCTTCCCTGGCTGATGTTCCGGCAAGGCTGGAACACAATAGGCGCTTTCTCAAGATGCTGGTCGCTGGATTCGACGAGGAAGACTGGTTTAGGGCACCCGCCGATGGTCTGAGCGACGCCTTCTGGATCCTGGGACATCTGGTGTGGGGCCGGCTGGTTCTGCTGCGAAGACTTGGAGAGGAGCTTCCAGAGGAGGCGTGGGAGAGTGATTTCAGCATTGGAAGCCAGGCGGGCGGTCCGCGGCGTATCGATGCTGGTGAACTCCAGGACAGATTCAGGAGCCTGGGGCGCCTGCTCGCAGATCATCTCGAGTCGCTGGGGGAAGAGCGCCTCGCCAGTTCTCTTGAAAAGCCGATGCCCGATGGGGCGACGACTGTCGCGGGGCTGGTTCGATTCATGTGCTTCCACGAGTCCTACCACATCGGGCAACTGGGATTGCTGCGGCGCCTCAACGGTAAGTCGGGGCTTGCCTGATGGATGTTGCCGTTAAGTAAGGTATCTGTTCTATCGGCAGGGCCTCGAATTACGGAAGTGGCGAAAACTCCTTCAAATCAGTTGGAGAGGGCGGATTTGACCTATATCTTTGAAATGTGGGTAATTGGGCGATGATTTTCTCGTGGAGTGATTCGAACGGTTGTTCAAAGTACCTAGGTGAATGAGATGCGGTCCTGGATAAGCCTGGATAGAGTCCTGCCGGCCGTGGTCCTCTGCCTGACGGTTTTTTTCGGTAACTGTCTGCAGGCCACGGAGTTCCGGCGCGGCGATTTCAATTCTGACGGGCGCAGTGATATCGGCGATGGTATCGCTGTTTTCAACCATCTTTTCTATGGTGCGAGTGGTTCGTTATGCCATGACGCGGCCGATTACAACGACGACGGCCGAAACGACATCGCCGATGGGATCTACCTGCTCGGCTATCTCTTTCTCGGTGGCCGCCGCCCGCCGGATCCCTTTGCAGAATGTGGTGAGGATCCCACTCCGGACGGCCTGGGCTGTGACATCTATGTCCCGTGCATGGATCCCGAGGAGATCCCTGATTTTGACGGGGATGGGATCAGTGATTTCCTCGACAACTGCCCCTCGGTGGTCAACCCGGACCAGCTCGACACCGATGCGGATGGTCTTGGGGACGTATGCGATGAGACGCCGGAGCCGGCAGGTCCTGTCGGGCGCTGGCCGGTTTCACGCCTGACCGCGGCCGGCCCCTTCTCCGTCTGGGTCCAGTCGGCGAATCTGCCGAGGCAATTGGAGATAGGCCGCTTCGTGGAACTCGGCAATACCGACACGGACCATGATGGCGTGAGGGTCCTGGTGACCGATCTCGATCGTCCCAGGAGCACGTTCCTGATCGAGACTCCGGACGCAGAGGCCGGCAATTACGGCAACCTCGCGGGTTATTGGGAATTCGCCGCCGGTCCCGGGCCCCGGGTCGGAGAGCCCCGGCTCATCGCCGCGACCATCGATGGAGAAGACTACACAGCTTTCACCGACGCCGCCGGGAACGTCCTGCAGGTCTCCCTCGATCCCGGCCCCCGGGGGAGCAACGCGATCCGGGTCGGCCTGAAGGGAGTCGATGAAGACGAGGAGCTTGCCTCCTACGGAGTCACCACGGACAGCCTTGTCAGGATGGAATTCATCGCTTCCGGCTGGCCCGTCTCGCTGATGACGATGTGCGCCTCCATCGACAGCTTCAGCTGGGACGAGGCGGGGGGAAGGGTGGTCATCGAGGGGAGGCCTGTGGCTACCACCTATTTCCAGGAGGACAATCCCGAGCTCTCGGCACGGGATATCCAGGCCAGCTTCTGGGGGACGATATCCCGTCTTTCTCCCGGTTCGAATTGGAACGCCTCAGGGCGCTATATCCATGGGATCTGGACCGCGACCAACGCCTCGCGCTGGGGCGCGCCGGCCTACAACCGCCTGGATCGCACCTATGATTTTCCGATCGAGGCTCCAACCTTTCTCAGTGATGGAAAGACCCGCAACCTCGGACGGTTCCAGGCCTTCATACCCGGGCGCATCCTCACCGATCCCCGGCTGTTCGCCTTTGAATCCATCGAGGATGTCACCCCTGGAATGGTCAGCGTCTACAGCATCTCGGAGAATGACGAGCCGCTGCGGCTCGAGTCGGAGATCGAGGTCAGCGCCGAGCTCGAGGGCATTCTCGTCAGCGTGAGCGGCTTCCATTATTCGCGGCCTGCGATCAGGCTGGTGATCGATTCTCCCGCCGTGACGCCGGCTCTCAACAGCTGGGGGATCCTCGAGATCGCCGCCGCGGGCGGAACGGCCATCTGGATCTATTCCGATGGAATCCCCGGCGAGTTGGAGGAGGGGAGCGTGATCGTGGTCCATGGGACAGGCACTCCCTTCGACGGAGTGAGCGGGACCGTGCAGTTTGTCGGGACCGACTTCAATGCCTTCCTGGTTGAGACCAACCTGGTGAGCACGGGCAATTACGGCAATCTCAGCGGCTATTGGGAATTCGCGCCGGTGGAACCGCCGCCGCCGCCGGATCTGGATGGGGATGGAATTCCGGATGCGGAAGACAATTGTCCCTCGCTGCTCAACCCGGACCAGGTCGATGCCAATGAGGATGGTGTAGGGGATGCCTGTCAGCTGGATCCGGAGGTGAGCGCTGCCTGCGAGGCCGCCGTGAACCTCTCCGCCACCGACAGTGTGATCGCTGACACGACCGCTGGGCCCCTGTTCAACGTTAACTGCGGCCCGGGGGGACATTCCCCAGGCTCCTGGTTCAGGATGGTCGGCACCGGCAATTGGATTGTCGTCAATACCTGCAGCCGGGGTACCTCCTTCGACACCAGGCTGAGTGTTTTCGAGGGGAGCTGCGATGAACTTATTTGCCTTGCCGGAAATGATGACGGAGCCGGCTGTCCGGATGGGCAGTCCTATACGACCTTCCGATCGGGCGAGGGAGTGGAGTATCACCTGCTGGTCCATGGAGCCGGGCCCGAAGACTTCGGTCCCTTCGTCCTCAATGTAGAGGAGGCCTTTCCCCGTGCCGATGCCGATGGGGATGGGATCTACGACGAGGAAGACAATTGCCCTCCGGTTTTCAATCCCGACCAGACCGATACCGATGGAGATGGGCTGGGCGACGTCTGTGATGGAGATCCGACGCCGTTGAAGCCCTGTGAAGACGCCATCTCGGTCGATCCGATCAGCTCCACTCCGGGTGATACGACAGGGCTGCTGCCTCGCGTCCTGGTGGATTGCGGAACGAGCGGAAATTCCTCCGGGCTCTGGTACAAGGTCATCGGCACCGGCAACGAGATGGTCGTCGATACCTGTAGTCCCGAGACCGTCTTTGATACGAAGCTCGGCGTCTTCACCGGGGCCTGTGATGAGCTCGTCTGTATCACGGGCAACGATGATGGGGGAGCCTGCCCTGATTTCCAGAGTCACCTCATCTTCCGGTCCGAGGCGGAGGAGGAGTATTTCATCGTCGTTTACGGCTACGGCCTCGACGATTACGGTCCCTTTGTGCTGAACCTGCGCGAAGATCCGGATTTCGACGACGATGGCGTGGAGAACGAGGCCGACAATTGCAGTCGGGATTTCAATCCCGGGCAGACCGACACCGACAGCGATGGGATGGGAAATGCCTGCGACGACGATGACGATTCCGACGGTCTTCCCGACGCCAGCGACAATTGTCCGCTGGTGGTGAACAGGGAGCAAGCTGACAATGAGGGTGATGGTATTGGCGACCTCTGTGATCCGGATGACGACGATGACGATATTGAGGATCCCGATGACAATTGCCCGGTGCTGGCGAACCCGGAGCAGGTCAATTCCGACGGCGACGATTTCGGTGATGCCTGCGACGATGACGACGATGGCGACGGCCACCTTGATGAGAGCGACAATTGTCCGCTGAGGGCGAATCCGGGGCAGGAGGATCTCGACGGCGACAGGCTGGGTGACAGCTGTGATCTCGACGATGATGGGGATGATGATCCGGATGCCGCTGACTGCGGCCCCCGGGATTCGACGATCTACCATGGAGCGCCTGAGCAATGCGACGCCCTCGATTCGGATTGTGATGGATCGCTCGTCGATGAGTTCATCGATACCGACGGGGACCTGCTACCCGATTGCTCCGATCCGGATGATGATGGCGATGGTTCCATCGATTCCAACGACAATTGCCCGCTGACGATCAACGCCGATCAGGTTGACACCGATGGGGATTTGCTGGGCAACGCCTGCGATGCCGATGACGACGATGACGGCTTCGCCGATGGGGAAGACAATTGCCCGCTCGAATCCAACTCCGGCCAGGACGATTTTGACGCCGATGGTCTCGGTGACGCCTGTGACAGCGACGATGACAATGATGGGGTGAGCGATCTCGAGGATACCTGTCCCGGCCGGGATGACACCGTCGACGAAGACGCCGATGGCATCCCCGATGGCTGCGACAATTGTCCCACCCTCGCGAACCCGGCCCAGGAGGATCGTGATGGAGACGGCCTCGGCGATGTCTGCGACCAGGTGGGACCCTTCAGGCGTGGGGATTCAAACGGTGACGGTCGCCTGAACATCTCCGATGTGAGCTTTACCCTCAGCTGGCTGTTCCGGGGAGGCCGGGTTCCACCCTGCCTGGCGAGCGTGGATTCCAATGCGAATGGACGGATTAATATCGCCGACGCTACCTATGCCCTGAACTGGTTTTTCCACGGTGGGCCGCAGCCCCAGGGACCGATGGAGTGCGATTTCTCCCCATTGGAAACGGACGAGGCGCTTGGTTGCGAGGCGAACGCCTGTTTCGATTTCTGATCCTGGTCGAGGGCCGGGGCCTCAGCGTGGGAACCTTCTCAGCTCATGGCCGTGAGGTAGTGATTGTCGATAACGGGCAGCATGGTCTCGAGGCTTGAATAGGGGCCCGGGGTGTAGGCCCGGGAGGAGACTCCCCGCTGTGAGCGTTCACAGATCTCCCAATCCTGCCGGTTGGTTTCATCCCAGAACTCAACGGCCGGTCCGGGATCGAAGTCGGTCCCGGAGATCGCGTCGGGGTGGTAGAGCCATTCGCAGGTGACCATGCTCCTGGCGGGGCCCCGCCTTGTGAGCCGATGAACGAGCACGAAATCCGGCTGCAGGCTGACCAGCATGTTTGGAAATACCAGGTAGTAGTAGGCTCTCTGCAGGTCCGCTCCCTCGAGGCCCGGGAGGTGGGCGGCGCAGCGTTCCCCGGTTGTCGTCATTCCGCCTCCGGGCCTGGTGATCTCCATGGGCCCGCCGAGAAGCGGTCCCTCCTCCAGGTCGTTGGCGGTCGCCCGGAATGGACTCAGCTCGTTCAGGGCGGGGTGTACTGTCGGGCAGTGGTAGCATTCCGAATAGTTCTGGATGATCAGCTTCCAATTGGCGGCGATGTCGTATTCGATCTGGTGGGCGAGCCGCAGGTCGGCGATTCCCCAGGGTCGGAATTTTTCCGCCAGCGGGGTGAAGAGGGTTTCGAAGTCCAGTGGATCCTCACAGAGGTTGATGAAGACCGCGCCCAGCAGGGTCCTGCAGGCGACGCTCTTGAGCGGGTAGTCCTCTTTCTGAAAACCCTCGGTCTCATCCATGTTTGGCGTGCTGACGAGTTTGCCATCGAGCGCGTAGGACCAGGCATGGTAGGGGCAGGTGATGTATTTTCCGAACCTCCCCTCATCGGTTGAGCACAGCCCGGTTCCACGGTGCCTGCAGAGGTCGAAGAAGGCGCGGAGCCCTCCATCTCCTCCGCGGACGATGATGATCCTCTCGCCCTCCTGGGAGTGGATGAAGAAGTCGCCGGCTTCTTTTACGGCCGCCTCCCTTCCAACGTAGATCCATTCCCTGGAGAAGATCTTCTCGCTCTCACGCTTGTAGATCTCCTGGTCGGTATAATACTTGCCCGGGAGCGTTGTCGCTCTGTTGTTCGCGGATGTCGGCATCTTGGAAGGCCCTTCCTGGCTCTTCGTTCCGGCACCTGCGCCGGAACCTTCCAGATGTGAAAATAAGATGCCGGGGCGGTCAACCAAATTGTCCTTCCGAGAAGGGGATAAGAATAAAGAACTGCCGGAGAACTGAGCGATGGAGGGTTTTCCGGCCCTCGCCTATAATCAGGTCGGTAAGGAGGCTTCTGTTACGCGTTTCCCGAGTTGCAAGGGAGGTCCCGCTCATGCCGGGCCGGGTATTTGGTTTCCGTTTTTTCGCTTTTACGGTCCTTTTCGCGTTTCCATGTCTCCAGCCGCTCGATGTTCGCGGGCAGCGGGACGAGGGCGGGGTGGTGGAACTCACGGTCCGTTCCGTGCCCGCGGGCAGGCTCGATCCTTTCAGGAAGAGCTTCAGGAAATACGTCAACGTCTTCGGTGTCCATGTCTTCGCCACGGCGAAGACTCCTGATTCGAAGGTGCTCCACGCCGCCACGATCCTGGCCGAGTATCTCGATAACGATGAGGATGGAAAGCCGGACAACTCCCTGGTGGTCGAGGCCCTCGCCTCGCGCGATGCGTTCCTGATGATGACCGCCAGCGACAGGGGGCTCGATCGTATCGACCCCGAGGAATGGAGGGAGGAGGGTTTTCATTGCGGGCAATTTCAGCACGCTGAGGAGACAGCCCCGGCCAGGGGGCGTTTTGATGCGAGCCTCGAGGAGGTCCTTCATCTCATCACCCAGCATGGCTACGGCAACGCCTACCCGCGGATCTTCGGAGACCGCAAGGGGACGGAATTGGCGAAGTGTCTCGACAAGGCAAGGGGCGGCCATTTTACGAGGGTGCCGAGGCGCTATCCACGCGCGGCGTGGTTCACCTACGACGACCGCTCCTGCGAGTACGGCTGCCAGACCCAGGAGTACATCTACTGGGCGCTGACTTCTCTCCTGGGGGCCCAGGAAGCTCCCGAACGCTGTGAGGAGATCTCCGATGAATGGAGATTGTGTACGCCGGAGGCGGTCAAGGTCCGAGATCCGGGCATCCACGCCCTCCTGGTGAATCCGAAATACAAGTTTCCAAGGGTGCTTCCCGATGGAGCGTATCGCGAGAAAAGCAGTGAAAAAAAACGCCGTGGCTCCTGAACCGAGAGTCATCGCATTGCTGCTCGTGGTCTGCGGGCTGTCCGGCTGCGGCATCGCCAGCAGGATCCGTGGGGCATTTGAGCCGTCTGCCGAGGTCGCGGACCAGGGGTATTCCCGTGATGATGAGCTGAGGTTGAATCACCTGCAGGTGAAGGGAACCCACAACAGCTACCATCGCCGGCCCAGGTTCGCTCTCGTCCGGGAGCACGATTACGAACAGGCCCCCCTGGATGTGCAGCTTGGGGAGTACGGGGTGCGGGCGGTCGAGCTGGACATTCACCCCTCCTCCCGCGGCTACGAGGTCTACCACCTGCCCGTGATCGATTCGCGCAGTACCTGCGCCCTGCTCATCGATTGCCTGGGAGTTCTGAAGAGGTGGTCCGATTCCAACCCGGGGCATCATCCGCTCTTCGTATGGATTGAGCCCAAGGATGAGCTTGGCGGCGGGGATTTCGACATGGATGCGCTCGATGCGGAGATCCTGTCGGTCTGGCCCCGGGAGCGGCTGGTGACGCCCGCGCTGGTGAAGGGCGGACGCGAATCCGTGCGTGAGGCGATCGTCGAGGTTGGCTGGCCTACCCTCGGCGAAGTGCGCGGCCGGGCGATGTTCATGCTGCTGGACCGGGGGCGCCAGAGGGATGCCTACCTGCGCGGGGGCAAGGGGCCGGGAGCGCTTGATGGCCGGGTGCTGTTCGTCCACGCCAACCCGGTTGACTTTGACGAGCCCTTCGCCGCGGTGGCGAAGATCGACGACCCATCCAGCGCTCACATCGCTGCCGCCCTGGAGAAGGGGATTATCGTCGGGAGCAACGTCGGCTCGGCTCTACTCTCCGATGAGCGCAACATCCAGAAGCTGCAGGCGGGTCTTCGCAACGGCGTCCACCTCCTGACCGGAGACTATCCCGCTCCCGTCAAGGGCAGGACCTATTGGTTCGATATGCCCGGTGGGAGCCCGTCGCGCTGCAATCCCATCACGGCGCCCGCGGGCTGCGCGAGCACAGATGTGGAGGCTCCCGGCATTCTGCGCGGGAGAACTCGGCCGGCGGGCGGCTGAGCAGGGAGCTTATTTTTCGAGGCCGAGCTTGTCGAGCTTCGGGGTGATGACGAACTGGCAGTAGGGCGCGGCTTTGTTGTTGCGGTAGTAGTCCTGGTGGTACTCCTCCGCGGGGTAAAATTTTTCGAGCCCGGCGATCTCCGTAACGATCGGACTGTGGAAGACCCCCTTCTCGTTTTTTTCCTTCTTTGATTTTTCGGCGATCGCGCGCTGTTTTTCGGAGTGGAAGAATATTGCCGAGCGGTATTGGGTGCCGACGTCGTTACCCTGGCGGTTGAGGGTCGTCGGATCGTGGAGCGTCCAGAAATGTTCGAGTACCGCTGAAAAATCGATGATTTTCGGATCGAAAGTGACCTGCACGACCTCCGCATGCCCGGTCAAGCCGGTGCAGATCTGCTCATAGGTCGGATTCTCGATGGTTCCGCCCATGTAGCCCGAGGTCACGTCGCTGATCCCCTCGATCTGCTCGAGGACAGCCTCTATGCACCAGAAGCAGCCGGCTCCAAGGGTGGCAGTCTCCCTCGACGAGCTCTCCCTGGCTTGCGTGGTTTCTTTCTCGCTGGACTCCGGTAGCTCAGTTTTCTTCATTGTTTTTCCATCCAGGCTCGGATTCACCCGATCGCTGCAGGCGGTAAGGGACGCCGCCAGGACAGCCAGGCTGAGCAGATACATTGTCGCTGAAAATATTTTCATGGAGCACTTTGTCGAGTGAAGGTTTCAGTTAAGGTACTAAAAGAGCGCTATTTTACCCGTTTTTTCCAGCACTCGTGGGGTTTTGTTGCTGATCGATCGGGCTCATCAATCCCTTCGCCGGGATGTTTCCGGCAACGGGTTTTTGAAATGCGGGGAAGGTTATAATATATTGGACCGCTCGAAGAGAAGCTTGTTCGTACCTGGCTATACTCGCTACAGAGATGTTCGAATCGAGAAGCAGGGGAGCGCAATCCATGCTGACAATCCTGGGTGGAACTGATTCGAGGAAGAACCGGCATTGCGATGGGGTTTCGCGGCGCGGGTTCCTGAAGGCGGGTGGAATGGCGCTTGGGGGACTCTCGCTGGCGCAGCTCCTCAAGGTGGAGGCGCTGGCCGGCACCGGGAGTTCTCACAAGGCGGTCATCAACATCTACCTTCCCGGCGGTCCCTCGCACATCGACCTCTGGGATCTCAAACCGGACGCGCCGCGCGAGGTGCGAGGTGAATTTCGCCCTGTCAAGACGAACGTTCCAGGCGTGGAAATCTGCGAGCTCTTTCCGCGCCTGGCGAAGATAGCCGACAAGTTTTCCATCATCCGCTCCATCGTCGGAGCCGAGGGAAGCCACGATGGGTACCAGTGTATGACCGGGCGGGCTCATAAGGAGCAGCCGCCGGTCGGGGGCTGGCCCGCGCTGGGAGCCTGGGTTTCCAAGGTCCAGGGCCCGGCCGCTCCCGGTGTACCGCCGCATCTGTCCCTGATGTACTCGACGGGCAACAGGACCTGGGGCGAGCCCGGTACTGGAGGATTCATCGGCGCCGCCCATTCGCCTATCGGGCTGGTCGCGCGCAAGGGGCAGAACTCGGGTCCGGCCGTGGATATGGTGCTCAAGGATATGCCCCTGGAGCGCTTGCGCGACAGGGAGCGGCTGCGCCGCAGCCTCGATGTCTTTCGGAGTTCGACGGACCGCAAGGGGGTCATGGATGGGCTGGATCATTACAACCTCGAGGCCTTCAACATCCTTACCTCTTCGGGCCTGGCCGAGGCCCTCGATCTTTCGAAAGAAGATCCCGAGCTCGTTAAACGTTACGGCGAGAACGATTCCAAGTACCAGCGTGATGGCGCTCCCAAGATGATCCGCAACTTCCTCATCGCCCGGCGCCTGGTGGAGGCCGGGGCGCGTGTGGTCTCCCTGAACTACAGTCGCTGGGACTGGCATGGAGGAGATGGGATGAATTTCCCCCGCTCCCGCCAGGAATTTCCGTTGCTGGACCAGGGACTCTCCGCCCTGATCACTGATCTGCACGAGCGCGGCCTCGACAAGGATGTCTCGGTCGTGGTCTGGGGCGAGTTCGGCAGGACGCCGAAGATTAACAAGAAGAACAGCCGTGACCACTGGCCGCAGGTCTCCTGCGCTCTCGTAGCTGGAGGAGGAATGCGCAATGGCCAGGTCATCGGGGCTACCAACAGCCTCGGCGAATACGCCAAGGATAGGCCGGTCACCTTCCAGGAGGTGTTCGCGACGCTCTACCACAACCTGGGTATCAACGTCCAGACGGCGACCGTCACCGACAATAGCGGCCGTCCACATTACCTCGTCGATTCAGGGGTTGAGCCGATCAGGGAGCTGATCTGAGAGCCCGGGAGCTCTTCAACTCTCTGTCTTGATCGAATAGTGGCCCGAATAGCGTTTGCGGCAGCGTGCCTTGATGTCCTCACGGCTCCTGAGGCCCGGGTCGTCGTCGAAGCGGTCCGCCCGCAGGTGTTTCACGCCCGGACCGAATTTCCCATCGCAGACCAGGTCGGCGAGCAGGATTCCCATCGAGGTGCTCTGGAATACCCCTCTACCGTTGAACCCGGTGCAGTGGTAGAGCCCTTGGAGCTCGCGCACCGGGCCGCAGAGGGCGTGTCCATCTGGCGTGAAGGTCATGATTCCGGTCGTCACGGTCATCGGGGTGCGTCCGTCGATGAAGGTAAATCGTCTCGAGGCGCAGTCGATGAGCGTCGCGACCTGCAGGCTGTCACGGGGAGAGCTCATCTGGGACATCTCAAAATCGGCAGGGAAAGTCTCCATGTCGTATTCGGTGGGAAGCTCTTCGTAGGTTCCCACCAGCAGCCCCCCGGCCTCGGGGCGTGAGTAGATGCGGTTCTTCCGATCGCGCAGGGCGGCGTCCGTGGTAGCGATGGGGACATCGGGCAGGGGCCTCGTCACGAGGTAGGCGTGCCCCATCGCGGCTGTGGCCATGGGAGTGGAGGTGAGCCCCGCCAGCAGGTACGACCAGGGACCAGCCGCGTTGATGACGACTGGGGCATGGTGGTCGCCGTCCGGGGTGCTGACACCCTTGACCGCGCCGCCCTCAACGAGGAGATCTGTAACAGGGGACCCGGTGAGGAAGGTGGCTCCCTCGGCGCGGGCGAGCTCGACATAGGAGCTCAGCAGCTCGCTGGGCTCGAGGTGCCCGTCGGTGGGGCAGTAGCAGAATTCGACCAGGTCATCGGAGCGCATACAGGGCAGGAGCCGCCCGGCGAAGTCGGCGTTTACCAGGTCGATTTCAAAACCGATCTCCTTGCCCATCTTCACGAAGCTGCGGAGTTCCCCGGCGCGTTCCGGGTCGGAGGCGACATGCAGTGAGCCTGTCCCGGTGAAGATCTTTTTCTTCACCCGCTTCTCGATGTCCTTGACGACCTCGATACCCTTCATCAGGAGGCGTGTTTCATCGGGGCTCTCCCGGAGCTGGGCGCCGAGGCCCGCCGCACGGCCGGTGGAGCCCGAGCCGAGCAGGGCCCTCTCCAGCACAAGGACCCTTCTCCCGCGCAGTGACAACTGCATGGCCGCGCTGCAGCCGGCGGCCCCTCCTCCGATGATGATGATGTCCGCTGCCTGGCTCATGAAACTGGTCACGCCCTCGTATTGGAATGCCGAAAGAACTGAGACGATCGCCGCGGGCGGGCTACTTCTTCAGTCCTCCGAGCCAGCGAGCGGCGTTCTCGACCACCTTCAGCATGGTCTTCTCATGGAATACCTTGTAGGTCTCGTGGCCGGGCCGGAAGTAGAAGACCTTGCCTTTATCGATGTTCCACACCGCCGCGCAGCGGAACCACTCACCGGTGGGCCAGCGCTCCTCGATGATGACCTCGTCGGGGTCGGGCACATGGAAGGGCTCGTTGTACATCTCGGTATTGGGGATGGTGAAGCGTCGCGGTAAGCCCCGGGCGATGGGGTGGCCGGGCTTCAGGACATTGAGATGGCTCGGTTTTCCATCCGGCCGGTAGCCCGGGAAGCAACAATTGGGAAGGTGAACGGTCACCACGGTTTTTCCACCGGGATATTTGCGCGGATAAAATCGCGGTGTTGGCAGGGAGTTCTTTTTTGGCGTCGTGTAGCGGCGCGCGGGCGGGACGATCTTGAACTCGACCGTTTCTCCTTCCGGAGCGGGAAAGGCCTTCTTCGCGTTCTGCATGGTTCTATAGTTCATGGCCTCGACGAAGGGGGTGGCCCAGTGAGCCGAGTGCAAGGCGATGAACTGCAGCTTGCCCGCCTTGATCCTTTCCAGCACAGCTTTCCCCTTCGCGGGAGAGACCTCGCCCTTTCGGCCGTGCACCCACATGATCAGCACATCGGCCCGGTCGAGCAGGGTGTTTGACAGTCCCTGCTCGGGATCATTCAGGGCTACCGATTTGACCTCGAAGTCCTTGAAGCCTTCGAGGTGTTCGGCTATGTGATTTCCGAGGAAGTTCTTATAGGAAGATTTCTGGGAGGGTTGCTGCTCGTCCCAGACAAGAACGCGGATTTTCTTTCCGCCTTCCTGGGCGAAACAATTGGTGGCGACCTGGAGCAGGGCCAGGGAGATGAGCGTCAGGCAGAGGGCTGTTCGCTTCAGCATGTTCATTTCACTCCTGTCGTATCCGGTTTATTTGAGAACTGGACTCACCTCAGGAGCATATTCACTCCAGCGGTGGTTCACAAGCCGGGGGGGCCTGTTTTTGTAAAACGCCGACAGGACTCTTCCCAGCGTAGCTCCAACGACTTACGATAGACCGCGCTTCGCTCCAGTAACGACAAACGACAGGAGAACAGACATGGGACAGAGTAAGAATACCCGCCGCAGCTTCCTGAAGAAGGCCGCCGGGGCCGCTATCGCCGTTCCGACCATCGCCACCGTTCCTCTCTTAGGCGAGGACGCTCCGAGCAATAAGGCGACGATCGGATTCATCGGTACGGGCAACAACGGCACCAATTGGATGGGTTCGTTCCTTGGCGACAAGAGGACGCGTGTCGTGGCCGTTTGCGATGTCAATAAGGAAGGGGCCGGCTATTGGGCCGGCACCGTGCGCGGCCGCGATCCCGCCATACGGAAAGTGAACGGACACTACAAGGACAAGGGCTGCGCGGGCTACGAGGATTTTCGCGAGTTGATCGGCCGCAAGGACATCGACTCGATCTATATCGGCACGCCCGATCACTGGCACGCCCTGATCGCGGTTCATGCGGCGAAGGCGAAGAAAGATATCTATGGCCAGAAACCTCTCTCGCTGACGATCGCCGAGGGCCGGGCCATGGTCAAGGCGGTGGAGGAAAACAAGGTTGTCTGGCAGACCGGCAGCCAGCAGCGTTCGGACAGGAACTTCCGTCGCGCCTGCGAGTTGGTTCGAAACGGCAGGATCGGAAAGGTACATACCGTGCTCTGCGGCCTGCCGGGAGGAATACCCGATTACGGAAAGACAGCCAACCAGACCAAGACCGTTCCGATTCCGGATGGTTTCAATTTTGACATGTGGGTGGGACCCGCCCCGGAGGCCGAGTTCTGCCCGGCGCGGGTGGGGGTGAACTTCCGCTGGATCCTCGACTACTCTGGCGGGCAGCTGACGGATTGGGGAGGCCACCATCCCGATTGCGCCCAATGGGGCCTGGGAACCGAACGCACCGGCCCGGTCGCCATCAAGAACCAGAAGGCGCAATGGGCGAAACACCCGGTCTACAATACGGCGACCGAGTATTATTTCGAGTGTCACTATGCCAGCGGTGTGAAGTTGATCATAGCCAATCGCGATTACCGTCCAAAGGACGAGCGCGAGGTGCCCTGGCGCGGTGGCGTGACCTTCATCGGCGAAGATGGTTGGGTCTGGGCTAACAGGGGCCGCCACGATGCGGGTCCCAAGTCGATTCTCAAGGAGAAGATCGGTCCGGAGGAAACCCATCTCTACCAGAGCGACAACCACGTCAAAAATTTCATCGACTCCATGTTCTCCCGCAAGGAGACAGTCGCCCCGATCGAGGTGGCGCACAGGTCGATATCGCTCGCTCATCTCGGCAATATTTCAATGCGCCTGGGCAGAGATCTGAAATGGGATCCCGCCACTGAGAAGATCGCCGGCGACAAGAGCGCCAACGAGCTGCTCAGTCGCGCCTACCGCAAGCCCTGGGTGCTCTGAGAAGCCCCCGCTGCCGGATGCTCCGCCGCTGAGCGTCAACCAGGCTCCTCGCCGTCATCGTGACGGCTCCCGGCTTCGCGTCCTTACCGGGGCTCAGGTCCTTCGAGCTTGCATGAGGCGGGCTATGGTGCTGGAATAGGGCTGCGCGTTGGTTGGGTAACGCGTACACAACGAGGCGCAAGGCCCGTTTTTTCAAACAAACTGAGCGGAGGAAAACTCATGAGGTTATGGAAGCTCATGGCGCTGGTATGCGTGTCGGCGGTAGTTTCAACAGGGGTTCTGTTTGACAATACAGCCCGGGCCGGAGAGGTCTATCTCGGGGATATCGTCGGCAACGGCGATGGTACCGGCAACGCCACCGGGGAGTACGTCGGCATCAACGCCGATACGGGCCTCTTCGAGGTGGGGCACAATAACGCCGATATTCCCAATACCGGCGAAAACCCCCAATTCGTAGAGGAATCTCCGTTTATCGACAGCGTTTTTCTTCTCTCGGCCCCCATGCAGACGATCAACATGGAAGGCGTGGCGTTCCAGTTCGGCCCCCAGGATGCCACCGGGGGCACCTGGAACCACATCCTCTCCAACGTGACGCACGACATCGACAAGGGGATCACCGACTTCTGGGCCGGCGGAATGCACCACTGGCGCGGTGGAGTTGGAATCCATGCCGCCGCGGGTGTTACCTTCGACCTCGAGGAGATCCGCAACGAGCATGGCTTCGAGGTGGTCAGGTACTTCCAGAGCTTCATGGGAAGCGACCAATGCGTCGGCATGCAGATCACCGTTCACGCGATCGTCAGCGATGACCTCGAGGTCATCGATGCCGTCAGCCTCGGCCCCATGACCACCAACCAGGGCGAGTTCGTCAGCCTCGAGATTCCCGAGGATGCGATGTACCTCACCCTGGCGGTGGGCGCCGCCGATGGGGGCATCGGCTGCGCTCACGGCGTCTTCGCCGAGGCGGTGATCACCGACACCTTTCCCGCCGATCGCAGCGTCTCGACTCCCGCCGGCCGGCGTCCCTGCCCGCCGTTTGGCGGTGGGCCCATCGAGGTGACGATCTCGCAGGATATCGGCGATGGAGACCCCGATGAGACAGTGGTCATCAACGAGTTTATCACCGGCCCGGTGTCCGCGGATATGATCACCGCCGAGGGGGCTGTCATCGAGCAGCGTGTTCCCTCCGGCCTGAACGACCAGGGCTTCATCCAGAGCTGGCTGCTGATGGGGCCTTTTCAGCAGGGGGTGGGCGCCGCGCCCGGCATTGAGAACATCCAGCTCGACTACCTGACCGATGGAGATGTTACCGAGCTCGACGTGGAGCCGGAGCCCGGAGGGCAGATCGAGACCGATTTCTTCGGCGCGGCGGCCAGCGGCGGCCTGCTGGCCACGCCCGGCGCGCCGAATATCAATCCCGGCGGCATACCGACTTGGAATCCCTACACGTCCGCCAATGATACGATCAATTTCAACGATTTCTACGGCGGCGATCTCAGCAACAATATGGTGTACGCCTTCGCCTACGTGACCTTCGAGGACGATATGGAGGTCGATATCGGGCTTGGCAGCGATGACGCCGTGCAGGTTCTTTTCGACTACCAGGATGTCTACGTCAATGACGTCTCACGCGGCTGCGGGGGGGCCAACGAGGTACAGGACACCGTGATGTTGAGCCTCGATTTCGGACCGGTAGAGGCCGGGGTTCACACGCTCATGGTCAAGGTCTTCGAGGGCGGCGGTGGACATTGTTTCCGGTTGCGCTTCCAGGATGCCTTTACCTTCGAACCGATCACCGAGGGCATCGAGGTTTGTTTCGTAGGCGACCAGTCTCCGTGCGAGTGGGATCCACTCGGCGTGGATATCGCCTGGGAGACCACCAGGGGAGCCCTCAATGATGGAGTCACCTACGAAATCGACTCCGACGAAGGAACCTTCAACATGGGAGGCTGGATCGGGCAGCGCTCCATCTACGGAGATCTCACCGCCAGCGTCGCACCCTGTGAGGGGCCGGTGGCCGACGTGGCCTGCAGCCTTGGTGAAGATGGTATCTCGGTGAGCTGGGTGAATCCAAACCAGGCTGATCTCGATGGTTCGATCATCATCACGCTAGATGGAGTCGAAGCGGCCGTGGTGTCGGGGGATTCCACCAGCGCGGTGATATCCGCCGATGGGCTCTCCGCCCTCGGTAGCCAGGTCTGCGTCACAAATCCCAGCGGCCGCGGTGCCTGTTCCGGAGTCTATGGCGGGACCGAGCTCTATATCAATTGCGGCGGTGGCGGCCTCTCCCAGGCGGAGGGCAACCCGCTCGGCGATGGCAGGACCTGGCTGGGTGATAGCGATGAGGAGCCAAGTCCCTTCCTGGCGACCGCCGATGCCGCGGCGATCGATTACACCACCGTCAGGAGGCCTCCTTACCAGGTGGTCGACACCCAGCTGGTCGAGCCCGCCTACATCGACGATGGCGAGCGCAGCGCTCTCTTCGCGACCCAGCGAGAGCTGGATGGTGATATCGTCTACAGCGTCGCGTTACCGCGGGGCGACTACGAGGTTACCCTGCTCTTCGCCGAGGGCGCCAACAGCCAGGGTTGCGAGGATATCGATGATCCTGCTTTGTCGAGGCGTTATTGCCGGGTTTCTGATCTCTACGTCAACGATGAGCTGGTCGCCGACCAGTTCTCGATGCACGTTGAAGCCCAGCGGGCGCTCGGCAACGAGCTCCCCAACTCGAACTACGGTGTGGCGGTGGCCAAGGGTCCCTACGCCCTCGAGGGGGTCAGCCAGGTCACCGTGCGTGTGGCGGATCTTCCCGGCGGTACCACCTTCCGCCCGAACAGGGCGGCGATCAGCGGTATCGCTATCCGCCAGACAGGCGATGCGCCACCGACCCCGGATGAGATCTGTGACAACGGCATCGATGACGACCGCGATGGAGCGGCCGACTGCGATGACGCCGACTGCTCCGCTGCGGCCCATTGCGTGGCGGTGCCGGTGGGCGAGCGTTTCGTCCGCGGCGACGCGAACTCCGACGGCAGCATCAACCTGACCGATGGAGTGATTCCGCTTCTCTTCCTGTTCTCAGGCGGCGCGGCCCCGGCCTGCGCGGATGCTGCGGATACCAACGACACCGGCAATATCGAGATCACCGATGCGATCATCATCTTCAGCTGGCTCTTCACCGGGGGAGCCGCGCCGGCGGAACCTTCTCCCATGAGCCCAGGCTATTCGAACGAAGATTGCGGGCCTGATGCCTCCGAAGATGGGATCGGTTGCGAGAGTCCATCGCCGGTCTGCGAGTAAGCCAGGCCGGACAGACGGGTATCTCTACAGGAGCGGAGGCTTCCGCTCCTGTTCTTTCCGGGCCGTGGGACTCAACCGCAGGAGTTGTAGCTCGCGCAGTCCAGGTCATCTTCGCCCGTATCCGGTCCGCAGCTCACCGGCCCAGGCGCTGCCGGGGCGGTTCCACCGAGGAACAGGTAGTTGAAGAGGAGGATCGCGTCGGTGACGTCGATGTTCCCATCGTTGGTGCTGTCGCTGGCGTCTGAGCAATCGGGTCCGGGTACCCCGAGGAAGAGGACGCTGAGGACGTGCACTCCATCGCTGAGGTCGACGGTCGCATCGGTGTTCGAGTCGCCGCGCCGGAAGCGGGGCTCGTTGTTACCTTCGATAGTCACATCGACTCGCGCGGTGTCCTGGCCGTTGCCGTCGCTCACGGTGACCTCATAGGTGTATTCTCCGGGATCGAAGAAGGTGACCGCGGTGGATTCCTTATTCGGACGGCCGATGGTGTCGCCCTCGGGGCCCAAGATCTTTTCCCAGGCGAAGCTGAGCTCCTGCTCACCCGCGTCGCCGTCATCGGAGTCGCTCGCATCTAGATAGGCGATGGCAAAGCCATCCTTGAGCGGCAGGACGGCGGGATCCGGGTTGGTCGTGATCCGGGCGTTCGGCGGATTGTCTGGCGGGTTGACCGGGATCACCCTGTAGATCCGGCCGTTGTGGTCGGCGATGTAGACCTCGCCGTAGCCGTCGAGTCCGAAGCTCGAGACCTCGCGGATGCTGCCGGCGATGCCGCGGTTCAGCTCCGTTGTGCGGTTGACCACGTCGCGGGCGACGCCGTTCTGAACCCGCAGGGTCCGGATCCAGTTGGTGCAATAATCAGCGAAAAAATAGGCGCCGTGGAGATCAGGCATCAGGCAGCCACGGTAGACGACTCCGCCGGTGAGTGAGCATCCTGAGCCGGCTCCGCTGTGACGGTATTCGTAGAGCGCACCGGTACGCTCGCCAGCCCCGTAGGCCGTGTTCCCGCTATAGCTGTGGTTGCCTTCGCGGACCTTCCATTCGTAGTTCTCGCCGCCGGTGGAGGAGGCGGGCTGAAAGTCGATCTCCTCCCAGGCGTTCTGGCCGACATCTCCGATATAGAGGTCGTGGGTTTCCGGATCGAAGGAAAAACGCCAGGGATTGCGCAGGCCGATGGCCCAGATCTCATCGCGAACCGAGCCGTTGTTGGTGAACGGGTTGCTGGCGGGAATTTCGTAGGGGGCTCCGGAGTCGACATCGATCCGGAGCATCTTGCCCAGCAGCTGCCGGCCGTTCTGGGACCTGTTGCCCGGATCTCCACCGCTTCCCCCATCGCCAAAGCCGATGTAGAGGTAGCCATCCCTGGGGGAGAAGGCGAGCTGTCCGGCGTTGTGGTTCGAGTAGGGTTGGCTGACGGTCAGCACGATCTGTTCGGTATTGGAGCTTGCCGAGGTCGCCGAGGTTGCGCGGTAGCGCGCGATCACCGAGGTGCCGCTGGAGTTGGTGTAGTTGACGTAGAGAAATCCGTTCTGTTGGAAGTCGGGGTGGAAGGCCAGCCCGAGGAGACCACGCTCTCCTCCGGAGCGAACCCGCGAGGTGATGTCGAGGAAGGAAGAGGCGACGAGGCTGTCGTTGGCGAGGTTGATGATCCGTATGCGTCCGCGCTGCTCGACCACGTAGAGCCGGGAGGGATCGCCGGGAGCGCTCTGGATATCTACGGGCGAACTGAGTCCCGAGACGACCAGCTCGGCGGTGATTTCATCTCCCGGAGCCGTCGCGATTCCTTCGCATTCGAAGGCGGGGAGCGTTCTTGAAAGACAAGCCAGGAGGAGAATGACAAGCGCCTGTCGGGGGAGCTTCATGACGAATACACCTTTTGTTTCAGATCAGGTTTCCGGGCCAGCGACGCCCCTGGAATGGACGACCTGTCCCCAATTACCCGCTGCCCAGGATCCCGTTGAAGTTTCCAGAAGGAAAAAGACAGCAGCCAAGCCGATGAATCCGCACTCTTGCCGATTCCCGAAGGAAATCCACGTCGAAGAATGCTACTGCTGAATCTATGTTAAACCCTGAAACCCCCGGAGACCCCCTAGTTTTCCCGCTGAATGGCTGAAATACCGCAAACCCGGAGGGATGGCTATTTTGAGGGCGAGGGAGTCAGCGTAACCTTCTTCAGGTCGATGAGGAATTGGGAGATCGGCCCGGCTGAGTGAAACCTTATTCGCTGGGTTCCACCCCGCAGGCGGATCTTTCCAAGGCTCTCTATCCTGTAGTTGTCCCAGGTCCCTGTACTCTCGACCTTGAAGCGCAGGCGGCCATCGATGGTGGAGAGCTGCGCCTGGTTTCCGGCGGTCCCCTGCTCGCAGGCCCATTCGATGGCGACCTCGTATTCTCCCTCCCCGGGGATCTCCACCTGCCATACGGCGATGTCGTCTTCTCCTCTCCACATACCGAGGTTGCCGTAGCGTTTTTCGAGCTCGAGTGACCTGCCGTAGATTGAGCAGCTGTCGGTGGATAGCAGGAGCCTGCCGGCGGGGTCGGGCCTGATCTTACGGGGGCTGTTGCCGGGGAATATTTTCGCTTCAGGGTATTGTTCCTGCAGGGCTGCGATGAGGTCGGCGACGGCCTGCGGGTCGAGGTCTTTTTCAAGACCATCGGGCATCATCGATTTTCCGTTCGACTCGAGCCGCGCCAGGCGGTTGCGCAGGAAGACGGATTTTTTCCCCTCCTTGGCGAGAATCGTCACGCTGGTGCCGGTCTCCTCGCTGATGATCCCGGTGGTGATCCTTCCATCGTCGGTTACAGCTGTGTATTGGGCGTATTTTCTCTCTACGCTGAGGTTGGGATCCAGCAGGGCGGCCAGCAGGGCGTCGGCCGATTTATCGACCAGTGCAGCCAGGTTCGGTCCCAGCTGGTGTCCGGAGTCAGCCAGTCTGTGACAGGGCGTGCAGTATTTTTCGAAGAGAGCGAAGCCTCTGGCCGGGTCGGGGGTAAGTTTTTTGATGGACTGGTACTTCTTGATGACCGCGGCGCGATCGGTGTTGGCGGCGCCCAGCAGGCTCATCGATCTCTTTCTCAGGGTTGCGTTCGGGTGGCTGGTGAGCCCCGCTCGCTCGAGCGCGCCGATTTCCCCGGGGGCGATCAGGCCCGATTCGATGGCATCAAGGAGCGCGGGAAGCCATTCTTCACGCCTGAGGATGATGGTGAGGATCCTGTCTCGAATCGCCGGCGCCTGCCCTTTCCATTCCTTCAGCAGGAGGGCAGGCACGCCGGGGTTCCGGAAAAGGGCAAGGCTTTCTACCGCGAGCTCCTGGAGGTCAAGGTCATTCCTGATGTCCAGGAGGTCCGCGAGGAGTTCCATCGCCTCCCCGGGCGCGCTTCCAAGCGAAGCGCCGCGTCCAAGCAGGCGGACTGCGGCGGCGCGCAGCTGCCCGGGGGTATCGGATGCGCGCAGGAGGTCGACGGCCTTTGTGGTCATTTCTCCCACGGGTTCGCGCATCTTCTCCAGCTCCTTCCTGAAGGGACCGTCCTCTTCCACCAGGCTGTCCGCCAGGCCGGCAAGCGCGTCGAATTGCCAGGCCTCGTAGGTTCTTGTCCCGGAAGGCTTCCGGGTGATTTCTTCAAGCACCCTGGCTATGGCGCCCGGCTTTCCGAATGCCGCCGCCAGCGGCAGCAGCTGCGCGCTGAGGGCGTGGGCCGTTTTTTTCTGCCGGGCGGTCCCCTGCAGCCCGGCGAATACCACGGCGAGGAGCTCCTCGAGATTCTTTTCCGCTGAGCTGAGCACGGCTGCGATGATGTAGCGATCGCCGGCATTGGCCAGGGCGAGCCGCCCGAGAGCTCTACCGGCCTTCGGGGAGCGCCACTCGCCCAGGCTGTAGCTCAGCTGGAGCCGGACCTGGTCATCTGGATCCTCTTCCAGGGCGAGGATGGCCTGCTGGAGCCCGGCGGAGTCCTGGAGGTAGCTCTCCGAGATGCGAATGGCGTGGCGCCGTACTCCCGGATGTTTATCTCTCAGCGCTGTGAGGAGGGTTCTGACCATGAGCTCATCGCCAGCTTCCTTTCGCAGGGCGTCGAGGGAGCAGAGGGCCTGGACTCTTCCGGGAGCGCCTTCCGCCTCGGCGCAGAGCCTCGCCAGGTGGGGGGCGGTATTCGCCGGCCGCCTGCGGTAGATCTCCTGGTGGGCCATGTCGCGAATCCAGCCATTGGGGCTTGTCAGCGCGGCCGCGAGGCCTTTGGCGTCGTCCTTTTTGAGGGCCTTCAGAGGGGCCAGGGGGCGAGGATTTTTTCCCGCCGGGGCGATCCGGTAGAGTCGTCCCATCCTGTCGCCTCCGCTCACGTCGAGTTTTTTGAAATTCCCCTCGTAGAAGTACTGCGGGTGCTCAATGACGCCGCGGTACATGTCGGCGATCCAGAGGCAGCCGTCCGGGCCGGTACGGATCATCGTCGGCCGAAACCAATTGTCGCTGGAGGCGAGGAATTCGGATTCTTCTTCGCCGGGAGCCCTCCTGGAGCCGAAGGTGACCCCTCTCGGCTCGAGGACGATTCGGTGTACGAGGTTGTGAACGGGCTCGCTGACGAAGGCATTGCCGGTGAAGTCGGGCCCGAGCAGATTGTCCCGGTAGATCGTCAGGCCGCAGGCCGAGGTGAAACGATTGGCGGTATGCTGATCGTTGAAGCGCGGCAGGAGCCGGCTGCGGGGATAGACCCTGCCCACACTCGGAGCGACAGTCGAGGTGGTGCCGCCAGCGGCCGAGTGCGGATTTCTCCGGAGGTAGTGGTCCCCCAGGACGAAGTGGAACATCGGGCGTGGGTTCTGGCAGCCGAACCAGTTTCCCCAGTCATCACGGGTTGTAGAGAACTGGGTCTGGCCGGTGCAGGTGTCCAGGAGGCCCTGGTCCGGGCGAATGCGGAAGTCGCGTCCGCGGATGCTGGTGGTCTTCCCGGTGAGCAGGGAGAGGATATTCCCGCCGCTGTCGCCGTTGGCGCAGTGGATCCAATTGTCGAGTCCCCAGACGAGGGTGTTCACCCTGTGCTGCTGGTTGCCGAGGCCGAAACCCGTGTAGAGCTTCCGGACCTTGTCGGCCTTGCCATCTCCATCGGTGTCCTCGGCGTAGATGATGTCCGGGGCGGTGGTTACCAGGATTCCCTCGCCCCAGGGATGCACCCCGTTGGGAAAGTTCAGGCCCTCGAGGAAGAGGGTCGACCTGTCGTAGCGGCCGTCTCCATCGGTGTCCTCGAGGAAAACCACCTTGCCGCCATCGCGGCCATCCCCGGTCTTCCCGTTGGGATAGTCGATCATCTCGGCCACCCAGAGCTTTCCGTCGACTCCCCAGTCAAAGGCGACGGGGTCCCGCACCAGGGGCTCGGCGGCCATCAGCTCGACCTGCAATCCCGGCCGGGTGCTGAGACTCTTCAGGGAGGCTTCAGGGGTCCGGGCCGCGGGACGCACATCCTGCAGCAATCCGGTGAAGGCGCGGCGGTCGACGAGGTTCGGCTTGCCGGAGGTTTTTTCATTCTGTACCCATAGATGGCGGGAATGTACGAAGGCTCCGAGGTTCATGCCCCTGCTGACGAACGGGGGGATGGCCCGCGGGTCGTCTTTTTTCGGATCGCGTTTGCCCGAGAGGACCCGCCGTGACCAGCCCTTGTCCATCGAGGTGAAGAGGTCGAGGGAGTAGGCCTTGTCGTTGGAGAAGACCAGGTCTTCGCGGAGATCCTCGTCTACATCGATGAACCGAAGCCCGGCATCGTGCCCATGCTCATCGGCTACGATGGCCTCCCCGGGGAGATCAAAGGGGAGCCTCTTCCAGCTCTTCATGTCGGCGTCGCGGCGAAAGACCGCCTGCCGCGAGGGATTCGCGGCGATCAATTCGCAGACGCCATCTCCATCGATATCCCGAAGGCGAACGCCCTGGTCCTCGCCCTCGAGGGCGGTATAGATCGGCTTTCCATCCACCTCGAGACCGCGCAGCAATGTGGGGTCCTCGCGCCAGGCACCGTTCTCGAAATGCCACCCACCTTTCTGCTTCTCACTTCTGCAGATCATGCTGGCGCCGCCATCTTTTCTCAGAATTCCAAAGCGTACGCCCGCGTCCGTTGCGCCAGATTTCTGCGCTCCTGCCAGGATTCTCACCGGCAGGGGGCTCTCCACCCAGCTGCTGCTGGCCGTGGACCACAGCCTCGTCTTTCGCATCCGCTCATTGCCGATCACGACATCCATGAATCCATCGTTGTCGAGATCGAGAAGCCTGATTCCTCCACCCCTTCCATCTTTTCCCCGGAGTGTCTGGCCACTCAGCAGGTTCACCCGGATCTTCTCAGCCGCCTCATCAAAGTTGAGGAACCTGACCTTCCCGGCGTAGCCGTCTACGGCGTGATCGATCAGCTCGACGAGTTGGGTGTTCCTGATCCAGCCGTGGGGATGGAAGATCAGGCTGAGGACGCCTTTTTTCTTCGCGTAGATATCGAGCGCCGCCTTCAGATCGTTCACTGTCACGGGGTTGTTGACCCCGTGGAGCTTCTGAGCCTGCCAGTCGCTCGGCACGGCGCAGGGGAACTGCCAGCAGAGCTTTCCTATGACGTAGGGATAGGGGTAGTTCTCGATGGTGTTGACGTAGGATTCGAAGGGAACGTATTTACGGAATTTTTCGTGGCCATCTCCATCGACGAGGAGCTGCCTGGCGAGTTCGGGATCAGCGGCTGTTGGAATGTTGCAGATCGACGAATCGATGGTCAGGAAGTTACCTCCGGGAGTTACCCGGTTGAAAATTTCGGCGAAGAACCTGGGGCTGGGCGTGTTCAGAGAATCCATGCAGGGCATCCGGAAGGCGACGGGGAGGTTGCCCTCGACCTTTGTCAGGAGATCCACGCACCGATCGAAGGTGGATTTCGCCCTGGGGAAATCATTGCCGCTCAGCAGCGGGCAGGGATGGTCGATGGTGTGAGTCTCCAGGCTGAGCCCTTCGGAGAGCCAGGTCTGCAGGTGCGGTTCCCCGGGAGGGATGGAGTTGGTCATGATGCTCAGCGGCGCGCGGCCATCGATCTTCTTTAACCGCTCGAGGATCGGCCGCAGGTAGTTTTCATAATGGCCGACATCCCGCATATCGTCGATGGAGAGAATCACGGCGAACTCAACGCCCTCTTCGCCAAACCACTGCGGGGTCGTCAGCCTTGGAAAGTCGAGGGAGACGTAGTAGGGGGCGCTCTCATCCAGGTAGGCGAGCCGGTTTCCCTCCCCTGCGGGGCAGAGGGAGGCGAGGCAGGCAATCCAGGCGGCCACGACGACTTTGTACATATGCTCAACTACCTTTCGGGCGGGTTCTCCCTGGCCGCTTCAAAGGCCCAGTCCAGCCATGGGAAGAGAGCCTCCAGGTCGTCGGTCGCCACGGTTCCCCCACCCCAGATACGGAGGCCGGGCGGGGCAGCCACGTAGGAGCCAACGTCCAGGGCCGCTCCCTCTTCAGAGAGCATCGCGACGATGTTTTTTTCAATCGTGGTCTGCTCCTCAAGGCTCCTGGAGGTGAACCAGGGATCTACAATCTTCAGACAGATCGAGGTGGAGGACCTGGTGGCCGGAACGGCGGCCAGGAAATCAACCCAGTCGCTTCGATCTACCCAGGCCGAGACCGCCTCGAGATTTCTTTCGCTTCGAGCTGCCAGCTCCGTCACGCCGCCGATGGACTCGACCCAGCGCAGGCCATCGAGGGCATCCTCGACACAGAGCAGGGAGGGGGTATTGATCGTGCTGCCCTCGAAGATTCCGCTGATGAGCTTGCCGTTCTTCGTCAACCGAAAGAGCTTCGGCAGGGGTCTCTCGGGCTGGTAGCTCTCGAGGCGTTCGACCGCTCTCGGGCCCAGGACGATGATCCCGTGCTGGGCTTCTCCCCCCAGGACCTTTTGCCAGGACCAGGTGGCGACATCGAGCTTGTCCCAGGGAAGCTCCATCGCGAATACCGCGGAGGTGGCATCGCAGATGCTCAGGCCTTTCCTGTCGCCGGAGAGCCAGTCTCCATTCGGGACCCTGACCCCGGAGGTTGTTCCATTCCAGGTGAAGACCACGTCCCTGGCGGGATCCGCCCGGGAAAGATCCGGCAACTCACCATAGTCGGCCTCGAACACGCGGGTGTCTTCGAGGCGCAACTGGTCGCGGATCTCGCTCGCCCATCCTTTCGAGAAGCTTTCCCAGGCGAAGACGTCCACGCCGCGCTCTCCGAGGAGATTCCATATGGCCATCTCCATGGCCGCTGTATCGGAGCCGCCGATGATTCCCACGAGGTAATCTTCGGGCAGCTCGAGCAGGGATTTCGATCTTTCGATTACCTCCACGAGTCGGGCCTTTCCCTCGGCGGATCTATGGGATCTTCCAAGGCACGCGTTTTCCAGGGCCGACAGTCGCCAGCCAGGGCGCTTGGCGCAGGGGCCGGAAGAAAAGCGCGGATTTTCAGGCCGCTTGTCGGGTTTCATGGAGTTTCTCGTTTCATTTCGGAGAGAAGGGGGAAGGAAGGGAGTTTAGAGGCATGAGAAGGCGGTATCAAGTTACGGTCATCTCGGCATGGGCGGCTTTTTTGAGCAGTTTGTGAATGGCAGGTGAAGTTCCGACTCGATGGGAGGGTGACAGGCTCCGGTTCCTGGCGACAGGGAGCTGGTCCGATTGCCGGGCTAAGATATAAGCCAAAATAGATAAATGACTTATAAATCACCTCGAAGATGTTTATCGGTTCAGCCTGAAACGGGAGCCGCCGGGAAAACCGCTGAAAAGCGTTCCCCTATGTCTGTTCGTGGGCACAGGAGGTGAGCGGATGGCATACTTTTACGGGTCTCGATGGCTTCAAAAAAGCGGAAGGTACGGGGTAGCTGTTGATGTCTCTTCGCTTGTTGCTATCGTAGACCGATTGTCTTCCCTGCCCGAGAGCGGGCAATGCCCTTCCAGTTGTCTGAAGGTATGGAAATCATGGATAAAGCCTGGTCCCCGGATTCCTGGCGCGAAAAAACGGTCAGCCAGATGCCGGCTTACCCGGACTCCGAAGCGCTGCGCGAGGTCGTAGGCCAGCTTGGGAAGCTTCCGCCCCTGGTCACCAGCTGGGAGGTGGAGAGGCTGAAGGAATACGCGGCCCAGGCGAGCCGGGGCGAAGCCTTCGTGCTCCAGGGCGGCGACTGCGCCGAAAATTTCGAAGAGTGCGAGTCGAACAACATCGCCAACAAGCTCAAGATCCTTCTCCAGATGAGCCTGGTGTTGCTCTTTGGGGGCAAGAAGAAGGTCATCCGGGTGGGTCGCTTCGCCGGCCAGTACGCCAAGCCGCGTTCCAGCGATATGGAGACGAAGGGAGACGAGACCCTGCCGTCCTATCGTGGCGACATGGTCAACAACCTGCGCTTCACTTCCGAAGGCAGGATACCCGACCCCCAGCGTCTGCTGAGGGCCTACGAGCGCTCGGCGATGACGATGAATTTCATACGCTCACTCGCCGCTGGTGGTTTCGCCGATCTCAATCATCCCGAGTACTGGCGGCTCGATTTCGTCCGTGATGAGAGCCTGCTCGAGGAATATCAGGCGATGGTCGATGCCCTGCGCAACTCGATAGGTTTTGTCGAGAGTGTCATGGGTTCGGGCGACAGTGAGATCAGCCGGGTCGATTTCTACTGCAGCCACGAGGGGCTCCATCTCGAATACGAGGAGGCCCAGACCCGCCAGGTTCCCCGGCGGGATGGCTGGTACAATCTCGCCACCCATATGCCCTGGATCGGTGAGCGGACCCGGGGGCTTGATGGGGCGCATGTGGAATACTTTCGCGGCCTCGTCAATCCGATCGGCGTCAAGATTTCCCAGGCGATCGATCCCGGTGAGCTTGTAGCTCTCGTGAAGGTACTCAATCCCGACGACGAGCCCGGCCGCCTGAGCCTGATTCACCGCATGGGCAATTCGAACATATCCGATGCGCTGCCGAAGCTCATCGAGGCGGTGCGGGAAAGCGGCGGCGAGGCCATATGGATCTGTGATCCGATGCACGGCAATACCGAGTCGACGGCTGGGGGTCTGAAAACGCGTAATTTCGACAATATCCTCGGTGAATTGCAGCAGGCCATGGACATCCACCGCGATTGCGGCTCCCGTCTCGGAGGCGTACACTTCGAGCTGACCGGAGATGATGTGACCGAGTGCATCGGCGGAGCCTGTGGTCTGACGGAGTCGGATCTCTCGACGGCCTATACGACCCAGGTGGATCCCAGGCTGAATGCAGGCCAGGCGCTCGAGATGGCGATGCTGATCGCCAAGAAGATGCAGGGCAGGTAGGCTTCGCGCCTGTCCTTGGAACAGGGAGGGTGACCGGGGATGCGCTTGCTGTTGACAGGTCTTTTTATGGCCCTGGTTCTCGCCGTTCCCTTTCTCATCTGGGGGAACTTGTTCTCCGGTACTGTGAACAGGGAATTGTTGACGTCTTATGGCGGGTGGCCCTGGCTGGGCGGAATCGTCCTGCTGACGGCGGACATCCTGCTGCCGATGCCGGCAACGGTCGTCATGTCTGCGCTGGGGGCGATCTACGGCCCCTTCATCGGAGGAGCCGCGGCGGCCGCGGGATCCTTTATTTCCGGGGCGATTCCTTACCTCTGCTGCCGCAAGCTCGGCAGGGGGGCCGCCGAATGGATCGTGGGCAGGGACGAGCTGGCGAGAGGAGAGAGTCTCTTTGGCCGGTACGGGGGCTGGGCGGTCGCCCTCTCCCGCTGGATGCCGCTTCTGCCCGAGGTGGTGGCCTGTATCGCGGGGATGGTGCGAATGCCGCCGGGTAAGTTTTTCGCGGCCCTGGCCTGCGGCTCGATTCCAATGGGCTTTGCCTTTGCCTCGATGGGACACCTGGGAGCCGATGAGCCGGGCCTCACGATCGTTCTCAGCGCCCTGGTGCCTGCCTTGCTTTGGCTCGTTGTCGGGCGTATTCTGGCACGACTTTCGGTCAGGGAATGAAGAGAGGCATCGAGAGGGAATGAAAGCGCAGGGTATGCGAATAGCAATGTGGTCCGGCCCCCGGAATATTTCCACGGCACTGCTTCGTTCCTGGGGCAATAGAGACGACACCATCGTCAACGATGAGCCGCTCTACGCGGCCTTTCTGAGCGAGACCGGCTATGACCATCCGATCGCCGCTGAGATTGTCGATCATTACGAAACGGATTGGAGGAAGGTAGTCGCCGGGCTGACGGGTGAGCTTCCCGATGGCAAACCCATCTACTATCAGAAGCATATGGCCCACCATCTCCTGCCCGGCATGGGAAGAGACTGGATACCGAGACTCGAGAACTGCTTCCTGATCCGCGATCCCATCGAGATGCTCACCTCGCTCATCAAGATTATTCCGGAGCCGGGCCTGGACGATACGGGCCTTCCGCAGCAGCTGGAGCTCTTTCGCCTGGTAGAGGAGCAGCTTGGCCGAAGGCCCCCGGTACTTGACTCACGGGATGTCCTCGAGGATCCCGGAAAGATTCTGGGGCTTCTCTGTGAAGAGCTGGGGGTCGAGTTTGACTCCGCGATGCTGTCCTGGCCTCCGGGGAGACGGAAGACCGATGGGATCTGGGCTCCGCATTGGTATGGAGAGGTTGAAAAATCCACCTCCTTCAGGCCCTATATTGCCAAGGAGGAGAAAGTTCCTCGGAAGTTCGAGGCTGTGCTGCGAGAATGTATGGAGATCTACCGGGTGCTCTACGAGTACCGTCTTGGGAGCGGATGAGCTATGTTGCAGCAGTTCAACGAAAAGAATCGTGACCTGATCGTCAATATCAACGGCAAACTCGTGCACCGTGATGAGGCGGCGATCAGTCCCTTCGATTCGATCGTGCAGGGGGGAGATGGCGTCTGGGAGGGACTGCGTCTCTACGATGGCAAGATCTTCAAGCTCACCGAGCACCTCGACAGGTTGCGAAGCTCGGCTCTCGCTCTCGCCTTTACCGAGATACCTTCCCACGAAGAGATCATCGCGGAGATCCGCCGTACGCTCGAGGCCAACTCGATGGAGGATGGGGTGCACATCCGGCTGACCCTGACGAGGGGCGTGAAGCTGACATCGGGAATGGATCCCCGCCTGAACCAGTCCGGTCCGACCCTGATTATCCTGGCGGAACACAAGGCCCCGGTCTACGACAAGTCGGGTCTCAGCCTGGTGACCTCATCGATTCGCAGGTTCCCGCCTGACTGCCTGGATCCGAAGATCCATTCCAACAACCTGGTGCAGTCCATTCTTGCCAAGATCGAGGCCAACGCCGCTGGCGCGGATGATGCCCTGATGCTCGATGTCCATGGTTTCGTGGCGGAGACGAACGCCACACATGTCTTCATCGTCGAGGACGGAACGGTTCTCACCAGCCACCTGAAGGCCTGCCCGGAAGGAATCACCAGGGCGACCGTCCTCGATCTCTGTGAGCGTAGCGAGATTCCCTGCGGGGTGAAGGATATCTCCCTGACCGAGGTATACAGGGCGGAGGAGATGTTCTGTACGGGGACCATGGGGGAGCTGGCGGCGGTGACGCAGGTCGATGGCCGGCCGATCGGTACGACCGAGATTCCTGGTCCGCTTACCGCGCGGCTCTCGGAGCTCTACCTCAAGCTGACGGCGCATAGGGGCGAACAGGTCGTCTGAGCGCTCCGCTTCTCCTAGCAGGAGTTGTAGTCGCAGTCGGCCAGGGTATCGTCGGACGTACCATCGGCTCCGCAGTTCTGCATGCCGGGGGCCGGCGGTGCCGGCCCGGTGCGGAAGAGGTGAACGAGCAGGAAGATGGCGTCGGTCAGGTTGATGGCGCCGTTGTCGTCGGCGTCGGAAGAATCCTGGCAGGTCGGCGATCCTCCCCCTCGAAAGAGCCAGCTCAGGATGAAGATGCCGTCGGTGAGGTTGACGACTCCGGAATCATCCGCGTCTCCCCGGCGGAAGCCGGTGGCCGGAGGAATCTTTTCCCCTTCCAGCACGATGGTGCAGCTCAGGGGGTTCACCTCGGAGCAATTGGTGCCGTCGAGGGTCGTGACGGATATCTCGTAGACGTGTTCCCCGGGTGGGGCTTCCCGGTCGGTGAAAATCCGCGATCTAGGGGTGCTGGGATTGCCCAGGAACTCGCCGTTTCGGTAGACGTCGATGGACTCATATGGCGGAGGCGTGATCACGTTGTACCAGACCAGGCGGACGCCGCCGCTGTTGCGCTCGGTACAGGTCATCCTGTAGGGACAGACGTTGTCGTAGTAGCGAAGGTAGGGGATGAGGGTGAAGTCGGAGCTGGTCAGGTTCGTATTGTGCCCCTCGATCGCCAGGATGTTCTCGCCTTCCTGGAGCACGTCGAGAGCATCGAGGGAAAAATTGAACCATTCCGGCGTGGGCGTTGACTCATGGTCCGCGGCGGGGGTGTCGAAATTCGCCGGGATTCCGGCTGGTCCCATGCTCAACGACCTGGCGATCTCCACTCCGTTGAGGTAGGCGATGAAACCATCGTCGTAGCGCATGCCGAGCTGGATGAAATTGATCGCGCCGAGATCGTCGATGTTGATGAACTTGCGGATGTAGATACTCAGGTACGAGTTCTGCATGTCGTCGATGATCGTATTGTCATCCACATCTCCGTAGCCGAAACCGGAATTACCGACCTCCCAGTCGAAATCGTCGAATTCGAGGGTGTTCCAGTCGGCCGGGGGCTCCTCGGTTCCCCTGAAATAGGTGTACTCTTCGCCCTCGTCGAGAAAGAGGACCGGCTCGGGCAGCTTATCCTGGGCTTTGAGGAGGTCAGCGCCCGCAAGCTGCAGGCAGCCGAGCAAGGCCGAGAGCATGAGCCAGCGGCCGGTTGTTGTCTTTGATGTCATTGAAACAAACATCCTTGAATTCAGTTACGAGAGGACCCCGGTGGAGCCCGCGAATTCTCCCGGTTACTAATCAGACCCTCATAGGCGCCGATGCCTGAACTTCTAAGGTTAACCCTCCGGGCCCTGCTCGGCAAGAAATGAAAGTCGCAAGGCCGACCCGCGAGTCTACATATCGAGGACGGCCTTTATGACCCCGGAGCCGGGCTCGACCCATTGTCCGAAAGCCGCGACGAAATCTTCGCAGCCGGAGCGATGGGTGATCCAGGGACGCGTGTCGATGGAGCCGGACTCCATTCCGGCGATGATGCGCCTGAAATCCTGCGGCCGGCAGTTGCGGCTGGCCAGGATGGTGAGCTCCATGCGGTGGAAGTCCGGATCGTGGAAGGTGATGTCGTCCATTACGATACCTGCGAAGATGATCCGGCCTCCCTGGGAGACGTATTGGAAGCTGCCCATCATGGAGTTCGCGTTGCCGGTGGCATCGAAAACCGCGGTCGGCAGCTCGCCGCTGAGCGCCTCGGCCAATTCCGCACGGGCGTTCTCTCCTGCGACGATCGTGTTCTCGACGTTGAAATGATCCCGGCAGAACCGCAGGCGTTCGGGATCGAGATCGATGACGCTCAGGCGCGCCTCGGCCAACTGGGCGAACTGGATGACGCTCAGCCCGATCGGTCCGCAGCCTGTCACCAGGACGGATTCCCCGGGGGTGAGGGAGGCTCTCTCCACCGCGTGGGAGCCGATTCCCAGGGTCTCTACCAGCGCCAGCTGGTCCGCCGACAGCTCCGCGGACCGATGAAGCTTGCTGGTGGGCACGGAGATGACCTCGCGCATGCCGCCGTCGATATGCACCCCGAGCACCTGGAGGCTGGCGCAGCAATTGGGCCGGTCGGCCCGGCAGGCGACGCAGTCTCCGCAGTTGAGGTAGGGCTCGACCGAGCAGAGGTCTCCGGCGTGCAGGCCGCTGGAGCTCTCGCCCGTTTCGAGTATCTCGACACCGAGTTCATGGCCGAGGATACGGGGGTATTCGAAGAAAGGCTGGCGGCCGCGGTAGGCGTGCAGGTCCGTTCCGCAGATTCCTACGCTGCGGACCCTTACAAGGGTCTCAGCTCCGCCGATCTCAGCGGGAGGCTCGGTCTCGGTGACCACCAGCTTGCCCGGCTCCTCCAGGACAATCGTCTTCATGCCGGCATTCTGCCAGTAAGCGGTCGGGGTGACCAGCCAGATTCCACTGGCGGACCGGCGCGATGGCTTTGCGGATGGACCCTGTCGGCTGGGGGGTAGTACAATAGGTAATCATCGCTGACCGTTCCCGACCCTGGCGTATTCTCCATGAAATACCGTTATCCTTCAAACCTGAGGCTGGGTGTCGCCTGCCTGTCGCTGCTTCTCTGCACGTTTTCGCTGCGCGCGGCGGAGACTGTCCTGGTTCCCGCTGAGGCGGATTGGCGGTACCTCAGTGGTAGCGAGGAAGCATCGAGCCCGGATCCCGGCGCCTGGCGTTTACCGGGTTTCGATGACACGGGGTGGACTGCCGCTGCGGCTGCCATCGGTTACGGAGAGGCGTTCGTGGTGACGGATCTTTCCGAACTGGATCCTCCGATGAGGAGAAACTACACCTCAATCTTCCTCAGGAAGAGCTTCGAGGTCGTTTCGCTCGCGAGCCTGGAGAGCTACACCTTCTCCTCCCTCTACGATGATGGATTCATAGCCTGGATCAACGGGGTCGAGGTCCTGAGGGTGAACATGCCGGGTGAGGCCGGCGATCCCATCAGCATCGAGGATGATGCCCTGCGCAGCCATGAGGCGAGGGAGTTCGAGTCCTTCGTCCTGCCGGGCGTCCGGGAATATATAGTCGAGGGCACGAACCTGCTGGCGGTCCAGGCCTTCAACGTTTCCGCCACCAGCAGCGATTTCGTATTTGATATGACCCTGGTCGATCCTTTCGGCCCCGACGTCACCCCGCCGGGCCTGGCCTCGACGATTCCCTCGCCCGGTTCCGTCGTGCGCCGCCTCGGGCAGGTGGAGCTCGTCTTCGATGAGCCGGTGTCGGGAGTCGATGCTTCGGACCTTCTCGTGAACGGAACGGCCGCCGCCGGTGTCCAGGGTTTTGGCGCGGGCCCCTACGTTTTTACCTTTGAGCAGCCGCCTGTTGGAGAGGTGATCTTCAGCTGGAGCGCGGGTTCCGGCATTGTCGACCAGGCGAAGTCGCCCAATAGCTTCCAGGGGACCGCCTGGAGCTGCCTGCTGGATCCGGATGCTCCCTCGGATCCTGTTGTCATCAACGAGCTGCTGAGCTCCAATCGCGCCGGGTTGCGCGATGAGGACGACGACAGCTCCGACTGGATCGAGCTCCATAACGAGGGCCCCACCACGGTGGGACTGGCGGGCTGGTCGCTGAGTGATGATCCGGACCGGCCGGGCAAGTGGGTTTTTCCCGACGTGAGCATCGATGCCGGGGGGTATCTCGTCATCTTCGCCTCCGGGAAGGATCGCGTCGATCCGCGTGGTGAGCTGCATGCCAGCTTCAGGCTCAGCTCCGATGGCGAGGAGCTCTATCTCTACAGCGCAGAGTCGCCACGCAGCGTTGTTCATCGCTTTGAGGACGTCCCTCCCCAGCGCCCTGATCATTCCTATGGACTCGGCTCCGACGGGCAGGCGGGCTATTTCTTCACGCCCAGTCCTGGCGAGGAGAACCCCGAGGCCCAGCTGAGGGTTTCCTTCGTAGAGGATCCCGTCTTCAATTTTGAGCGAGGTCTCTACGATGATTCGTTCCTGCTGGAGCTCTCTACCGCCACGGGGGGGGCGAGCATCTACTACACCCTCGACGGTGAAGATCCTACGCCGGGAGGGGGGGAGCTCTATACCCGGCCCGCGGAGGTCGATGGGTCCGCGTCGCGAGCCGTGGTGACGGTGCGCGCCGCCGCCTACCGGGATGGTTACCTGCCATCGAGCATCAGCACCCACAGCTATATTTTTTCGGACAGGGTTCTCTCCCAGCCGATGAACCCGGCGGGTTTCCCAACGCGTTGGACCGGCGCGCCGCGGGCTGATTACGAGATGGATTCTCAGATTACTACCAACCCGGCCTATACCGAGGGTGTTCGGGAAGGATTGCGCTCGCTTCCGAGCCTGTCGATTGTCGCCCGCGTGGATGATATCTTCGGGCCCCGGGGATTGTATTCGAATCCCGGCGGTGAGGGAGTTAGCTGGGAACGTCCCGGCTCGGTCGAGTACATCATCCCGGATGGGAGCGAGGGCTTCCAGATTGATTGCGGCATCAGGATCCTCGGCGGCGCCAGCCGCAACACCAACATCCCCAAGCACTCCTTCCGCCTGCTCTTCAAGAGCGATTACGGTCGCCCGAAGCTGAAGTACGATCTCTTTGACGGTTGCCCGGTCAATAGCTTCGACACGCTGGTGCTCAGGGCG
>Ga0310342_100000054_pt1 | contig 50282 bp, 41 predicted proteins | sample S15DNA20500_MG_FD_206155 | JGI IMG/M metagenome (GOLD analysis project Ga0310342, IMG submission 206155) | Marine microbial communities from station ALOHA, North Pacific Subtropical Gyre - S1503-DNA-20-500_MG | ecosystem: Environmental > Aquatic > Marine > Oceanic | place: Pacific Ocean: North... | reverse complement strand
CCCGACCCCTGACGTTCTGGCCCGCCGCCCCTGGCCGCTCCCCGGTCATCCCTTACTGCTTCGGGTCGGTACCCCAGGTTTGGGTTAAGCCAGCGCTCGGTCTCGGCCAGCGTCATGCTCTTGCGCTCGGCGTAGGCCTCGACCTGGTCGCGGTCGAGCCTTCCGACGGTGAAGTAGCGCGCTTCGGGGTGGGCGAAGTAGAGCCCGCTCACGCTCGCCGCTGGCGTCATCATGCAGCTCTCGGTCAGCTCGATCCCCTCCGCCGGTGCGTCGAGCAGCGAGAAAAGCGGGTGCTTTTCCGTGTGGTCCGGGCACGCCGGGTAGCCGTGCGCTGGGCGGATGCCCCGGTAGCGCTCGGCGATCAGCTCTTCCTTCGTGAGCCGCTCGTCCGCCCCGTAGCCCCAGTCTCGGCGCGCGCGCTCGTGCAGGCACTCGGCGAAAGCCTCCGCCAGCCGGTCGGCCAGGGCCTTCACGAGGATCGCGTTGTAATCGTCGTGGGCCCGCTCGAAATCCTGGGCGAGTTCGTCGACCCCGATGCCCGCTGTCACCGCGAAGGCGCCGACGTGGTCGGCGAGCCCGGCCTCGCGCGGAGCGACGAAGTCCGCCAGGCAGCGGTTCGGCTTTCCCTCGGGCTGCGGCGTCTGCTGGCGCAGCATGTGGAAGCGCAACCGCTCCCTCGCCCGCTCTTCGTCCTCGAACAGCACCAGGTCCTCGCCGTCCGAACACGCCGGCCAGAAACCGTAGACGCCGCGGTGCTCGATGAGCTTCTCGTCGATGAGGCGCCGCAGCATCTGCTCACCGTTCGCGAAGAGCTCGCGGGCGGCCTCGCCCTGTTTCGGGTGGTCGAGGATCGCCGGGTACTTGCCCTTGAGCTCCCAGGCCGCGAAGAAGAAGGTCCAGTCGATGTAGCCCGCGATGGTCTCGAGCGAGAGGTCGTCCACGGCGCGGCGGCCGCTGAAGGCCGGTTGCGGCACGTCCTCGGCGCGCCACTCGAGCTGCAGCGCATTGGCGCGCGCCTCCGCGTACGGGAGCATCGGATGCTTCTTGCCCCCGCCGTAGATTCCCCGCAACCGGTCCTGCTTGCTGCGGTTCTCTCGGTCGAAGTCCTCGTGTCGCTTCGGGTCGAGGAGCGACGCGACCACGGTCACGGCGCGCGAGGCGTCGTGGACGTGGACCACGCTCTGCTCGTACTCCGGGGCGATCTTCACCGCCGTGTGCTGTTTGCTCGTGGTGGCGCCGCCGATCAGCAGTGGCCTGTCGAAGCCGCGCCGCTTCATCTCCTTGGCGACGTGCACCATCTCGTCGAGCGACGGCGTGATCAGCCCGGAGAGGCCGATCATGTCGCACTGCTCCTCGACGGCGGTGTCGAGGATGCGGTCGCACGGGACCATGACGCCCAGATCGATGATCTCGTAGTTGTTGCAGCCGAGCACGACGCCGACGATCTTCTTGCCGATATCGTGTACGTCGCCCTTCACCGTGGCGAGCACCACCCGGCCCTGGGATCGCACGCCCGAGACCTCCTTCTCTTCTTCCATGAACGGCGTCAGGTGCGCGACGGCGCGCTTCATCGCGCGCGCGCTCTTCACCACCTGGGGCAGGAACATCTTCCCGGCGCCGAAGAGGTCCCCCACGATCTTCATGCCGTCCATCAGCGGACCTTCGATCACCTCGAGGGGCCGCGTCACCTTCTGGCGCGCTTCCTCGGTGTCCTCCTCGATGAAGTCGACGATACCGTGCACCAGTGCGTGGGAGAGGCGCTCGTTCACGGGGTGCTCCCGCCAGGAGAGGTCCTGCTCCTGCTGGCGGGCGCTTCCATGCACCGTCGCGGCGAACTGCACCATGCGCTCGGTGGCGTCCGGGCGGCGGTCGAAGAGGATGTCCTCGACGCGCTCCAGCAGCTCCTTCGGGATGTCTTCGTAGACCCCGAGCTGCCCGGCGTTCACGATCCCCATGTCCATGCCCGCCTTCACGGCGTGGTAGAGGAAGGCGGTGTGGATCGCCTCGCGCACCGGGTCGTTTCCGCGGAACGAGAAGGAGAGGTTCGAGACGCCGCCGCTCACGTGGGAGCCCGGGCAGGTCTCGCGGATGATCTTCACGGCTTCGATGTAGGCACGGGCGTATTCCGCGTGCTCCTCGATGCCCGTCGCGATCGCCAGGATGTTCGGGTCGAAGACGATGTCGCGCGGGTCGAAGCCCACTTCCCCGGTGAGGAGTCGGTAGGCGCGCTGGCAGATCTCGACCTTGCGCTCGACGCTGTCGGCCTGCCCCGTCTCGTCGAAGGCCATTACCACCACGCCCGCGCCGTAGCGTCGAACGCACTTCGCCTTTTCGAGGAAATCGGCCTCGCCCTCCTTCAGGCTGATCGAGTTGACGATGCCCTTGCCTTGGATGCAGCGGAGCCCGGCCTCGAGCACCTCCCACTTCGAGCTGTCGACGACGAAGGGCACCCGGGCGGCCTCGGGCTCTCCGGCCAGGAGATTCATGAACGTGGTCATGACCCCGGCCGAGTCGAGCATGCCCTCGTCCATGTTCACGTCGATCAGGTTCGCGCCGTTTCGCACCTGCTGGATCGCGACCTCGACGGCCGCCTGGTAGTCGTCCTGCTTGATCAGGTTGGCGAAGCGGCGCGAGCCCGTGACGTTGGTCCGCTCGCCGATCATCGTGAAGTTCGATTCGGGTCGGATCTCGTAGACTTCGAGGCCGCTAAAGCGCGTGACGCTCGGATCTTCGCTGGGGATCTGCCGCGGTGGCAGGCCCGTGACCGCTTCGGCGACCGCGCGGATGTGGGCGTCCGTGGTGCCGCAGCAGCCGCCGACCAGGTTCACGAGACCGCTCTCGGCGAACTCGCGCAGCTTCGCCGCGGTGTCCTCGGGGGTTTCGTCATAGCCGCCGAAGGCGTTGGGAAGGCCTGCGTTCGGGTAGCAGCTCACCCAGGTCGGTGCGATCGCTGAGAGCTCCGCCAGGGAGGGCCGCATCTCGTCGGCGCCGAGCGCGCAGTTGATGCCGACGGCGAGGGGCTTCGCGTGGGCAACCGCAGTCCAGAAGGCGTCGATGGTCTGGCCGGTGAGGGTGCGGCCGCTCTTGTCCGTGATGGTGACGGAGAGCATCAGGGGAAACTCGCGGCCGAGCTCGTCTTCGAGCTGTTTCACCGCGAAGATCGCCGCCTTCGCGTTCAGGGTGTCGAAGATCGTCTCGATCAAGAGGAGGTCGACGCCGCCCTCCACGAGTGCCCGGGCCTGTTCGAGGTAAGCGGAGGCGAGTTCGACGAAGGTCGTGCTGCGGGCCGCCGGATCGTTCACGTCCGGCGAGAGGGTGAGGGTCCGGTTCGTGGGGCCCATGGCGCCGGCCACGAAGCGGGGCTTGCCGGGCTCCCGCTCGTTCCAGCGGTCGGCCACCCTGCGCGCGAGGCGCGCCGCCTCGCGGTTGAGCTCCGGGACCAGGGCCCCCGTGCCGTAGTCCGCCTGGGCGATGCGCGTCGAGCTGAAGCTGTTGGTCAGGAAGACGTCGGCGCCGGCGGCGCAGTAGCGTTCGTGGATCGACTCGACCACGTCCGGGCGCGTCAGGACCAGCAGTTCGTTGTCGCCCTGGAGGGGCTGGGGATGGTCCTGCATGCGCTCACCGCGGAAGTCGTCCTCCCCCAGGCCCTCGGCCTGGATCATCGTCCCCATGGCCCCATCGAGGACGAGGATGCGCTCGGCGAGCAGGCGTTCGAGTTGGTCCTGGGCGGTCATGGCGCGGTGAACCTATTGCGCCCATCGGAAGGCGCGCCCCGCGAGAGTAGGCTTTTTATCAGCTTATCTCAATGAAGAGATTCGTTAATCCCCTAGGGGAAACCCCAGGATCTCTTCGAGTTCCCCCAGCGCCGTGTCCGCGTCCTCGACCTTGAGGGTCGTCATGCCCAGCGCCCGCGCGGCCTTGAGGTTGCTCCCGATGTCGTCCAGGAAGACGGCGTCGGCTGGTGCCACCCCCAGCTCCCGGCAGGCGTGTTCGTAGATGCGCGGGTCCGGTTTGCGCAGGCCCACGACGCTCGATTCCACGTAGACGTCGAAGTATTCCCGCAGCGCCGCCGTGCCCTCGCCGGGGTCGTCCGTGGCCCAGTTGTTGGTGAGTGCCGCCGTCTTGAGCCCGCGGTTCCGGATGGCGCCGAGGGCGGCGAGCATGCGAGGCCGCGGCAGTGCTGCGGCCTGCATGCGCGCCATCATCTCCCGCGCCGAGATCTGGTTCCCGGCCGCCGCGCAGTCCGTTTCGAAGGCCGGGTAGAACGCCTCGAGCGTGAGCTCCCCGCGTTCGAGCTGCGACCAGGCGCCGGCCGGTGCGGTGTCGGCGACGACGCGGTTCACGAAGCCCTCCGGAATGCCGAGATCGCGCTCGTAGGTGGCGATGGCGTGCAGCGGAGAGCCCAGCACGACTCCGCCCAGGTCGAAGATCACTGCGGCGATCGGCGTCACGGCCGGATTCTCTCCGATCCGCGCGCCCGCAGCGAGTCGATCGAGTAGAGCGCGAGCGCCAACCAGACGCAGCCGAAGGCGATGGCCTCGCTGGTGCGGAAGGGCTCGCCGAAGAGGGCCAGCGCGAGCACGAGGCTCAGGCTCGGGGCGATGTACTGAAAGAAGCCGAGCGTCACGAGCCGCAGCCGCCGGGCTGCCGCGTTGAAGCAGATGAGCGGCGCCGCGGTGAAGGCGCCCGCGCCCGCGATGAGCAGGTCCCCGGCGAACCCGCCACCCGGGAAGTGGAGCCCGGTGGACTGCGAGAGCACGACCAGGTGGGCGACGGCGAACGGTGCCATGAACAGCGTCTCCAGGCCGAAGCCCACCACCGGCTCGACGGGCGCGAGCTTCCGGATCAGGCCGTAGAAAGCGAAGCTGAAGGCCAGCAGCAGTGTGACCCAGGGCAAGGTGGTGACCGAGAGAGCGAGCTGGCCGATCCCCGCTGCTGCGAGCAGCACGGCGACGGCCTGACCCGGGCGGAGCCGCTCGCGCAGGATCGTCACGCCGAGCAGCACGTTCACGAGCGGCGTGATGTAGTAGCCGAGCGAGGTCGCGATCACCTGCTCGTGGAGCACGGCCCAGAGGAAGGTGAGCCAGTTGGTCCCGATCAGGGCCGCCGTGAGCGCGAGCGTTGCGCAGCGTTTTGGCGAGCGCAGGTCGGCGAGCAAGACGCCCCACGAACGCGTCAACCAGACGAGGGCGAGACCGACGACCCACGAGGTGAGGATGCGCCAGGCCAGCAGCTCGCCGGCGGGAAGCGACGCGAGCCCCTTCCAGTACACGGGGGCGAACCCCCAGATGCCGTAGGCCATCAGGGCGAGCAGCACACCGCTCGTGGCGGAACCGGTTTCGGTGCGCACGGGACTCCCGAAGGTGGCGCGGTGCCACCAAGATACTCACCGCGCGGCGTATCGGCGCCGCGGCCTCGAAACGGGGCCGCGATGCGCTCAGTCGGGGTCGGAGAAGCTGGGCGCCCGTTTTTCGAGGTTCGCCTTCACGGCCTCGACCTGGTTCGGCTTGCCGAGGAGCCCGCGCTGAAGCCCCTCTTCGAGTCGGAGCCCCTGAGCGACGGAGAGATCGGGCAGGGCGTCGAACAACTGCTTCGCCGCGCGCACCGCGTTCGGCGACTTGTCCGCGATCTCCCGGGCCAGTTCGTGCGCCGCTTCGTGCGGTGCATCGGACAGATGCGTCACCAGCCCCAGCTCCGCCGCCTCGACGCCCGACACGGTGCGGCCCGTGAAGGTGAGTTCCTTCGCCACGTCGGCGCGGACCAGGCGGGGCAGGGTCTGGCTCAGCGTCACGTCGGGCACGAGGCCCCACTTGATCTCCATTACGGACAAGCGCGCATCCGGGGTCGCAAAGCGGATGTCCGCCGCCAGGGCGAGTTGGAGTCCGCCTCCGAAGCAGACGCCGTGGACGGCGGCGATCACCGGGACGGGAAGCTGGGTCCAGACCCAGGCGGAACGCTGGACGGCATTGGCGGGGCTCGAGTCGTCGCGAGCGAAGGGGTCGAACCCCCCGCCTCCGCCCGCGAAGTTCGAGACATCCAGACCCGCGGAGAAGCCACGGCCTTCGCCGGAGAGCACGACCGCACGCAGCGAGCGGTCCTTGGCGAGGCTCTCCCCCGCCTCGACGAGAGCGAGAAACATCGCGTTGTCGAGCGCATTCAACTTTTCCGGGCGATCGAGACGGACGTCTGCGATTCCGTCTTGGGTGTCGATGCGGACGCGGTCGTTCACGGGGGTCACCTCGTCTGTGTCAAGGCAGGCGTCGGGCTCGGCGCGCGCGGCGTGGCGGTTGGGCGTTCGTCCGCGCCGTCGGCGAGTGGGAGAAAGACGGTGAAGTGCGAGCCGCGCCCGGGCTCCACCTCGACGGAGAGGTCGCCGCCGGCGCGCTTCAGCATGCGGTAGACCGCCGAGAGCGGAATGCTGTCGGTCGACTCGAGGCGGGAGTCGACCTCCGCGGACGGGCCGTTTTCGAACGCGCGTGCGATGGCGTGGGGGTCGAGTCCTCCGCTCGACTCGCTGACGGTGAGCGTCACGTAGCGCGACGGGGCGACGGCGGGGAGCACGCCGGGAGCGACAGCCGGCGGCTCCTGTGTGCCCGCCTCGATGCGAAGTGTGCCTCCCCCGGGCATCGCCGCCGCTGCGCGATGCGCGAGGCTCATCAGGATCGCGTCGAGCGGGAGGCGCGGCTCACGCGCAGTGGGAAGGTCGGCGGAGCCCGGATTCACCTCGATCTCGATGCCCTTCGGAACGGCGTGCTGCACCCGGCGCGCGATGCGCCGCAAGAGCGCATCGACGCGCAGCCCGGGCGAGGCGTCGCGGTGCACGCGCGTACCGGGGGGGGCGGGCGTCTCTTGCGGATTCCGCAGCTGCTCGAACTCCCAGCCGAGCCATTGCGCGATCAGGTAGACGAGATCCTTGTGCGTTCCCGTGAGGCGCACGCGTGCGGGCTGGGTGCTCGCGAAGACGAGCGTGCCGAAGCTCTCGTCTCCGACCTGGATCGCGGACGCCAGGTAGGTTTCGAAGCACAGGGCGCCGTGGCCCGTGCGCTCGGCCCTGGGTGAGTCGATGTTTTTCGCTGCGGCGATCGGGCGCTCGGAATCGAGTGTCGCGCGGCAAGGGGTTTCGTCGAGCGCGAACACCGCGCCGGCGGCGACCGGGAAGTCGGGGGGTGCGTGGATCGCGAGCACTTCGTAGCGATCGCCGCGCACCCGCGAGACCAGCCCGATCTCGAGTCCGAAGCGCTGGCAGGTGATCTCGAGCAGTTCGGGCAGGCGGTCTTCCAGCGACTTGCCGCGGCGCGCGGCGAACTCGGACAGCCCGCGAACGCTCTCCATGCTTTCCCAGTGGAGTTCCTCGGCGTGGTCGAGATCGCGGAGCGTGCGTGCAATCCCGACCACCGCGGCGAGCCCCAGGAGCCCGGCGACCAGGGAGGCGGCGGCCGCCGCCGTGGTCGGGTCGAATGCGAGGGGCTGTCCCCCGTGTTGCAGGAGCGCTACGCCCTGCGGTACGCCGAGGAGCAGAAAGACCCCGGCCAGCAGCATCACCCGCATTTCGCCGGAGCGGATCGCGACGACGACGGACGCGATTGTCGCCGCCGTCAGCACGCCCGCGGAAGCGAGGAGCAGGGCCGTCACAGGGGTTCTCCGGAGATCGCGTCGGTAGAGGTTGTCGGGAGGCGAAACAAGCCTAGCGGATCGGTGGAGCCCCGTGTCGGGCGCTTCGCCCCGGAGGGAGCCGTGTCGTCACGCGTCGTGGGCCTGGGACTTTGCGTCATCGATCACAGTCATATCGTCGACGGGCCGACGCACGACCCCGCGCGGCTGCGCTATCGGGAGCGACGGGTCGCCGCCGGGGGCATGGTGAGCAACGCGCTCTGCCAGGTCGCAGCCCTGGGTTGTGAAGCCCACGTCCTTTCGGGCCTGGGAGACGATCCCGATGGGCGCTTCGTCCGCGCGCAGCTGCGCGCTGCTGGCGTGCGGACGCGAGGTCTCGTGCACTCGCCGCGCCTGCGCACCACGGTTGCCGTGGTGCTGGTCGACCGGAAGACCGGTGAGCGGCGCTTCGTGGTGCCGGACCGACGCGGTCTCGAGGCGCGGGCCCCCGCCTTCGACCTTTCCGAGATCGACCGGTGCCAGGTGCTGCTGGTCGATGGACACTTCCCGGCTCAGGCGTTGCGCGCGGTGCGACGCGCCCAGAAGGTGGGAGCGCGGGTCGTCGCCGATTTCCACCGCATGACCCCGGGAGTGAATCGCCTGCTTCCCTACGTGGATCACGCGATCGTGTCGGAGGAGTTCGTCGCGGCGAGCGGCTATGCGAGTCCGCGCGAGGCGCTCCGCGCGCTGGCCCGGGCGACGCGGGGGCAGCCGGTCGTGACTCGCGGGGCCCGCGGCGGGCTCACCCTCGAGGGACGACGCTTCCGGCGGTTCGCCGCGCACCGCGCCCGGGTCGTCGACACGACAGGAGCCGGCGACGCGTTTCACGGGGCGGTTGCAGCCGGTCTGTGCTGGGGGCTTCATCTCGCCGACTGCTTGGATCTCGGCGCGCGCGCCGCAGCACACAACTGCGCCGCACTTGGTGGCACGGGCCGCCTTATGACTCGGGACGAGCTTCCGGCCGCTTTGCGGCGCGTTGCGATGAGATCCCGACGAGGTCGGTGAGCACCCGCAGGGCCTCCTCGAGCTGGGGCGAGTCGTCTTCTTCCTGTTCGCCCTCGATCCCTTCTTTCGTCTCCGACTCTTCCTCTTCCCGTCGCTTCATGAGCTCGGCGAGTTCGACGACGCCGGCGTTCTCCTGCTGTTTCGCCAGGCGCTCCTGGATCTCGCTGAATTCTTCGTCTTTGGCGATGCGCGTCGCCGAGCGCTCGGCCAGCACGCCCACCACTTCGCCCGCCACGGGATCCCAGTGCCCGCTGCCCTCGGTGACGTTGGCGCGCGTGCCGAGGAAGGGTGTCGTCGCCTGGGGCGGCAGGGAGTAGCGCTGGGTCTTCTCGCCGTAGTCGTCGCTCGAGAGCATGGAGGGCAACACCACGTCCGCGCGAACGCCGGAGTGCTGGGTGGACTGCCCGCCAGGTCGGAAGAAGAGGGCGGTCGTCACCTTCAACGCGCCGTTGTCGCCCGGTAGCTGGGAGATGGTCTGCACCGTTCCCTTGCCGAAGGTGTGGTCGTCGCCCACGATCACCGCGCGCCCGTAGTCCTTGAGCGCACCGGCCAGGATCTCCGAGGCGGAGGCGCTCACCCGCGAGGTGTGCACGACCATCGGTCCGCTGAAGAGGATGTTGCCGTCCCGGTCCGCGAGAATCTGCCGGTGGCCGCGGGCATCCTGGACTCCGACCACCTCGCCCTGGCGGATGAAGTAGCCCGAGATCGTCACGGCGTGCTGGAGCAGCCCGCCCCCGTTTCGCGAGAGGTCGAGCAGGAGGCCGTCGGCCTCGGCTTCGTTCACCTCGCCGAGCAGGCGCTTCACGTCGTCGGTGCACTGCCGACTTCCCGGGTCCGGATCCCCGTAGAAGGAAGGCAGCTCCAGGATGGCCAGCTTAAGCTTCTCTCCGTCCACCTCGCGTTCTTCGAAGCGGAGTTTCGCGGCCTGTTCGGCCAGGTCGATCTTGTCGCGGACGATGTCGATGTTGAGCTTCTCCGACTTCCCGCCCTCGTTGCGCAGCACCGTGAGCCAGACGCTGGTGCCCGCCTTGCCTCGGATCTGGCTGACGGCGTCGCGCAGCGGTACGTCGATCAGGTCGATGTACTCCTTGCCGTCCTGCGACACCGCGATCAGCTTGTCCTTGGGCTGGAGCACGCCGTGGCGATCGGCCGCGCCTGCGGGAATGATGCGCTCCGCCACGGCGTAGCCGTCCTGCTCCGACAGCGCGACGCCGATGCCCTCGAGCGAGAGCGACATCCCGATGCGGAAGTCCTCGAGCACCCGCTCGGACAGGTAGTTCGTGTGCGGGTCGAGGGCCGAGGCGAAGGAGTCGAGGAAGATCCCGTAGATCTCGTCGGGCGTGATCTCGAGTTCGCGCTTGAGGCGTCGCTCATAGCGCCGGATGAGCTTGCTCTTGGCATCGTCCAGGTCGGTGTCGTTGCTCACGTAGTTGGACATCTGGAAGTGGATCATTTCGCGCATCACTTCGTCGCGCGTTTCGGGCGTTGCCGCGTAGCCGCGCGTCTCCGGGTCCAGCGTGAGGCTCGCGGTTTCGTCGATCTCGTAGCCTTCGGCCTCGACGGTGGCGCGAACGAACTTCGCGGCGGCTTCGTGCTTGTGCAGGACGCGCCTGTGGACCTCCGTGAGCCGCTTGCAGCGACCCTTCTCGATCTCGGAGAAGATGCCCGAGAGCGAGGCATGGAGCGTCTCGATCTCGGGCTGGGTGAGGAGGGTCCGGGTACGGTCGAGCCGCAACAGGTAGTTCTCCACGGCGCGCTGCTCGATCTCTGGGGTGCGGGCGTTGTGGCGGACGTGCCCGCGCAGCAGGAGCCGAATGAACTCCGGAGTCGACCCGCAGCTCAGGGTCGCCTGAGCAGGGGCCGCCGGGCCCAGTGCTGCACAGAGCAGGAGGAGGCCGAGAAGCTTCCGCAGTGGAGTGAAGGGCATGTCGTCTTTCGATCGGGGCGCCGTGTCCATACCTTTACCGCAGCCGGGAAGTTCCGGCCTTCCCTCCGGGGGCCGGGTGGCGATTCGGTTAGAATGGCCTCCATGGGGGCACCCAGATGAAGAAGGTTCTGCTCGGTCTTCTGGTGCTGTTCTGCGTCGGTCTCGGGACGGTCTGGATCTACGTCGACGAGATCGTGGGGGGCGCGATTTCACGCGGCGGGTTCGCCGCCCTGGGCGTGGAGACCCGGGTGGCGTTCGTCCGGATCAGCCCTTTCGACGGCGTGCTCCGCCTGAACGGGCTCGAAATCGCGAATCCGCCGGGGTTTCACTCGAGCCGTTTTCTCGCGGTCTCGAGCGGCCAGATCGACGCCGACCTGCGGACCCTGGACAAGCAGGTCGTCGAGGTGCCCTCGCTCGGCATGGAAGATGTGGAGGTTTCGCTCGACCGCAACCACCACCAGACCAATTACCGGGAGATTCTCGACAACCTGAAGCACTCCGAGGCGTCGGATACGCCTGCGAAAGACGATTCGGAGCAGCGCTACGTCGTGCGCAAGGTCCAGATTCGAAACGTCACCGCCCGGGTCGAGTGGTCCGACATCGCGTCGAGCCAGACCGCACTCAGCGTCGTGATTCCCGAGATCGAGTTCCGCGACCTCGGCGCAAAGGACGGGCACGGCGTTACGATGCAAGAGCTCACCGGCATCTTCACGAAGGCGATCCTCTGGTCCATCGCGCGCTACGGCGTGAACCTGCCGAGCGCGGTGCGCGACGGGCTCGAGGACGGTCTCGGGGGGGTGGCCCGCGTGACCGGCGTGGTGGTCAAGGGCGCCAGTACCACGCTCGTCGATGTCGCGGCGGGAGTTGCAACAGGCGTTGCAGGAGAAAGCGTCGGTGGCGAGATCCGCGGGGCGGGCGACCACGCCATCGAGAGCGTCGGCAAGGCGCTGGGCGACGCCGGCCAGAAAGGCGGCGAAGCCTTCGGGCACGTCGGCAAGGCGCTGGACACTGCCGGAGGGAAGGTGCTCGGGGGCCTCAAGCGGGCGACCGGCGGTGGAGACGAGGCCGGCGGCGGGCATTGACGGCGCCCCGATCCCCCCGCCAGCGCTGGCTCCGCGTCGCCGGGGCACTCGTTGCTGTAGTGGCTGTCCTGGCCGCGACCCAGCTATTGCGCCGGTCGCTCGGCATCCAGTGGTCCGCCGAGTCGATCCAGTCGACGGTCGACAGCTACGGCGCGTGGGCACCGGTCACCTTCCTGGCGCTCACCGCCGTGCGTCAGCTCCTGGCGCTTCCCTCGGTATTGATCCTGACCTCCGCCGGCCTGCTCTTCGGTGCGGGGCTCGGCACCCTGCTCGGCGGCCTCGGCATCGCTCTCAACGCCTGCGTGCTCTACGCGGTCGCACGCTTCATGGGGCGCGACTGGGTACTTCCGCGGATTCACGCGCGCTGGCCCCAGTTCGAGACGCGCGCCCGCACGGCCGGGCCGCTGTTTCTCGCGGTCGACACTGCGCACCCCTGGGGAGTGCTCACACCCGTCTACTTCGCGGCGGGGGTCAGCGGCATCGGTGCGCCGATGTTCATCCTGAGCGTCGGGCCCGCCGCGCTGGTGCGTGCCGCCCTGTATTCGTTTCTCGGCGCAAACCTGCTCGACGTGGGGTCGCCAGACTTCTGGATCGCGACGAGCCTGATCGTGCTGGCCGGGGTCCTTCCCCTGGCGCACCCCGGCCTGCGCCGGCGCCTGCGCGCCATCGTGGACTCGAGCGAAAGCGCTCAGTAGCGATAGTGGTCGGGCTTGTAGGGCCCCTCGACGGGAATGTCCAGGTATTCGGCCTGCGCGGGCGTGAGCTCGGTCAGGTCCACGCCGAGTTGCTCGATGTGTAGCCGCGCGACCTCTTCGTCGAGGTGCTTGGGCAGGATGTACACCTGCTTCTCGTACTTCCCCGAGTCTCGTTCCTGCCACAGCTCGAGCTGCGCGAGCACCTGGTTCGTGAACGACGCCGACATCACGAAGCTCGGGTGGCCGGTGGCGCAGCCGAGGTTCAGCAGGCGTCCCTCGGCCAGGATCAGAACGCTGTGCCCGTCGGGAAAGATCCACTCGTGGTACTGGGGCTTGATCTCGATGCAGCGGATGCCCGCGATCTTCTTGAGCCCGGCCATGTCGATCTCGTTGTCGAAGTGGCCAATGTTTCCGACGATGGCCTTGTCCTTCATCCGCGTTATGTGTTCAGCGGTGATGATGTTGAAGTTCCCCGTCGCGGTGACGAAGACGTCCGCATTCTCGACGACGTCTTCCAGTTGGCGGACCTCGTAGCCCTCCATCGCGGCCTGGAGTGCACAGATCGGGTCGATCTCGGTGACGACGACCCGGCAGCCCTGGCCGCGCAGGGCCTGGGCACAGCCCTTGCCGACCTCGCCGAAGCCACAGACCACGGCGACCTTGCCGCCGAGCATCACGTCGGTGGCACGCATCAGGCCGTCGGGCAGCGAATGGCGGCAGCCGTAGACGTTGTCGAACTTGCTCTTGGTCACGGAGTCGTTCACGTTGATCGCCGGGAAGAGGAGGCTCCCGTCGTTCGCCATCTGGTAGAGGCGGTGCACACCCGTGGTCGTTTCCTCGGAAACGCCCCGGAGCTTCTTTCCGCTGCGGGTCCAGCGCTGGGGATCGCGGGCGATCTCGGTGCGCAGGGCGTCGAGGATCACACCCCACTCTTCGGGGTCGTTGTCGGGATCGAAGTCCGGGACCTTGCCGGCTTTCTCGAACTCGGCGCCCTTGTGGACGAAAAGCGTCGCGTCGCCGCCGTCGTCGACGATCAGGTCGGGTCCCTGGTCGTCGGGCCAGACGAGCGCCTCGCGGGTGCACCACCAGTACTCCTCGAGGGTCTCACCCTTCCAGGCGAACACCGGCACGCCTTGGGGCTCGTCGGGCGTTCCGTGCGGGCCGACGACGGTGGCCGCAGCCGCCGGGTCCTGGGTGGAGAAGATGTTGCACGAAACCCAGCGCACGTCGGCGCCCAGTTCGACCAGGGTCTCGATCAGAACCGCCGTCTGCACCGTCATGTGCAGGCTGCCCATGATCCGGGCGCCGGCAAGGGGTTTGTCCGCGCCGTGGCGCTCGCGCAGGGCCATCAGGCCCGGCATCTCGTGCTCGGCCAGGCGGATTTCCTTGCGGCCGAGCTCGGCGAGATCGAGGTCGGCGACCTTGAAGGGCGGGCGGGCGGGCGTGGCCATGGCGTCTCCTGTCGGCCGCGAGGGCCCGAGTATGTATTTGTTTATGCGGATGAAGTGTTACGAGATCGAGCCGAGGTGTCAATCGTCAGTGGATGGCCCCGGGGTCGCGCAGGAGAAACGGAGCGATATCGGCTTCGAAGCGCCCCCCGCTGGGGGTCAGCATCTGGTAGCTGCCCTCCATCGAGCCGAAGGGCGTCGGGAGGGGGCAGCCCGAGGTGTACTGGTAGGAGTCGCCCGGCTCGAGGACCGGCTGCTCGCCCACCACGCCCGGCCCCCGGACCTCCTCGACCTCGCCGGCGCCGTCGGTGATGACCCAGTGGCGGGAGACGAGCTGCACCGTCTCCTCGCCTTCGTTGGTGATGGTGACGGTGTAGAGAAAGAACCACCGGGCGCCCGGGTGCGAGTGGTCCGGGGAGTAGTGCGCCGCGACCTCCACGCGGACGCCGCGGGTCAGCGCCTCGGAGCCCTGCATCAGCCCGCCCCGGTTCCGGTGAGCTGTGCGCTCACGTCCCACAGGCGTCGTGTGGTCTCTGGGTCGCACGCCGACCGCGCGGGTTGCTTCTCGCGGCAACGTGCAAAGTAGGCGCCCGATACCCCGTCGAGCTCCGGGGCCGTGGCGACGTGCATGGAGGTGCGCGCACCCTTCTCCGGCGACAGGAAGAAGGGCTTGAGCAGCCCGGTTGCGAGCTTGCCGAACCAGCCGTTGTGAGCGCCGAGGCGCGAGGCGACGGCGCCCGGGTGTACGGCGTTCACGGTGACCCCGGTGCCTTCGAGCCGCCGTGCGAGTTCGCGGGTGAAGAGGATGTTCGCCGCCTTCGAACGCGCGTAGGTGCGCATCGCCCCGTAGCCGTGTTCGCTCTGGAGGTCGTCGAGGTCGAGGGGGCTGAAACGGTGAGCGTCGGAGGACACGTTCACGATTCGCGCCGGCGCGCTCGCGACCACGCGCTCGAGCAGCAGGTTCGTGAGCGCGAAGTACGCCAGGTGGTTCACGGCGAACGTCTCTTCGAAGCCATCGACGGTGATTTGGCGGCGCAGGTTCACCACGCCCGCGTTGTTGACGAGCAGGTGGAGCTGGGGGCAGGCGGCGAGGATCTCTTCGGCGAGGCGCCGGACCTCGGCCAGCGAGGCGAGGTTCGCGAGCCGCAGGTCGGCGCTGCCGGCGGCTCGCAGACGCGCGAGGGTTGCCTCGCCGCGCTCGCGGCTGCGGCCGACGACGACGACGCGCGCCCCCATCCGGACGAGACCGAGCGCCGTGGCCTCGCCGATGCCGGAGGTGGCCCCCGTGACGACGCAGGTCTTGCCCGATAGATCCAACATGGCCTTTCATCCTACCCGACGTGATGCAGGCGGCGGACGAACTCTGGATCTTCGGCTACGGCTCCCTCGTGTGGCGGCCGGACTTCCCGCACGTGGAGCGGCGGGCGGGCTGGATCGAGGGCCACGCGCGCCGCTTTTGGCAGGGGTCGACGGACCACCGCGGCGTGCCCGGGGCGCCCGGCCGCGTCGTGACCCTGGTGCCCGAGCCCGGCGGCCGCTGCTGGGGCGCCGTCTACCGGGTGGCGCCGGTCGAGCGCGACACGGTCCTGGCGCGGCTCGACCGGCGCGAAGAGGGCGGGTTCGAGCGCAGCGACGTTCTCGTCCACACCGACGCCGGGGCGCCGCTCGCGGCCCTCGTCTACGTGGCGGGTCCCTCGAACCCGAACTACCTGGGCCCGGCCCCGCTCGACGCCATCGCCGGCCAGGTGCGGTGCTCGCGGGGCCCCTCGGGCGCCAACGCCGAGTACGTGCTGCAGCTGGCGGTGGCCCTGCGCGAGATCGGCGGCGAGGATCCGCACGTCGAGGCGCTGGCCCGCCTGGTCGAAGCGCCCTAGGTGTGGATCCCGACTCGAGACCCGCCTCTGGCTCCAACGCGGGCAGCGGGGTGATGGGCAACCCGCCGAGCCTACTCCCGGAAGGCGGGCAGCACCGTCTCGGCGAAGATGCGCGCGGGCTCCCGCGTGTCGCGCCCGAAGAACTCGATGGGGAAGAAGCTGCAGCCGAGCGCGCGGTGTCGCTCGATGCGCTCGATCACCTGCTCGGGCGCGCCCCAGATGCCGTGCTCCTCGAGACTGGCCCCCATGTGCCCGCCGTAGAGCTTCTTTGCCTTCTCGAGCTGGGCGCGGGCGGTGGCTTCGTCCTCGGCGATCACGACGACGCATTGCTGCGAGATCTCGATGCCGTCGAAATCCCGGTCCACTTCCCCGCAGCGCCGCCGCAGCGCCTCGACCTTGGACTCCAGCTGGGGTTGGAAGACGGCCATGTTGTTCCACACGTCGGCGTGGCGCGCCGCGATGCCCATCAGCACGCGCTCGCCGCCCCCACCGACGAGGATCGGGGGCGGACGCACCGGTTTGGGCTCGCAGCGCGCGTCCTTCAGCGTGAAATGACGCCCGTCGAAGCTCGTGGTCTCCTCGGTCCAGAGCAACTTCAGGATGGTGAGGCTCTCGTCGAGCGCTTCGAGCCGCTCGGGCAGCTTCGGGAAGGGCAGGCCGAGGTTCGTGAACTCGGGCTCGAACCAACCGGCGCCGAAGCCGGGCGTCGCTCGACCGCCGGTGATCTGGTCGAGTGTCGCGATCTGCTGGGCCAGGACCGCCGGGTGGCGGAAGAAGGGCGGGGTGACGAGCGTACCGAGACCCACCCGTTCGGTGACGGCGCCTACCGCGGCTAGCTCCGTCCAGGCTTCGAAGATCGGCAGGCTGGGGAGCGGCACACCGTAGAGGTGGTCGCAGACCCAGACCGAGTCGTAGCCGAGCCGGTCGAATTCGACCGCGGCTTCCTTCGCCTCGGGCCAGGTGCGCTTGATCTGGGGAAGCGTCACGCCGAACCGCACCGCTCTCGCCATGGCCGACCTCCGGGTTCGTCGGGTTGGACGAACGCGCGGTCGATTCTACACCGCTTGTGCCGGGCTCGGCTTCGCGATTGAATGGGCGGACCGATGGCGCTGGAACCGGCGAACGCGAGGCTCGACGGTCGGGTCGTGGTGGTGACCGGCGCCGCGCTCGGGATCGGGCGCGCCGTTGCCGAAGGCTGCGCGCGCTTCGGGGCGGACCTCGCGCTCTGCGATCGCGACGGCCCGGCGCTCGCCGAGGCGGCACGCGCCGTGGAGACTGCAGGGCGCCGCGTTGCCACGGCGGTGCTCGACGTGCGCGACGCCGCGGCCGTCGGCGATTTCGCCGGCGAAGTCGCGTCGGTTTTCGGGCGCGCGGACGTGCTGGTGAACAACGCGGGCGGCGGTTTCCAATCCGACTTCCTCGCCGTGTCCGCGAAGGGACAGGAAGCGCTCGTTCACGAGAACTTCAGCAGCGTGACCCACTGCGTGCGCGCCTTCGTGCCTCTCGTTCCCGAGGCCGGAGGCTCGATCGTGAACGTCACCTCCGTCGAGGCGCACCGGGCGGGGCCTGGCTTTGCCGTGTATTCGGCCATGAAGGCCGCGGTCGCGAGCCTGACGAAGAGTCTGGCGCTCGAGTTGGCCGGCCGCCGCATCCGCGTCAACTGCGTGGCGCCCGACATGATTCCCACGCCCGGGACTGGGCCGCTCGGGGAGGGGCGTACGCCCATCCCGCGGCCCGGGCGTCCGGACGACGTGGCGGGTGTCGTGGTGTTCCTGGCTTCCGAGCTTTCGAGCTTCGTCACGGGTACGACGCTCCACGTCGATGGTGGAACGCTCGCGGCAGGGGGATGGCGCCGCGCACCGGGTGGCGGCTACGAGGTCTGAGTGCGGTTCCCGGGAACACCGGCGGAACGGGGAAAGGCAGCGGCGGTCCCGGGGAACCCGCGCCGCGGATCCCCGGGTCGCGCGTGAGCGATTTCGTCATCCTCAAGACGGGGACGACCCTGCCCGAACTGCGCGCGCGCCGCGGCGACTACGAGGACTGGTTGCTTTCCGGGCTCGGCATTCCGGCGGAGCGCGCACGCGTCGTGGCGGCCCACGAGGGCGAGGTGCTGCCGCCGCCCGGTGGGCCGGCCGCCGTCGTGGTGACGGGATCGAGTTCCATGGTGAGCGAACGCGAGCCCTGGAGCGAGGCGGCTGGAGCCTGGCTGCGTGATGTGGTGGCGGCCGACACACCGGTGCTCGGCATCTGCTACGGCCATCAGCTGCTCGCTCATGCCCTCGGCGGTGTGGTCGCTCCGAACCCGCGTGGGCGCGAGATGGGCACGGTCCGCCTGCGGCTACTGGCCGAGGCCCGGGAAGATCCGTTGCTCGGCGGGCTCTCGGAGCCGGTCCGGGTCCAGGCGACCCATGTCGAAACGGTGCTCGAGCTTCCGTCCGGCGCGCGGCGCCTGGCGGAAACCCGACTCGACGCGAACCACGCCTTCGCCGTCGGCGATCGCGCGTGGGGCGTTCAATTCCACCCTGAATTCGATGCCGATGTGATGCGGGCCTATCTGGCTTCGCGCCGCGAGATCCTTCGAGCGGAGGGGATCGACCCGGAGCGCATCGAACGGGGCGTGGAGGAAACCGCGCAGGGGCGCGCTCTCCTTCGCCGCTTCGCCCGCCTCGCCTTCGCCTGAACCCCGCGGATATCTGCTATTCCTTCGCCCGGTAGCCGGTGAGGGGCCCCGTTTCCATGCAAGGCAGCCGGAGTCGCTTGCTCGTCGCGTGGGTGGATGGCGTGCAGCGCCGTGCGGGCGGCGTGCTCTGGGCGACCGGCGTGGTGACGGTCGCGGTGCTCGCGTACGCGGTGGCGACGCTGGGCGTCAACACGCACCACACGGCGATCCTTTCGGACGACCTTCCGTTCTGGAAGCACTACCACGAGTTCGCGGAAGTCTTTCCCATCCTCGACGAGGCGCTCCTCGTCGTGATCGACGCCGAAACCGCCGCGGAGGCGCGCGACGCGGCGCGCACCCTCGCCGAGCGGCTCGCGGCCGATCCGGAGCGCTACCGGGACGTCTACGTGCCGGGCGGCGACCCGTTCTTCGAACGCAACGCGCTGCTCTATCTGGAGGTGGAAGAGGTCGAGGACCTCTCGGATCAGCTCGCGAGCGTGCAGCCGCTGCTCGCCGCCGTGTCGAAGGACAGCAGCCTGGAGAGCATGGCCTCGATGCTTCGGGACGGGATCGCCCAGGCCCGGAACCATCCCGAAGTCGCCGTCGACCTGAGCATGATCTTCGACTCGCTCTCGCGCGCGGTCCAGGCCGTGATCGCGGGGAACCCGCGCCCCATCTCGTGGACCGAGATGATCCTGCGCAGTTCGCTCCCCGGGGACACCGCGCGCCGCGTCGTCGTGCTCCAGCCCGTCTTCGACTTCGACCACATCCTGCCGGGTTACGGGGTCATCCAGTCGGTTCGAGACACGGCGCGGGATCTCGGTCTCGTGCCGGAAAACGGGGTCACGGTGCGTCTCACCGGCAACGTTGCCCTCAACACCGAGGAGATGCTCGGCGTCGCGCGCGGTGCGCTGCTCGCCGTCGGGGGCTCGCTCGTACTGGTGGGGATCATCCTGGGCGTGGCGCTTCGTCGCACGCACCTGGTGCTGGCGGTCCTCATCACGTTGCTGGTGAGCCTGGCGTGGACGACGGGCTTCGCCGCCGCGGCGGTGGGCCACGTCAACCTGGCTTCGATCTGCTTCGCGATTCTGATCATCGGTCTCGGCGTCGACTTCGGCATTCACTTCACCATGCGTTACGCAGAACTCTTGCGCGTGAAGTTCGCGCACCGCGAGGCGTTGGCGGAGACATCGCGCGACGTTGGCGGTTCGCTCGTGCTCTGCGCGCTCACCACCGCGATGAGCTTCTTCGTCTTCGTCCCGACGGACTACAAGGCGGTGGGCGAACTGGGCATGATCGCGGGCACCGGGATGCTGATCAGCCTCTTCTGCACGTTGACCGTGCTGCCCGCGTTGCTCGCCGTGTGGAAGGGACGCGATCCCGGGAGCGCCTGGCCGGGGATCCGGTGGTTCGAACGCCTGGTCGTGACGGCCGCGGCGCACCACCCGCGCAGCGTGCGCTGGGTGGCGCTGGCTCTGGGACTCGCCGCCATCGGGGCTCTGCCGATGCTGCGCTTCAACCACAACGTGGCGGAGATGCGAGACCCGAGCACCGAGTCCGTGCGCAGCTTCAACGCGCTCCTGGCCGAGAGCGACACGACGCCGTGGACCATGGACGTGATGGTCGACGACATCGAGGCGGCTCAGGCTATCGCCGAGACGCTGCGGGGCCTCGATGTGGTCGATCGTGCCGTGACGCTCGCCGACTATGTGCCGACGGCCCAGGACGAGAAGCTCGAGATCCTGGAGGACCTTGGCTATTTCGTGCCGGAGCCGCCGGCGACCCGCGTGGAGCCGCCACCCGTCCCGCTGGCGAACCAGATCGCCACGCTGCGCGCGCTCCTCACCTCGCTGCGCGCGCCGTGGCTGGCGGAGTCGGACCCGGCCCGCGCCGAGAGCGCGCGGCGGGCGGCGCGCTACCTGGCGCGTTTCCTGACGCGGCTCGAGAGACTCGAGGAAAAGGAGCGCCAGCGCGCCGAGGTCGCGGCCTTCGAGCGCAGCTTGACCGGTGCGCTGCCGGGACAGCTCGAGACCCTCTGGATCGCGACGGATCCGGAGACGGTGACGCTCGACTCGTTGCCCGAGACGTTGTCGAGCCGGATGGTTGCCGCGGACGGCCGAGCCCGGGTGGAGGTGCTGCCGAGCGGCGACCTTTCGGACAACGCCGTCCACGCGCGCTTCGTCGACACGGTAAAGGAGCACGCTCCCCAGGCGACGGGCAGTGCCGTCACGGTGCTCGAGTTCGGCCGGGCCGTGGTGCGCTCCTTCCAGGAGGCCCTGGCCATGGCCCTGACAGCAGTGGCTCTGCTGCTCTTCGCTCTGTGGCGGCGTCTCGACGACATGGCGCTCGTTCTCGCGCCGCTGGGGCTGGCGCTCCTGCTGACCGCCGGCACCGCGGCGGTGCTCGGCATCCCGTTCAACTTCGCCAACATCATCGTGCTGCCGTTGCTGCTCGGAATCGGCGCCGACAGCGGCATCCACCTGGTCCACCGCCACCGCGTGACCGTCGAGACGGTCGGGCACGCGGAGGCCCCGGAGCGGGAGCTGCTGGAGACGAGCACCGCCCAGGCCGTCTTCTTCAGCGCGCTCACGACGATGGCGAGCTTCGGCACGCTGGCGCTGTCGACCCACGTGGGCTTTGGGACCCTGGGGGTGCTGCTGTTGATCGGCGTCTTCTTCGTGCTGCTCGCGAACCTGGTGCTCCTGCCCGCGCTCCTGGCGTGGCGCAGCTCACCGGCGGAGGCGGAAGGCGGCCGCTCCACGCCGCGATAGACTTGACCCATGGCCGAGGCCCCGGTCTCGAACGCGGCGTCTCCGGGCTTCGAGAGACTCGTCCTCTTCGACGGCGTGTGTGGATTCTGCGAGGCCGCCGTGCAGTGGCTCCTCGAGCGCGATCCGGGCGGCCGGTTCCGCTTCGCTCCGCTCCAGGGCGAGACCGCGCGGCGGCTGCGCGAGCGCCACCCGGAGATCCCGTCCGGTGTCGACAGCCTCGTCTACGTCGAGGCGCTCGAGGGCCGGGAGCGAGTCCACCTGCGCACCGCCGCCATCGTCGCGGTGTGCCGGGCGTTGCCTCGGCCCCCCTTCTGGGTGGGCGCGCTCGCGGTGCTGCCGACGTCCGTGGCGGACTTCGTCTACTCCCTCTTCGCGCGCACGCGCTACCGGCTCTTCGGCAGACGCGACACGTGCCGCGTTCCGAGTCCCGAAGAGCGGGAGCGATTCCTGGACTGATCACCCGAGAACGCGCGCCACTTCCGAGGAGCGAGCGCGATTCCTGGACGGATCATTCGAGAACGCGCGCCACTTCATCGCGCTCGGGCGCTGCGATCTCGGACCCGTCGCGGAGGAAGACACCGGTGCCGGACTCGGCGCGGCCGATCGCGCGCGCGGGAGTGCCGGCCTGTACGAGGGCTTCGCAGGCCGCGCCGGCCGCAGCCTCCGGAAAGGCGGCGAGCAGGCTGCCCGAGGCCAGCGTGCCCCAGGGGTCCGCACCGAGCGCGCGACACACGGCGAGGCCTGCGTCGAACCAGAGCACGCTGCCGGCATCGATGCGCAGCTTCACGCCCGACGCTGCGGCCAGTTCCGCGAGTCCGGCCGCGAGCCCGCCTTCCGTCGGATCGTGGAGGGCGGTTGCACCCAACTCGGTCGCCAGCAGCGCCGGCTCGACGACGGAGATACCCGGCTCGTGGAGCGCCCGCTCCGCTCGCTCCCGGTCCGCAGGGTCGACGCCGGCCAGGCGCTCTCCGGCTTCCGCGGCGAGCACGGCGGCGCCCTCGACCGGCGCGGGTCCCGCCTGGACCAGGACGTCGCCGGGCCGCGCGCCCCCGGTCCGCACGATCCGACCCGGCTCGGCGAGCCCGAGCATCTGCCCCGCCACCACCGGTTGGCGCACGGCGCTCGTCACCTCGGTGTGTCCCCCGACAAGCGCCGTCCCGCAGGCGTCGAGCGCCAGCTGCATCTCGTCGAAGAGAGCACGCACCGCGTCTTCGCGGGTTCCCTCGGGCAGCAGCACGGTTGCGAGAAACCAGCGCGGTCGCGTTCCGGTGACGGCGACGTCGTTGGCATTGATGGCGACGGCGTGCGCCCCGACGCCGTGTCCGGTGAGCGTGATCGGATCGGCTGCGACGACGAGAGTGCCGGCCGGTACGTCGATGGCGCAGGCGTCCTCTCCGGGACGCGGACCCAGGCGCACTTCGGGGGGTGCGGGCGGAAGCGCTCCGAGGAGCTCGGCGAGCAGCGCCGCCGGGAGTTTTCCGGGGGGCAGGACGCGCGCCACTGCCCGAGCGTAGCGAGGCCTATTGCATCGGGCCCCAGTCGCCGCGGAGCGCCTGCCACTGGTGGGCCGCGGCCGAGGTGGCCTCCTCCAGGGTCCCGGCCAGGGCCACGATGAGCTTGCCCCGGCGCTCGCCGATGCGCGGCGTGCGCACCACCGCCACCCACGCGTCGCGCCCGCTCGGGCCGCGTTTGTTGCGATAGAGCTGGCCCGCCACCTCCCGGAGCCAGTCGAGTGCCTCGCGCTGTGTCATCGTTCGTGAGTGACGGAACAGGCGCGGGAGGTGACCACGGCGCACCGGCAGTGAACGTGCGGATCCCGTGCATCCGGATCGGATAAGCTCGCGAGTGATGGTCGCCTCCGACGATTTCGTCGTCGTGGTCTCCGGTGTGCCTCGATCGGGCACTTCACTCCTCATGCAGATGCTCGCCGCCGGCGGGCTTCCGGTGCTCGTCGACCGCGCTCGCCCACCGGATGCACACAACCCGCGCGGTTACTTCGAGTTCGAGCCCGTCAAGGCACTTGCGAAAAACGCGGACTGGCTGCCACAGGCGGTCGGTCACGCCGTGAAGGTCGTCCACAGCCTGGTGCCGGCGTTGCCGGAAGGCTTCGACTACCGGCTCGTCCTGGTGCGGCGCGAGCTGGCGCAGGTGGTGGCCTCGCAGGACGCGATGCTCGCTGGCAGAGCCCCGCCCGGACCCTCCGCGCAACGCCTGGCCGAGATCTACGCGCGCCAGCTCGCCGAGCTCGAGCGTTGGCTCGGCGGTCGGCCCGGCTTCCGCGTGCTCACACTCGACTACGGCCGGGTTCTCGAGGACCCGCCGCGAGCGGCGCGTGCACTCGATGCCTTTCTCGGCGTCGGGCTCGACACGAAGGCGATGGCCGCCGCGGTGGCACCGAATCTCCGACACCAGCGCGCCTGAGGTGGGAGCCGCCGAGCCATCCGCCGGGGCCCCGCGCCGCCTTCGGCTCGTCCCGAACCGTTCTTCGGCAGCCCGCTAGGAGCAGGCGGCGACGAAGCTCCCGAAGAGCTGCGCGCGGTGGGTGGGTTCGAGGCTCTCGGGGTGCCACTGGACGCCGAGGCAGAAGAGGTGCTCCGGAGCTTCGATGCCCTCGACGACGCCGTCTTCTGCGCTGGCGCAGACGCGGAGGGTTCCGGCATCGGCGACCGCCTGCTGGTGTCGGCTGTTCACGCTGGCCGCGCCCGCGCCGAGGCAATCCGCGAGCCGTGTGCCCGGGTCGATGCGGATGCCGTGGCGGGCGTTGGGATCCGCGAGTTGGTGGGACTGCGCGCCGGGGAGATCCGTCTCGAGGTGGTAGTGCAGCGACCCGCCGTGGACGAGGGCCAGCAGCTGCATCCCGTAGCAGATGCCGAGAACCGGCAGCTCGCGCGCCAGCGCGGCGGCGAGGACGGCGGTGTCGGCAGCGAGCTGCGCCTCCGGCACCGGCTCGAACTGGACCGACGGCGGATACGGGTGCGGCGGCGTGAAGTCGTCGCCGCCCGGAACCAGCAGACCGTCGAGCCGGGAGACCAGCGCGTCGGGGTCGGCGCCCAGCGCCAGGTGGACGGGAACCGCGCCGGCCTCGGCCAGCGCGGCGGCGTAGGCGGTGTCGACGTACTGGTAGGTGTGGCCGGGCTTCCAGCGGCCGCGTTCATCGAGGCAGGGGGGGATCCCGATGAGCGGCGGCATTGGGTGCAGTATAACCTTCCGCCGGTTCGCCGACGGGAGGGATGCGTGCGTACGCTTATTGCCGGATGCGGTTACGTCGGCAGCGCGCTGGGCGAACGGCTCGTGGCCGACGGTCACGAGGTCTGGGGATTGCGCAGCAGGCTGGCCCCACTGCCGGACGGTGTGCAACCGCTCGTCGCGGATCTGGGGGTGCCTTCGGACCTGGCCCGGTTGCCCGGTGTGCTCGATTTCGTGGTCTATCTCGTTTCACCCCGGGGCGGAGACGACGCGCTGTATCGCGCGGCTTACGTCGATAGCCTGACGAATCTCCTGGCCGCGCTCGACGCCGCCGACGAGCGGCCGCGTCGCGTCCTCATGGCCTCGAGCACCGCGGTCTACGGACAGCACCGGGGCGAATGGGTGGACGAGGCGTCTCCGACGGAACCGGCGCATTTCTCGGGGCGTCGTCTGCTCGAAGGGGAGGCCTGCCTTGCCGGGTCGCCCTTCCGCTCTACTGTGGTGCGTTTCGGCGGGATCTACGGGCCGCGCCGCACGGGGCTCGTGGAGCGGGTGCGTACAGGGGCCGCGGGTTTCCGCCCGGATCACTACACGAATCGCATCCACCGCGACGACTGCGTCGGAGCGATCGTGCATCTGCTGGCGCTCGAGGATGCCGAAGAACTCTACGTGGGCGTCGACACCGAGCCGGCCACCGAAGAGGCCGTCCAGCACTGGCTGGCGGAAGCACTGGGGGTGCCGGTGCCGCGCGCGGCCGCGCCTGGCGATGCACCGGCGCACCGGGGGAGCAAGCGCTGTCGCAACAGTCGGCTTCTCGACAGCGGCTACCGCTTCCGCCATCCGACGTTCCGCGAGGGCTACCGGACGGTGCTTGCGGAGGTGAGCTGATGCCGCCGCGCCCGCCCGCGTGCGCCACCGCCGTGGCCGGCATGCCCGGTGCGGTGTTCTCGCCGGTCCAGCAGCAGCTCGACGCCGACGAAACGCGGATCGTGCCTCTCCACGTCGGCGACACCTGGCTCGAGCCCTTCGAGGGCGCGCGCATGGAGGACCTGCGCGTGGCCGAGCACCCGGGCATGCACCGCTACAGCGCGACCCGGGGCGTGCCGGCGCTCGTCGACGCGATCGTCGACAAGCTGCGCGCGAAGAACGCGATCGCGTGCGAGCGCGAGCAGGTGCTGGTGGCCGCCGGAGCCACGGGGGCGCTCGGGTCCGCGCTCGGCATGCTGGCCTCGCCCGGAGAGGAGGTGCTGATTCTCGCGCCCTTCTGGCCGCTGATTCGCGGCATCGTGCAGGCGTTCCGGGCCGTTCCCGTCGAGGTGCCCTTCTACGACCGGGTGGATTCCGCCGAGGCGGCCGTCGAGGCGGTGCGCGCGCGCCTCAGCGAGCGCAGCGTGGCGCTCTACGTCTCGACGCCGTCGAATCCGACCGGGCGCGTGTTGCCGCGGGCCTGGCTCGAGGCGCTGGCGGAGCTGGCGCGACGCGAGAACCTCTGGCTCGTCTCCGACGAGGTCTACGAAGAGACCGTCTACCGGGGCGAGCACTTCTCGATCGCCACCGCCGCGCCGGAGCGTTCGCTCACGGTCTTCTCCTTTTCGAAGGCCTACGCGATGGCCGGCAACCGCGTCGGCTACCTGGTGGGTCCGGCGGACGCGGTGGCAGGGGCGCGCAAGGTCTCGACCCACACCTTCTACGCGGCGCCCACCCCCGGACAGCTCGCCGCGCTCCGCGCCCTGCGCGACGGCGCCGCCTGGATCTCCCGAACCCGCGAGGCGTACCGCGAGGTGGGAGAAGCCACCGCCGCCGCACTCGGAGTCCCGGCGCCCGAGGGCGGGACCTTCCTCTTCCTCGATGTCCGCGCCCGGCTCGACGCGCGGGGGATCTGGGGCTTCCTGGCCGACTGCGTCGAGGACGGCGTAGCGCTCGCGCCGGGCCCGTCTTGCGGCGAGGACTACGAGGGCTGGGTGCGCCTGTGCTTCACCGCCGCCCCGCCCGAAGACGTGGCCCGCGCCAGCGCCGGTCTTGCGCGGCGCCTGTCGGCCTGAGCGTCAGGCCGCCCGTTCGAGTGGAAGGCTCAAACGCCCGCGCACCAGGAAGGAGTCGAGGAACTCGGGCGCGGTCTTCGCGCGCACCCGGTGCGCGAGGTGCGGCGCCAGCGCTTCCAGGGCGATCCGGGCTTCGAGACGCGCGAGCGAGGCCCCGAGACAGAAGTGCTTGCCGAAGCCGAAGCCCGCGTGGCCCTGCGGGTTGCGCGCCACGTCGAAGCGGTCCGGATCGCGGAAGCGGCGCTCGTCTCGATTGGCCGAGCCGAGCAGCGGGATCACGGTCGATCCCGCGGGCACGCGGACGCCGGCCAGCTCGCAGTCGCGGGTGGCGTTGCGGAACAAGAGCTGGATCGGCGCGTCCCAGCGGAGCGTTTCCTCCAGTGCCGAGGGCACCAGTGCGGGGTCTGCGGTGAGGCGAGAGAGCTCTTCCGGGTGCTCGAGCAGCGCGTTCACGGCATTTCCGATCAGGTTGGTCGTGGTTTCGTTCCCGGCCACCAGCAAGAGCAGTCCGAACTGGATCACCTCGCGATCGCTGAGACCGACGTCGCCCTGCGACGCCAGGATCGTGCTCACCAGGTCGTCTTTCGGGTGGCGCCGCCGGTCCTGCGCGATGCGCTTCAGGTAGCGGATGATTTCGATGAAGGCCTGGCGGTACCTGGCTCCGAAGCGGTCGTTGCGCCCGGGGCCCGTCGTCCCCTCGATTACGCAGTTGGACCAGCGCTTGAAGTCCGCGTGCCGCTCGGACTCGACGCCGAGCAACTCGGCGATGATCGTGACCGGGAGCGGAACCGCGAGGTCGCCGATCGCGTCGAAGGGTTCACCCGCGCGCAGCCCCGTGAGGCACCGGTCGACGACTTCGCGAATGCGGGGCTCCAACGCTTCGATCGCGCGGGGGGTGAAGCCGCGGTTCACCACGTTGCGGAGCTGCGCGTGGCTTTCGCCGTCCTCCGCGATCAGGTTGCGCGCGGATACGAAGCTAGCGGGGTTGAGCCGCGTCTTGAGCGTCAGCTCGACCACGAAGCGCAGCATGTCCCACGACCAGGGCGGCGCCTGGTCGTAGCCGCCGTTCATGAGCTGCGAGAACATCGCCCGCGAAGAGAAGGTCTCGGGATCCTTGAGGACGGTCATCACGTCTTCGTGGCGCGAGACGCAGAAGGCCTCCGCCTCGGGCGACCAGTGCGCGGGCGCCTGCTCTCGGAGCTCGCGGTACTTCGGGTAGGGGTCGCGCCGCCAGGCGGGCGAGAAGGGGTCGAACTGCACGGCCATTTCGATGGGGCTCCCAGCGCGCATTCCGAGCTTAGCCCAGGCCCTACCAACGCTCGCCCTGGAGCCAGCGCTCGAGCATGGGCATGCGGTCCCAGCCCCAGAAGGGCTCCCCGTCCGCGATGAAGAAGGGCGAGCCGAAGACCCCCTTCTCGAGTGCCTCGCTCGTGACCGCCTTGAGGCGCTCCTTCATCGCCGCGCCCGCGATGGCTTCCAGGAGCGGCTCGGTCGGGACGCCGAGCGGTTCTGCGATCCGGGCGACCTGGGCCGGCTCGGTCATGTCGGTTCCGTCGACGAAGTAGGCGCGGAAGGCGCGCAGCGCGAACGCGTGCGCCTTGTCGGGGAATTGCTCCTCCACGTGGTAGTAAGCGCGGCTCGCCGGCAGCGCGGTGATCGGATGGCCTTCCGGGATTGCGAACGGAAGGCCGGTGAGCTTCGAGAGCCGCGCCCAGTCGCGGCGCGCGTAGTCGCCCTTGAGGGGAGTTGCGCTCAGCCCACGGGCTCCCGTCGCCTTGAAGGCGACGCCGAGCATGTAGGGACGCCACACGACGCTGTGGCCGCTGCGAGCGGCGAGCGCGTCGATTGCGTGCGCCGCGAAGTAGGCGTAGCCCGAGCTGAAGTCGAACCAGAACTCGACGGGCGTGGCCGTCATCCGGATTCGCGACGCGAGCGCCGCCCCGCGACTCCCGCCCGATTCACGCTCCGGACGCGGGTTTCGACCGCCCGTCTCATGTGTGGCGCCGCGCGGCTGCGTCACGCTCCGGAAGCGCTTCGAGCAGGCTCACCCAGTCGTCCGGGAGGCCGTGGGCGCGCGCGCCGTCCACGAGGCAGCGCTTGTAGTCGGAGGCGAGCACGGGATCGTCGGTGAGCCGGTCGGAGATGTAGGTCTCCGCTCGGATCCGTTCGCCCCCGGTTCCGAAGACATCGAGTGCCACCCGCCGGTAGCCGGGTTCGACCGCGTCGAGTCGCTCCCAGTCGCGGGCGTCGAGGGACCAGACGACCCCCCACACCCATTCGCCCGGTCCGGGCCGGAGGTTCGCCTTCCCGGTCCCGTCCCGCCCGCGCTTGTCGGTGGTGAGCCGGTGGTCCGCGAGCCGGGCCGGCCCGCGCGGCTCCGCCGAGGGCACCCGCTCCCGCATGCGGCTCGTGAGCAGATTCGAGCCATAGGCAAAATAGACGGCTTGCATTAGTCTCTCACCCTCATTTTCGCATATGGTGAATTTCATGCCCTTTCGCACTCTCGTATCCACTTTCTCCCTGGCGGTCGCGGTCGCGGCGTTTGCGTCTCTCGCTGCCGGGAGCGACAAGGCCTCCGCGCAGGCCACCAAGGGGAAGGACGTGGCCATCGAAGCCATCGACGTATTCATTGCGGAGCAGGAGATCGACAAGTCCTCACCCGGCTGGAAGGGCCGGCTGCCGCGTCCGCCGAAGGTGACCTTCGACGACGACAAGACCTACTACTGGTGGCTCGACACCAACGTCGGCGAAATGAAGATCAAGCTCGATCCGAAAGTGGCGCCCATGCACGTCTCGAGCACGATCTATCTCACCCGACTCGGCTTCTACGACGACGTTCCCTTCCACCGCGTGATTCCCGGCTTCATGGCCCAGGGCGGCGATCCGACGGGTCGCGGCACCGGCGGACCCGGCTACAAGTACTCCGGTGAGTTCGACAAGAGCGCGAAGCACGACAAGGCGGGCCAGCTCAGCATGGCCAACGCCGGGCCGGGCACCGACGGCAGCCAGTTCTTCCTGACGTTCGTCGCGACGCCGCACCTCGACGGCAAGCACACGCTTTTCGGCGAGGTGGTCGAGGGCAAGGGCACGCTGAAGGAGCTCGAGAAGCGGGGCACTCGCAGCGGCCGGCCGACCGAGAAACTCGTCATCGAGAACGCTCGCGTGACCGTCGAGTAGCTCGCGCCGCAGGTGGCTCCGGTTCTGCCGGAACCGCCGACGGACGCGCTAGCGCTTGAACGCCTTCTCGAGTTCCTCGAGGATCACGCGTTCCTCGGTGGAGATCTTGTTGCCCAGGCCGAGAAAGCCCCCGGCCGCCTCGGCGACGTGGCGCGCGCGGCCCATCAGTTCGTCGCGAAGCGCGTGTTTCTCCGCGGGCGAAAGATCGGCGCCGAGCCTGGCGATGTAGGCGCTCCAGGCCGCCATCAGGCGTCCGTCCGGCCGGTGGGCGAGCCAGTCGTCGAGGATCTCGTAGCTCGCGCTCCCGGGCGTCACCCCGTTGGCCTCGGCGGCCGCCAGCACCGAGCGGCGCTCCGCCTCCTCGATCTGGCCGTTCGCCCAGGCTACCTCGACGAGCGGTACCAGCGAGACCGCGGCCCAGGTCTCGGCGGTGATGCCGAGATCGAGGATGCGGTCGATCGTGGCGTCGTCGGTGACGACGGCGATTTGCTTCAGCGCGGCGCGGCGTTCTCCCAACTCCTCTTTTTCGCGGAGCCTGAGGCGTTGCGACTCGTCCTGTCTGCGGAAGAACTCGTTCTCGAGGGCTTTCCCCCGCTTGTGCAGGAATTTGGGGTCGTCGGGCGGCACGGTTACCTCAATCGTTGATCATCTCGGAGAGATAGTTCTCCTTGCCGACCTCGTCCACCAGGTGCAGCTGCGCCTCGAGCCAATCCGCGCTTTCCTCCTCGCCTTCGAGGATCTCTTCGAGCGTCTCGCGGGTTCCGTTGTCGCCCTGGTCGCGGCAGAGCGCGATCGCGTCGTTGAGCCGCTTGATCGCCTCGGTCTCGAGTGCGAGATCCAGGCGGTGCTGCTCGATGGGGTCTTCGCCCACGCGTATCGGATTCAGGCGCTGCATGTTCGGCACGCCCTCGAGGTAGAGGATGCGCTCGATCACCGTATCGGCGTCCTTCATCTCTTCGATGGACTCCTCGCGCTTTTTCTTCGACAGACGCGCGTAACCCCAGTTTGCACACATCTTGTGGTGGATGAAATACTGGTTGACTGCCGTGAGCTCGGCGGTGAGTACGTCATTGAGTGCTTCGATGACCTGCGCGTTTCCCTGCACGTTCGTCTCCTCCAGGCGCTCTAGAGGAGCGTATCCGCAGCCGGTCGAACGAGGCCAATAAATCGAAATTGAATGTCGAAGTCTCGATTGCCGGGCAGAGCGGCGCGCGGGCGCTCAGCCAGCGGCGACGACCAGTTCTTGGACGCGAAGCGCGGTGGGGTCGCACTCGTCGTCGATGATCTCGCGGACGAGCGGCCGGCAGCCGCCGCAGGTGCGTCCAGCGCCGCAGGCGCGTGCGACCTGGCGGCACGAGTGCGCGCCCGCGCGCACGACTTCGCGCACGGTCTGATCGGAAACGCCCTTGCATTGGCAGACGAGCACTCTCGGGTCTCCAGCAGGTCTCGAGAGTGTACGCTAAAGGAATTGAAATTCAAAATCATTTTCGCTTGGAGTTTCCCCGCGGGGAATGTGACCGGATTCGACTCCCACCCGCCGCATGTTCCCCACCGGCCGCCAGCCCACTGATAAACTGGCGCGCCGGCTCGGGAATCCAACGGGTCCGGGAGGGGTGGGGTGAGCGAGCAGAGCCCGGGCGAGGGGTCGGCCGTGTTGGCGATGGGTCCGCGGGCGGCCGAGGAAGCGCTGCTCCGGGAGCTGGGCGCGCTCGAGCGCGAGGGAGTCTCGGATCCCGCATGCCTCGCCGAGCCCGTCCGGGTGGTGGTGCCCTCGGCGAGCCTCCGCGAGCACGTCGCTGCGCGGCTCGTGGCCCGCGTCGACCGGCCCGTGGCTGGCTTCGAAATCCAGACGCTGCACGGGCTCGCGCTCGAACTCCTCGACCGGGCGGGTGAGGCGCCATTGCGCGCTGACGTGCTCTTCCCGGTGTTGGTGCGCCGGGCGGCGCGCCGCGAGCCGGAGCTGCGTTCCGCGCTCGACGCGTTGGAGGATGGCTACGGCGCGGTCGTGGCCGCAGTCGCGGATCTCTCGGACGCGGGATTCGATGCGTCGGTGCCGGCCCACGTGGAGGCTTTGGAGGAGGCGCTCGCCGAGGCGGGGCTTCCCGACGCGGCGCACGCCCGCGCGCGCGCGGTCGTGGCGGCAGCGGCGGGGACGGCCCGCGCGATGACCGAGTTTGGCGTCGGGCGTCCGGGCGCGCGCCTCGCCCGCGCCGCCGCGCTGCTCGCGGACCGGCCCGGTCTCCTGCCGGCAAGGGCCGTCTGGATCCACGGCTTTGCCGATGCCACCGGCGCGGCGAGCGACCTGCTCGCGGCATTGGTGCGCCACCTCGGCGCGCGGGCACTCGTCGATCTTCCGCCCGATCCGGCGCGTCCCGAACGCCGCAATCTCGGCGCGGCGTTCGTCGATCGCCTGCTTTCTCGGCTCGGCACGTCCGCGCGGCGGTCACTCCACGAAGACGGGCGCGTGCGCCCCGCGCTGCGCGCCGTGCGCGCGGCGGGCACCGATGCCGAGGTGCGCGCGGTGGCCGACCGCATCCACGCACTCCTCGAGGCGGGCACCGTGCCCGAGGAGATCGGCGTCGTCGCGCGCCACCTCGGCTCGTACGCGGTCGCTGTGCGCACCCACTTCACGCGCCTCGGCATTCCGTTTTCGACCCGGAGCCAGCTCGGTCCGCCGGATGCGCGCGCGCGGCGCATCCACGCACTGCTCGACCTGCTCACCGGCCGCGATGCCACGCCGGCCGATCGCTGGCTCGACGCCGTGCTCCGCTTCGGTCGCGGACAGCGTGCCGACCTGCGCCTCGGCCTCCACGCCATCGGCGCCGCGCGCCTCGCGCAGGTTGCGGCGATCGATCCCGCGCAGCACCTCGCCGAAGGCGTCGACTCGTTCCCGCTGCCCGCTCGCATCGGCCTGTCGGCGGCGCGCGCGGGCGCGGACGGCGACGCCGGTCCCCGGGCGCGCCGCCGGCGTCTCTCGGGGCGGCTGCTTCGCGCCGGCGTCGAGCGTGCCGCCAGGGCGTGCAACCGCCTCGCCGCGTGGCCGGCGCGGGCGCCGCTGTGGCGCCACCTAGAGCAACTCCGCGAGCTCGCCGTGCGGGAACTGGGCTGGCGGCGCGGGCTCGAGCACGATGCGCTCGAGGCGGCGCTCGCCGGACTCGCGTCGCAGCTTCCCGATCTCGAGCTGGCCTTCGACGAGTTCTCGCTGCTGGTTCACGCTGCTCTGCGCGACGCCGGGGGGGAGCCGCTGGGAGGCGCTGGCGCCGGCGTCCGGGTACTGAGCGTCGTCGAGGCGCGCGCCCACACCTTCGAGCACCTCTTCGTGCTCGGCGTGAACCGCGATGTCTTTCCGCGCCCGCTGCTCGAGGATCCCCTGCTCCCGGACGCGGTGCGCTGGCCCCTGGAGGTGCTGCTGCCCGAGATCCCGATCAAGGGCCGTGGGCACGAGGAGGAGCACTATCTCTTCGCACAGCTCGTGGCGACCGCTCCCGAGGTGACGCTGGCCTGGCAGGTCGCCGACGACGACGGCAAGGCCCGGGCCGCGTCCCCCTTCGTCGAGAGGCTGCACAGCGCGGGCATCGACCTGCGCTGCGACGAGGCGCCCGGACTGCAGGCGCCGCCGGAGCGCAGCGCGGGGCTTCCGCGCACGGCGTGGGAGGTCGCCATCGTGGAGGGGCTCTTCGGGGCGCCCTCGCGCTTCCAGGAGCTTCTGGAACTCGCAGCCGCGGAGCGGTCGCCGTCCGGTACCTCCGGCGTCGCCCCCGACGCCCTCGCCGCGGGGCGCACGGCCGTGCTCGCGGAGCTGTCCGATCACCCCAACCGCGTGGAACTCGGCCCCTACTTCGGATTCGTCGGCCCACAGCGTCTCGCGTCGGATCTGCGCGCGAATCCGGTCTACGTCACCCACGTCGAGGGATTGGCGCGCTGCCCGTGGCAGGTGTTCGTGCAGCGCCTCCTCGGTGTCGAGCCGCCGCCCAACGCCCTCGACTCGCTGCCCGAGCTGAGCCCGCTCGTCGTCGGCGACGTGGTGCACCGGGTGCTCGAGGGCATCGTCGAGGAAGCCCTTCCCGGACAGACGCGATCGCTCGACGCTGCGACCGAGGCGCTGCCGGTGCCGTGGCCCGAGCCCGAGGTCCTCGAGCGTCTGCTCCGGCGCGTCGCAGCGGACCGGGTGCGGCGGGAGGGGCTCGGCCCGCCCAGCTTTGCCCGCGTGCTCGTCGAGATGGCGCGCCCACACGTGCTCGCCGCCCGCCGCCACGACTGGCCGGAGCACGGCGAGCCCGTGCGCTGCGTCGGTGCGGAGCTGCAGGGTAGCGTCGACGTCCGCACGGACGGCGGCGACCTGCGGCGCCTGCACTTCCGGGCGGACCGCGTCGACCGGTTGTCGGACGGTCTCCGGCTCGTCGACTACAAGACCGGCAAGGCGAAGTCGCAACGTGCGCTGCCCGGCGGGGTTGCCACCGGCGAGCAGCTCCAGGCGGCGGCCTACGCGTTCGGAACCGGCGGAGAGGGTCGCTACCTCTACCTGGCCGGTGACGCTGGACGCGGCAGCGTGGTCGCCGCCGACGCATCCGACCCGGCGCTCCGCGCGGCGTTCGAGGTGAGCGTGCGCGCCGCCCTCGCCGCGTTCGATGCGGGGAGCTTCTTCCCGCGCCTCACGGCGCCCGGCGACACGGCGCCGGCCCGGCACTGCGCCTGGTGCGAGGTGCGCGAGGCGTGCCTCCAGGGCGACGCGAGTGCGCGCGCGCGGCTCGGGCGCTGGTCCGAGGCCGGCGCGGCGCGCGACGCTGCGGAAACCGCGGCACTCGCGCTGTGGCGGCTGCCGGGGGGCTCCCGATGACCGCCGACCCCCGCCAGCGCGACGCCCGGGCCCGGCTCGTGGCCCAGACCGATTTCGAGCACCCGGTGGCGCTCGAGGCCGGGGCGGGAACGGGCAAGACGGCTGCGCTCGTGGCGCGCGTCGTGGCGTGGTGTCTGGGGCCCGGCTGGGAGCGCGCGCTGGCGGCGAAGCCGGACGCGGAGCCGGAACAGGTGGCGGTGCACGTGCTGCGCCGCGTCGCCGCCATCACCTTTACCGAGGCCGCCGCCGCGGAGATGGCCGAGCGGGTGGGGCAGGCTTTCGCCGCGCTCGAGTCGGGCGAGGCGCCCATCGGACTGGACCTCGCGGCGCTCGGCGACCCGCCCGCCGAGCGCCCGGGACGCGCCGCGGCGCTGCGCGCGGGGCTCGACCAGCTGCGGGTCCAGACGATCCACTCCTTCTGCCGGCGACTGCTGGCCGAGCACCCGCTCGAGGCCCGTCTTCACCCGCGCTTCGCGGTCGACGCGGACGAGAGCGGGCAGAAGGCCGTCGTGCGCGAGGTGATGGAGGCGGCCCTGCCCGATCTCTTCGAACGCTCCGACGCACTGCTCGAGCTGGTGCGCGGCGGCGTGTCGCCCGGAAACCTGGAGGGGGCGCTGCTCTTCCTCGTGCGCGAGGGCGTGTCTCCCGTCGCACTGCGCCGCGATCCGCTCGCCCGCGAGCAGGTGGGCGCGCTCCTCGCGCGCGCGCTGCCGCCGCTCGACGCCTTCGTGGAACTCGAGGCGGGCCGTCTCGCCGGCCTCGGTGGCGCGGCTTCCCGGGTCTCGGCCACGGCCCGCGACCTCGCAGGGCTGCGCGACCGGATCCGCGACTGCGTGGCGGCGTCCGAAGCGTTCGAGGAGCTCGCGACCTGGCTGCGGGAAAGCGACGTCACCGAGGACGTCGTGCGCGACTGGGGAAGGAAGCAGACCTTCGGCAAACGCGGAAACGCCGTCCTCGGCGACGACGTCGAGGAGCTCGCCGCGCGGGCCCTCGCGGTGCGGCCGGTGCTCCACCACCTGCTCCGCGTCGATTTGGCGAGGCTGCGCGCGGCGCGCGAGGTGTTGCTGCCCCTTCACGCCGAGGTGGCTGGCTCGATGCGGGCGCGCGGCATCGAGACCTTCCCGGCGTTGCTGCACGACACGCGGGCCCTGCTCGCGTCGGACGCCGGCGTGCGACGCCGCGTTCGTTCGGGGCTCGACCAGCTGCTCGTGGACGAGTTCCAGGACACGGACCCCGTGCAGTGCGACATCGTGCGGTGGCTCGCCTTCGACGGTCCGGTCGAGGAGCGCCCGGGGCTTTTCCTGGTGGGCGACCCGAAGCAGTCGATCTACGGCTGGCGCAACGCGGATCTCGCCGCCTACGCGGGCTTCATCGAGCGCTTGCGAGCCGAGGGTGGCCGCGTCGAATGCCTGGTGGTGAACTACCGCTCGTCGCCGCCGGTCCTGGAGGAAGTCTCGCGCGTCTTCACGCCGGTGATGCGCGAGGAGCCCGGCATCCAGCCCTGCTTCGAGGCGTTGTTGGCGTCACCCGACGTCCAGGACACGGAGCCGGAGGCGGGATGTGCTCCGGTCGAGCACTGGGTCTCCTGGGGCTGGGATGCGGATGCGGGAGAGCCGCGTCGGACGAGCGCGCGAGAGGGCGACGAGATCGAGGCCGCCGCCGTCGCCGCCGACGTGGTCGCGCTCCGCGCGACGGGCACGCGCTGGAGCCAGATCGCGCTGCTCTTCCGCGCCGGGACCGCTCTCGAGACCTACCTCGCCGCACTGCGCCGTCTCGAGGTCCCGTTTGCCGTGGAGGGAGACCGCAGCTACTTCGAGCGCCGCGAGATCATCGAGGCGGGGGCGCTGGTTCGCTGCGTGTTCGACCCGCACGACCAGCTGGCACTTCTGACCCTCCTCCGCTCGTCGGTGGTGGGCGTGCCGGACGCGGCGCTCGTGCCACTCTGGGCGGGTGAGCTTCCCCGGCGCATGGCGGAGCTGCACGGAGACGGAGCCGAGCGGCTCGCTTCCCTCTCGGTGCTCGCGGCCGAGGCCGAGAAGCAGGTGCCCTCCGATATCCCCGGCATCGAGCGGGTTGCGGGCTGGACCGACAACCTGCTCGACGCGGCTCGCGTACTCGGGACGCTCCGCGCCTCGTTCGAGACCGATGCGGCGGACGTCTTCGTGGAGAAGCTGCGCAGCCTCTTGCTCTTCGAGGTGACGGAGTCCGCGCGCTACCTGGGGGCGTACCGTCTCGCGAATCTGGACCGCTTCTTCCGCGATCTCTCGTTGGCGTTGCGGGACGGGGAGGGCGATCCCCAGGCGGTGCTGCGCGGCTTGCGTGAGGACGTGTCCCAGCGCCGGGAGGCGGAGGAGGGCCGCCCGCGCGAGGCCATCGAGGACGCGGTCCAGGTGATGACGATTCACAAGGCGAAGGGGCTCGATTTCGACCACGTCTACGTGCTCCAGCTCCACAAGGGTGGGGCCCACCGGGCACAGCCCCGCGCCGAGGAAATCGAGGGACAGCTCGAAGTCGAGCTCGTCGGCGCGCGCACACTCGGCTACGACCAGGTCGAGGCACGCCGAGCGGCGGTCGAACGCGCCGAGCGGGTGCGCACGCTCTACGTCGCCGCCACGCGCGCGCGCCGACGGCTGGTGCTGGCCGGTGTGCATCCGGAGAAAGCGCTCCGCGGCAGTGACGAGAGCCACGTGGCGCTGCTGGACCAGCGGGAGGGGGGCCGCCCGGACCTCGTGGCGGAGATGCAACGCCTCGCTGCGGGTGACTGCGAGTACACAGACGCCGCCGACGGCCGCTGGCGTTTTCCGGCGCTGTTTTCCGAGGCGGTGTCCGGTAGGACCCGCACGCGGAAGCCGCTTCACGATCCCGCAGCCGTCGGCCGCCAGGCCGAGGCGCTCGCCGCGCGCCGCGCGCGCGCCGCCGCGTTGCGCGAGCGGCCGTTCCGGGCCGCCGTCTCCGAGGCGGCGCACGAGGCCCAGCTGGAACGCAGCCGCGAGCGCGGTGGTTTCGACGAGGGCCGAGAAGACGATCACGGCGAAATGGTCCCGACGCCCGGCCCCGGTGCTGCCGCAGCCACGGGCACCGCCGTGCACCGGGCCCTCGAGCTTCTCGACCTCGGCGCCGACCTCGAAGCCGGTCTCGCCGCGGCCGCCGCAGATCTCGAGCGGCGCCTCGATCCGGCGCTTGCCGCCGACGAGCGGGTCACCGCCCTGGAGCGGGCGCGCGCGCTCCTCGACGCCTTCGCCCGCGGTCCGCTCCTCGTGCGGCTGCGGGAGATCGCCCCCCACGTCATTGCGCGCGAGCTGCCCGTGCTGCTGCCCCCGGATCCGGACCGACCCGACGGGCCGGTGGGCTTCCTGGCCGGCGCGGTCGATCTGCTCTACCGAGACCCGGCCTCGGGGGCCACCGTGGTCGCCGACTACAAGACCGACCGCATCGCCGGCGAAGCCGAGCTATCCGAGAAGGCCGACCGCTACCGCGCGCAGGGCGAGGGGTACGTGCGCGGGGTCCAGGGCGCGCTCGGTCTGCCCGAGCCGCCGCGCTTCGAACTCTGGTTCCTCGATGCGAGCGAGATCCGCGAAGTCTCCCCGTGATGCGCGGCGGAAACCGGCGCCCGGCCCGGTGTGGGATAATCCCGCCCGAGGAAGTGCCATGCTTCGCGAGAGCTATCCGTACTACCTGGGCAATGTGCCCGAGGCGCCGAACCGCGACCTCGCGGTGACGGACAAGTACACCGGCGAGGTGGCGACCCGCGTCGCGCTCGCCGACGCGGCGGCGATCGACCGCGCCATCGGGCTCGCCGTCGAGGCTGCGGCGCCGATGCGCGCCATGGCCGCCTACGAGCGGCAGCAGGTGCTCCAGCACTGCGTCGCGCGCTTCACCGAGCGCGCCGAGGAATTCGCACTCGCCCTCTGCATCGAAGCCGGCAAGCCCATCAAGGATTCGCGGGGCGAGGTCGGGCGACTCATCGACACCTTCCGTATCGCCGCCGAGGAGTCGGTGCGGATCACCGGCGAGGTGCTCCCACTCGACATCAGCGCGCGCGCCCGGGACTACACGGGAATGTGGAAGCGCGTTCCGATCGGCCCCTGCTCCTTCATTGCGCCCTTCAACTTTCCGCTCAACCTGGCGGCCCACAAGGTGGCGCCGGCGCTGGCGGTGGGCTGCCCCTTCGTGCTGAAGCCGGCGAGTCTGACGCCGATCGGCGCTCTCCTCATAGCAGAGGTACTGGCTGAAACGGAGCTTCCCCGGGGAGCGTTCTCGGTGTTGCCGTGCCCGCGCAGCGGCGCCGAGCTCTTCACGACCGACGAGCGGCTGAAGCTCCTGTCGTTCACGGGCTCCCCCGAGGTGGGCTGGGACCTGAAGGCGCGCGCCGGCAAGAAGCCCGTGGTGCTCGAGCTGGGCGGGAACGCGGCGGTCGTCATCGAGCCGGACGCGGATCTCGAAGACGCGGTGGAGCGCATCGTCTTCGGCGCCTTCTACCAGTCGGGCCAGAGCTGCATCGGCGTGCAGCGCGTGCTGGCTCACGAATCGGTCTACAGCGAGTTCCGCGAGCGCCTGGTGAAGGCGACGAGCGCGCTGCGCATGGGAGACCCGAAGGATCCCGAGACCTTCATCGGGCCGATGATTTCGGAGCAGGAGGCCGCTCGGCTCGACGGCTGGATCCGGGAAGCCGTGGCCGCCGGGGCCACCCTGCTGTGCGGCGGACATCGTGAAGGCGCCATGCTCGAAGCCACGCTTCTCGAGGACGCGCCCGGCGACCAGGCGGTGGTCTGCCAGGAGGCCTTCGGTCCCGTCGCGGTGCTGTCGCGCTACGCCGACTTCGACGCGGCGCTGCGGGCAGTCAACGACTCGGTGTTCGGCCTGCAGGCCGGCATCTTCACCCGCGACCTCTACAAGGCGCAGAAGGCCTGGAACGAGCTCGAGGTGGGCGGCGTCGTGATCGGCGACGTACCCTCGTGGCGCGTCGACCACATGCCCTACGGTGGGGTGAAGGACAGCGGCCTCGGCCGCGAGGGCATTCGCTTCGCCATGGAAGACATGACCGAGGTGCGGCTGCTCGTGGTGCGCACGCCGGAGGGGGGTTGAGCGAGTCGGTACGGGAGATCGTGGCGCGGCCTGCGGCGGGCGGCACGGCCCGCGTCCGCGGCTGGGTGAAGACGGCGCGCCACTCCAAGGGCGTGAGCTTTCTCGAAGTCTCCGACGGTTCGAGCTTCGACGGCCTCCAGGTGGTGGTGCCGCCGGAGCTCGAGAACTACGAGAACGAGCTGCGCCAGGTGGGAACCGGCTGGGCCGTCGACGCCGAGGGCGAACTCGTCGATTCGCCGGGCAAGGGGCAGCGCTACGAGCTGCAGGCCTCGCGGGTCCAGGTGGTGGGCGCCGTCGAAGAGGATTATCCGCTCCAGAAGAAGCGCCACTCCTTCGAGTTCTTGCGGACCATCGCCCACCTGCGGCCCCGCACGAATACCATCGGCGCCGTCCTGCGCGTGCGCAACGCGGCGGCCCGCGCGATGCACGCGTTCTTCCAGGAGCGAGGTTTCGTGTGGCTCCACACGCCGATCATCACCGCGTTGGACGCCGAGGGCGCGGGCGAGATGTTCCGCGTCAGCACGCTCGGCGCAGGGGAGACCGACTTCGCCGGGGACTTCTTCGGGCGCGAGACCTTTCTCACGGTGTCGGGCCAGCTCGAGGCCGAGATCGGCGCGCTCGCGCTCGGCAACGTCTACACCTTCGGGCCGACCTTTCGCGCCGAGAACTCCAATACGAGCCGCCACCTGGCCGAGTTCTGGATGGTCGAGCCGGAGATGGCCTTCTGCGACCTGGGCGGGAACGCCGGGCTCGCCGAGGCCTTCCTGAAACACGTGATCCGCGCCGTGCTCGAGACGTGTCCCGACGACATGGACTTCTTCGACAAGCGCATCGCGCCGGGAATTCTCGGAAACCTCCAGCACGTGGTCGATGCTCCGTTCGAGCGCCTCACGTACACGGAGGCGGTCGAGATTCTGGACGGAAGCGGGCGGGAGTTCGAGTTCCCGGTGAAGTGGGGCGTCGACCTGCAGAGCGAGCACGAGCGCTTCCTCGCCGAGGAGCACGTGAAGCGGCCGCTCGTCGTGACCGACTACCCGAAGGGCATCAAGGCCTTCTACATGTACCGGAACGACGACGACCGCACCGTGCGCGCCATGGACGTCCTGGTTCCGGGCGTCGGGGAAATCATCGGTGGCTCGCAGCGCGAGCACCGGCGCGACGTGTTGGAGCGCTGTATGACGGAGGCGGGGCTCTCGCCGTCGGATTACGGCTGGTACCTCGACCTGCGCCGTCACGGCTCCGTTCCCCACGCGGGTTTCGGCCTGGGCTTCGAACGCTTCGTGCAGTTCGTCACCGGGATGGCCAACATCCGCGACGTCATTCCCTTTCCCCGGACGCCGGGATCCGCGGAGTTCTAGGGCGCCTCGCTCCGGGTCCGACGCGCCCGCGATCGCTCAGGCAGAATCCTTTTCGAGCCGGCGCTCGACTTCGGCGGCGGAGAGTCCGGAAATCTCGATGACTTTTCGCGGCGAGGTGTTGCCCGCCACGATTCGAGCCTTCGCCTTTGGCAACCCGAGGGCTGCGGAGACGACTCGCTCGACCGCCGCGTTGGCCTTGCCGCCTTCCGCGGGTGCGCTGACGCGCACCTTGAGTGTCTCGCCGAGCCAGCCGGCGATGCCTTCGCGCGACGAACCGGGAACCACCTTGATCGCGAGCTTCACGGGCCGTCTCCTTGCGTCACCCGATGTGCCGCGCGCTGTACGTTTCGGGGCTCGTCGGAGCGCGTGCTAGTCGCTCAGCGAGACCGCGACCTCTCGACCGCCGAACGCGTGCACCGAATCTCGGGCCCGGATCCGGACACTCGTGACGTCGGCGGGCACCTGGACTCCGGGCAGCGCTCGTGTGAAGGGCTGCTCTCCGACGTGGGGGTGACGGAGTACGCGTGTGGCCAGGACCGAGCCGTCTGGCGCGACGATCTCCCACGCGTTCGCGTAGTGCTTCCAGCCTTCGTCGTCGTGGCGTACCGTGACGACGAAGCGGCACACCGATTCGGTGCAGTCTGCCGAGGCCGAGAGCACATCTGCGGTCCCGGCGAGGGCGGTACCTCCCGTGGAAACGAGGACGAGCAGTCCCAGCGAAAGCCCGCGCACGGTCCGGTTTACAGACTCAGTAGCAGCGCGATGCAGAGCGCGAATCCCGCCACGTAGGTGCCGAGTGCACCGATGGCGCGGATGGGATGCGGGCGCTCGAGCGTGGGCGCGACAATCATGCCGACGGCAAACAGATAACGGCTCACCGTGGCGATACACATGGTCCAGAGCACCCAGGTGGCTGGATACCGCATGCCGGCCAGGAAAATCAGGATTGCCAGCATCGCGGCGTATTCCGTCGTGTTGCCATGCGCGCGAACCATTTTGTGAAGAATGTGGGCGGGATCGTCGGGCATCCCGATGAGCGTGTTCGTTTTTCCGCGGGTGATCGAGACCCCGAGGCCGAGACCGAATACGAGTAGACCGAGCAGGGCGATACAGACGATTGCGGTAATCATGGAGTTCCTCGTTTTATCGGGGCAGCGCCGGGCCGCGTCTCAGTCGGTCCGGAAATGTTTCGTTTTCGATCTCGCGCATTCGGGTTGCGATGGGGCGGGCGAGGTCGGGAGCGACGATTTCGCGGAGCGTCGCGCACCCGTCTCGTTCGATCGCTTCGGGCAACCGGCCAACGCGTGCTCCAGTCATCCTCGACTCAGCGGCATGTCACTCTACAAAGAACGGGCTCGACCACGCAACGCCGCCGTCGACCTGCACCACCCGCACGTAGAGCCACTCGCCCGGTTGCAGCCCCGAGACGTTCATGTGCACGGTGGTATCGAGTGCCTCCTCCAGCGCCAGGCTCGCGATCTCGCCGGAGCGCACCACGTCGAGGCGTTCGAGCGGTCCGGTCCCCACGACATTCACGTAGAGGTCGACGTCTTCTTCGGGCGCCGCCAGGCTCTCGCCCATTCGCGCAGAGCCGAGCGCGGCCCGCAGCAGGATGCGGGGACCGTTGGTCGCGTAGACCCGGCGCGCCATCAGGGCCTCTCGGATCGCCTCCCGGGTGTTCTCTTCAGCCAGCACGGCGGCGAGTCCCCCCGTCGGCGAGGCCAGCTGCGAGAGGCCCGGATGGCCATCGTGGCTGTCGCCGCTCCCGACGAAACCCAGCCGGTAGCCCATGCCCAGTGCGTCGCGGGCGAAGTTCCCGGGCACCGGGTCGTAGATGACGTGCGGCGAATCGAGCGCCTCGCTGCTGCCGTGCACCGAGACGATCTCGGTCACGGGTTCGAAGCGCGGGTCGGGGGCGATGCGCCAGTCCGTCGCGATCGGTCCGCCGGCCGAGTGGTGGGCGAAGGTGAGCGCGCGGGTTCCCTCGAGCGCCTTCCAGAGTTGCTGCGGAGACTGTGACCCGAGCGCCGCGGAGTCGATGACCGTTCCCTCGTCGTCGAAGTAGATCACGTGGCGATGGCCGTAGAGCCAACTCGTCCATTCGAAGCCGAGCAGGGTCGAGAAGCGGCCCGGCGCGTGGTAGTGCTCGGTCGCCGCGCGGATGCGCTGCCAGAGTTCGGGGTGGCTCACGAGGGGCTGTATGCCCCAGTGGTCGTGGTCGGTCAGTACTGCGATGTCGAGGCCGGCGACGTCGCGGGCGTAGGCGTAGTAGTCCTCGGGCGTTCCGGTGCCGTCCGAGAGCACCGAGTGACCGTGGAGGTCTCCCCACAAGACGCGGGGCCCCTCGCTGCTGACGACCAGGGCATTGCTCGTGGCTGCGAAGCCTGCGGGCCCGCTGGCGTGAATCCGGGCGGTTCCGGCGCCGGTCGCCCGGCCCTCGACGACCTTCACGCCCCCGTCTGCGGCGGTGAAGACGACGCGTTCCTCGAGTTCGAGACCGGATCCCTCGACGCGGAGCGTCAGCTCGCCCTCGAAATCGACTCCCCGGCTCCCGCTTGCATCCAGGACTGCGAGGTGGACGCGCACGCTCTCTCCGGGCCGTGCGACGCTCGGGACCGTGACGAGGAGGCGCGCCGCCGGACCCGCGAGCACCCGCACGGTCGGGGAGTCGTTGACCACGGTTCGGAAGCCGTCGCCGTCGCCGTCGACCTGGAACCACAAGGGGGACTCGGCCTCCGCGAAGCTATCGACGCTCGTGCCGGCCGGTCCGGCGCCGTATACGAAGCGCATGCGCTCGCCCGCTTCCAGCGCGCGGCCCGAGACCTCGATGATCACGGACTGCTGGTCCCACGCCGTTTCGCGGACGAGTTCCACGCCCAGGGCATCGGTCTCGACGGTCGTGTAGCCGGGCAGCTCCGGCTCTTGCATCTGGGGGGGAGTCCAGCCCCAGAAGGGCGGCCCTTGCAGGAAGATCATGCCGCCCTCGGCGATCCCTTCGGGCCCGACTTCGAAGCCCAGGGTGATCTTTGCCGGGACGCCGACTCTCAGTTCGGCGGGCTCGGTGCTCTCGATCCAGCCGCGGCCCCCACCATCGGACGCGTGGCGCTCGTGCTCGGCGTTCTCGCGCAGGTCTTTCACGACATCCGGCCGCGCCCCGGGCGCGTAGGGCGAGGGCTCTCCGTCGAATGCTGCGGTCGCGGCCGGATCCGGGGCTTCGGGAGCCGCTCCCGGGCTCGCGGCCAGATCCGGGGCTTCGGGAGTCGCTCCCGGGCTCGCGGCCAGATCCGGGGCTTCGGGAGTCGCTCCCGGGGGTGCGTCCCCACAGCCCAGGGCCCAAGCGAGGCCCACGGCGACGAGCCCGCAGGAGCGACCGGTACGGAACCTCATCGGACCGCCGAGTCTAGCGATTCCCCAGGCCCCTCCTACAGTTCGGTCCCCGTTCTGCCGTTCGCCTGGAGATGGACCGGCGGCTTCCGTGCGTCACGTACGTGCTCGTGCTGCTCTGCATCCTGGGCTTCTTCTACGCGAAGATCGAAGCCGTCGAAGTGGAGGCCGTGGTCGACACCGAGCTCGACGCGGCGGCCCGGACCCTCCGAGAGCATCCGTATCTCCGGCTGCCGCGGCTGCTCGGCAAGCGCATCACTCCCGAGCAAGCCGCGCGCATGCGGCGCAATTACGAGAAGGACCGGGTCGAGCGCTCGGGGCCCCCCGTGCCGCGGGGCGTGGTCGCCCGGCTGCAGGCCGATCTCGACCGCAACGTCGCCGCCGCGGAACAACGCATCGAGCGTCACCCCGCGCGCCGGTTCGGCGCCCGGGCCACCGAGCGGCATCCGTTCACCTTCCTGACGCACGTCTTCTTCCACGCTGGCGTGCTCCATCTCGTCGCCAACCTCGTGGTGCTCGTCCTGATCGGCCGCGTGCTCGAGAGTGTCTGGGGAGGGGCGGTCCACTGCTGTGTGGTCGCTGCGGGCGTGCTGGGCGGCATGGCGGCCTTCTTTGCCCAGCACCCCTTCTACGCCGATCCGCTCATCGGAACCTCGGGCCTCGTCGCGGGGCTGGTGGGTGCGTTCGCGGTGCGCTTCGCGAACCAGCGCGCCCAGGTGATCTACGTCCCTTCCCTGTTGCTCGCGGCCCTCGCGTTGTGGCTTCCGGTGTGGCTCGGGTTCGAGGGGTCGATCGCGCGCGGAGAGGTGGCCGATGTGCCGCGGCTCGGCGCGTGGAACCCATCCATGGCGATGCTCATGGGGGGCTTGTTCAGCGGTGCTCTCGCCGCCGTGGGCGTGCGGCTGCTGGGACTCGAAGGGCGGATCGAGCACGCCGAGTTGCAGGCCGCGCTGCGCGCGCCGACGACCGACCCCGGGCTCGAGCGCGCGATCCAGGACCGCAACGCCGGCGACGCGGATCGGGCCTACCGGCATCTCGTCGAGCGGCTGCGCCGCGGCGCCGGGAACCGGGGCGTGGTGCTCGCCTTCTGGGACGTCTGTTGCGACCTGGGGCGGGCACGCGAGGCCGTGCCGGCGCTCCTGGGCGTGATTCGCGAAGCCTTGCGCAGCGGCGCCGATGCGGACGCGGTCGAACACTGGCTTCAGCTGGTGGCGAGCGAACTCGATGGGGACGTAGAGCCCGCGTTGTTGTTGCGTATGGCGCCGCTGCTGCGCGATGCCGGGGAGGGGATCGCGGCGCGACGGGCGCTGAGCAACGCCCTCGCGCGCGGGAACAGGGCCCCGGACGTTGCCGCGCGGGTGGCCCGAGAGGCGGTGGATCTCGATCCGGACCTGTCGCGGGACGCGGCGGAGCGTGCGCTGGGCTCCGCGGGGTTGGGCGTGCAGGAGCGCGAGGTGCTCGAGCAACTGCGGGCCTCGCTGACGGAGTCCGCCTCCTCGTCGGAAGCTCCGCGCCTCGGCCACGTCTACCGGCCCGTGGGCGTGGCGTTGCCGGAACCGGCGGAGCAGCCGGTCATCGGGCCCGATGGAATCGACTTCGAGGAAGAGCCCCGCGAGCTCCACTGCGTGGAAGCGGTTCCGGTTCGGCTCGACACCGAGGGGGTCCACGTCGAATTCGACGGGGCCCGGAAACGGGTGCGCTACGAGCGGGTGAAGGCCGTTGCCGTGGCCGTCGTTCTGGGTCTGGGTTCGAAGAAGGTGATCGTGATCGACCTCGTTCTCAACTGGGGATCCCTGGGCGACGAGCCGCTTCAAGTCGTGCGGCTGCGGACCGACCACTTCGACATCCGGTCCCTCGCCGCTGGAACGGAAGACTCGCTGGCAGCGGTGCGGGCGCTCATCGGGCAGCTGCTCAATCGCTCGGGCGCGACGCCCCTGCCGAACGCCGCGTCCGCCGCCGGCACACCCTTTGCTCTTTTCAAGAGCCTGGGCGCCTACCATCGCGACGTTCTCGCGGTCTTCGAGCCGGACGAAGCGTGAATCAGGGCCGCAGCGCGTGGGTGCGGACGCCCACGTGATCGCGCAGGCTGGGCGCGACCCAGCCGAGCCAGTCGCATAGCCGGGGGCGCGTTTCGCGCGGGTCGATCAGGTCGTTTACCCCGAATGCCTCGGCACGCGGGAAGGGTGAGCGGGCGCCGGCCAATCGATCCTCGAGCTCGCGGCGGCGGGCCTCGGGATCCGGGGCTTCCGCGATCTCGCGGCGGAAGGCTACGGCCACCCCGCCCTCGATGGGAAGCGCCCCGCCCTCGGCCGAGGGCCACGCCAGGACGAAGGCGTCCGGACCGAAGTGCGCCGCCGCCGCCACGCCGTAGGTCTTGCGCACGATCACCGTGGCCCAGGGAACCGTGGACTGCACGACGGCGAACATCGCCTCGGCGCCGAAACGGATCGTGCCGGCGGCCTCGGCGCGGCTGCCGAGCATGAAGCCCGGTTCGTCGACCAGGGCGACGACCGGCAGGTGGAACGCCTCGCAGAGGTCGACGAAGCGGCGCACCTTGCGCGCGCCCTCGGCCGTCATGGCGCCGGCGTAGAAGCGCGGGTCGTTCGCCCAGACACCCACCGGGCGGCCGTCGAGCCGCGCGAGGCCCGTGATCTGACCGGGCCCGTAGCGGGGTGCGATCTCGAAGAACGAGTCGACGTCGAAGATCGCCCCGACGATGCGGCGCATGGCGTAGATCTTGCGCCGTTCCCGCGGCACGACCGAGAGCAACGCCTCGTCGCACCGGTCCCGCGGATCGGTGCAGGCGGCGACGGGCGGCAGCTGGAAGACGTTGGTGGGGAGGTAGCCGAGGAAGCTTCGCATGGCCGCGAAGGCTTCGGACTCGTCCTCGACCACGAGATCGACGACGCCGTTGCGTTCGTGGACGGCCGCTCCGCCGAGCTCGTCCTTGGTGCGCTTCTCTCCCATGGCGCGCTCGACCACCGCCGGTCCGGCCACCATCACCTGGGCAGTGTGCCGCGTCATCACGGCCAGGTGCGACGCGACGAGGCGCGCCGCCGGGAAGCCGGCCACCGCGCCGAGCGCCGCCGAGACCACGGGTGCCGTCTCCATGGCGCGGCCGATCGAGAGGAAGCGGTGCCTGGCGTTTATTGCGTCGCCTGGTGGCCGGGGTCCCTTGCCGCCCTTCGCGCCGACCACGCTGCCCCCTCCTCCCTCGAGGAAGCGCACCAGCGGGAGCTTGTACTGCACCGCGAGGTCCTCGGCGTAGACGCTCTTGCGCAGACCCGCCGGGGACGGCGAGCCCCCGCGTTGCGTGAAGTCTTCGCCGCCCACCACGACCGGCCGCCCGTCCGCCCGGGCGAGTCCGAGCACGTAGTTCGCCGCCGCGAAGGATCGAAGCGCGCCGTTTTCTCCGACATCGGAGTGTCCGGCGATCGAACCCTGCTCGCGGAAGCTCCCCGGGTCTGCGAAGCCGTCGATGCGCTCGCGCACCGTGAGGCGGTTGCGCGCGTGCTGGCGCTCGATGGATTCGGGGCCGCCGAGCTCCGCGGCACGCCTGCGTCGTTCCTCGATGCCCTCGACTTCCGGCTTCCAGCTCATGGCGTTGTCCGGCGCTCCCGGTTCCGTGTGACGGGCATTATCGCCAGCGCGTCCGCTCCGATCCAGCAGAACCTCCTCCGTCCCGCGGAGACGACGCTCGCGAGGTAGCAGCTGGCGTGGGATCAGCGGGGTGTCTCGGCCGGTCCGCGTGCGGCCAGCAGGATTCCGGCCAGCACTGCGGCGCCCCCGAGCGACTGCACCGGATCGAGGGCCTCGCCGAGGATGATCCAGCCGAGCAACGCCGTGCCGACGGGCTGCACCAGCAACACGACCGAAGCCAGCGTCGCGGGCATGTAGCGCAGCGCCCAGACGATTCCGAAAACGCCGCCGATCTGCGAGATCAGCGCCGCGGCGACCATCGCCGCCCAGGAGGTCGCGGGGAAACCCGTGAACGGGTCGCCGCGTATCACCGCGATCGTGCCCAGGGCGACCGTGGCGCCGATCGTGGCGAGGAAGAAGGCGGGAAGCGCTTCGGCGCGGGTCCGCGCCGCGGACATGAGCAGCAGGTAGCCCGAGTAGAAGAGCGCCGCGGCCAGAGCGAGCCAGGCGCCCTCCCGGTCGAGCACGTCTTTCCACGAGACGCCGAGGAGCACGGCGGCGCCGAGCATCGCGATCGCCGCGCCGGATACGAAGCGCGGCGCCAGCCGCCGCCGGAGGACCAGGACGGTCCACAATCCCAGGGCGACGGGCGTCGTGTTCACGAGGAACGTTGCGGTGGCGACCGAGGTCTTGACGACGGCGGTCTGCCAGAGCGCCAGGTCGGTTCCGAAGCAGAGGCCGGAGGCGAAGGCAGCAGCCGCCCCGGGCCGAAAGCGCGACGGCGGGGTGCGGCGCAGCGCCAGGAAGCCGGTCATCAGCACCGCTGCGAAGGCCATGCGGTAGAAGCCGGTCACCACCGGCGGTGCGGGCAGGGCTAAGCGCACGAAGATGGCTGCGCATGCGATCCCGACAGCCCCGATCGCGACGACGAAGACGACGCGCCTCAGAGGACCTCCGCTCGTTACGGTGCGCGTCGGTCAGGGTGGGGCGTGGCGTTCGCTCGCGCAAGCGCCGCGAGGCGCGCCCAGGGAGCGATTCCGGTGTCGGGCCACTGCGTCGCGACGCCGAGGATGTCGGCGGCGGCGCGGGGCACACCCCGGAGGTCAGGCGTTCCGGGAGCGCGGCCGCGCGGCACGTCGCCTCCGTCGGCAACGAAGAGGGCGTGGCTCGAATGTTCCATGGCGGTGCGGATTCCGTGGTCCGACATCACGATGAGCACGTCGTCTTCATCGAGCCGGTCGTGGAGCGCGCCCAGCCGCTCATCGAGGTAGCGGTACACCGAGAAGAGGAGTCCGCCGCCGTCGTCCTGTCCGTCGCGAACGACGTAGGCGAAGTGCGCGTGGGTGAGGATGTCGAGCGACTCGATCCGAACGGCCAGAAAATCCACTTCGCCCGCGTCGACGAGGTGTTCGGCGACATCGAACTCGGCGGCGATTCGGCGCAGGTGGATCGCGTCGCGCTCGCGCTGCACCGCGCCGAGCGCTGGAAAGTCCGCCCGCTCCCGGGGGGTCAGGTCGCGCCCGGCGGCGCCGAGGGACATGCGCCGGCGTGCACCTTCGGGACCCGTGATCTCACCGTGCCGTCCGGCCTGCACGCCGCCGTGCGAAAAGAGCAGGTTCGCGGCGCTGTGCTGCCCGGCGCCGAGGACCTCGAAGAGGCTGGGTGTCTCGGGCAGTAGCCATTCGAGCGCGCTGAACGGGTTGTCACCGATGGAGGCCAGTCCTGCCAGTTCCGTCCCGTAGCGGTGCACGAGTCCGAGCAGGCCCGGTCGCGCCGCGCGCTGCGGCCACACCAGCGACTCGAGCGCGGCGGCCGTGAGCGGTGGGTCGCTGGTGAGCACCGCGGAGTGTCCGCGCGCGATCAGATGGGAGAGCACCGGGAGCTCGCCGCGTGTTCGCAGGTATTGGACGATGCGCCAGTCGCCGCAGTCGAGGAGCGCAATCACGAGACGGCGGCGGCCGTCGCCGGCGCGGCGCGAGATTTCGGTCTCGGCGTCGGGTACGGGAGCGTGGGCCTCGATTCGAACCACGCGTTCCTCGCCCGGCGCGGGCGAGACGGCGCCCGAGGCGAGCGTGCGGTGGGAGGCGTCGCGCAGTACCCAGCGCACGGGGGCCACGTCCGGCTTTCGCGACACGCGCGTCTCGGCGTTCATTTCGAAGCCCTCGTAGGGGGCGTCGATGCGCTGCTCCGGGCCGGGCGATACCGCGAGCTGCGCGCCGGGGTGCGGCGGGTCCAGGAGGAAGCGAAGTCGCGCGGGCGCGGCGTTGCCGTCGGGGGCCGCGAGTCGCCGGTGTTCTGCGGAGCGCAGGAGCTCCTCGCGGGTCAGTCCTTCCAGCGCGAAACGCTCGCGGCCGTGGTCGTAGACGGCGAGTGCCTCGTCGAGGCGTTCCGCCGCCACCAGAGAGAGCACCAGACGGATGGTGATCGCCTCGTCCAGCGCAGCTTCGTGGGGCCCGCTCGCCC